>Ga0209782_1000140_pt1 | contig 28533 bp, 26 predicted proteins | sample WorMetmaBAHAMAS1_FD_187390 | JGI IMG/M metagenome (GOLD analysis project Ga0209782, IMG submission 187390) | Marine gutless worms symbiont microbial communities from Max Planck institute for Marine Microbiology, Germany - Inanidrilus... | ecosystem: Host-associated > Annelida > Digestive system...
CCCAGCGTTCGGCCTCGATGAACGCCGCGCACACTTCCTCATCCGGGAACCGCTTATAGAACTCTGGGATACTCATATGATCTTTCATCGCCGCCTCCTGTCGGGAACATAGTTGCACAAATAGCGGCGGGCATCAACAAGTTTGTGCAACTAAGTATATAGCTCCCTAATCGAGCAGTAGGTTTTCCTGGCTCGGAAGTCGGCGCGTGGATTCGCTGGCCAGTGCCATACGTCGCGTCTCGCCTCAGACCTTGCCGCCAGCGCTCATCGAGCTGGCCAGCCGATCGATGTAGCGGCCTTGGAAACGGCGGATTCCCAAGCCGAGCGCCCATTTCAGCGCCTCCTCGGACTCAGCACGAGCGAGGATCACGCGTTCGGAACCAGCCTGCTCGACGAGGTCGCGCATCTCCTGAATCCGGTCCTGGGCAAACTTGCTGACGAACTCCCGGTTCCAGCCGATTTTGACGTAGTCGGCGCCGAACCGACCGACGTCGATGTACTGCAATGTCAATGGCCCGAGACCGTCGATCAGCACGCTGTAGCCCTGTTCCTGCAGAGCGTCGCGCGCGGTGCGAAAGGCCCCGACGTCGGCAAGAACATCGATGAGCTGAATTTCAATGACCATGCCCGAGGCGTCGACGCCAACGGTGCGATGGAACTGCTGGAACTCGCGCGACATCACCGTCGAGATATTGAGATTGAGGCTGATGGGTTCCTTGTCCGTCGCCAGTCCGAGGCGGGCAACGACCGCCAGCATGCGCTTGTCGAGTGCTTCTGTCAGGTATTGGAAAAGCCAGGTGCTGCCGAAGAGATTGACGTTCGGAGCAATTCGCTTTTGCAGCTCGGCCATCGACACGAACGTCTCGCGGAACAGGGCTTCACCGGCCCCAGCGGGGCCCACCGTGATCGCCAGCTGCTGGTCGATCATGTCGGCGATGCGCGTGTCCTGCAGCCGGCGTTTGATCTCGGAGACGTTGCTGGGTTCGAGAGGCGGCCCAGGCATGGCGGCCGTCGCCTGAGCGGCGGCGCGTTGGCGCCGTTCCGCGGCCTCTGTGGCAAGGTTGCCGGCGACGGCCAGAAACGCCGAATAGTCGGCCGCTTTGGCAAGGTCGTACCAGGTGGTGAACCGGTCATTGAGGCCGCCATCCGCACCCCAGGTCAGGGGATCCTCGTAGAACAGTGCCCGAACCTTGTAGATGGCGCCATCGACCTCGTCGACCGGCACGTCGCGGCAATTCACCACCAGATCGTCGTTGGACAGCTTGAATAGCGTCGCGTCGTTCTGGCTGGCGAGGGATTCGAAGGCTCGTGCCGCGATGCGGATGAAATTGGGTTGGCGGTTGGATGGACGCAGCAACGAAAGATGAACGTGGACGCCGTAGACGCTGCCACGGTTCTCGCCCAGCCGACGCAAGTGGTCGGCGAGAAGGCTTTCCTCGGTCGGACGCTCGACCGCCGGGTTGGCCATCGCGCCAAGAGGTTCCGCCATGGTTGCTCCGTGTTGACGCCGGGCAGTCCTGCCCACTCAACTGTCGGTCCGAGACGGTTAACAACCGGTCAAGATCGGCAACCGACGGCGCCGCACAGGCACCTTGCCCTGACCGTCGGTGATGGTCATCTTATGGCCTGCCATGGGATGGACTCAACTCATCGGCTTGGGGCGTCGAGCCAAAACAGAACGGACCCACCGTGTACCCGACGATCGGCGCATCTACGTCATCGGCGACATCCATGGCCGCGCCGATCTTCTGGCGCGGTTGCACGCGGACATCGCCGCCGATGCGGCGAAGGCGGCGGGCGGAAGAACGAAGGTCGTCGTCTACCTCGGCGACTACGTCGATCGGGGTCTTCAGTCGTTCGAGGTCCTGGAAACGCTGATTCACGAACCCCGCCAGGGATTCGAAAGTGTTCATTTGCGCGGCAACCACGAGGACCTGATGCTCAAGTTCCTCGATGCGCCGCGGGATGCGACATGGATCTACAACGGCGGCGACGCGACGCTCGCCAGCTACGGCGTGCTGATCTCGTCAATGATGATGTTGCCCGCCGATCTTGCCGAGCTGTCGGCCCGGCTCGCCGAAGCGCTTCCCGCCGAACATCGCGCATTCCTCAATGGGCTGGACTATGTCCATGTTGAGGGGGACTATCTGTTCGTGCATGCCGGCCTGCGCCCGGGGGTTCCCCTGGCCGCGCAGCGGCACACCGACATGATGTGGATTCGCGACCGCTTCCTGAGCTCGGATGCCGATTTCGGCCGCCGGGTGGTCCACGGCCACAGCATCAGAACCGACCCCGATGTTCGGTCCAACCGAATCGGCATTGATACGGGTGCCTACGCTACCGGCCGATTGACCTGTCTGGTTCTCGACGGCAGCGAACAGTGGTTCATTCAAACCTGAGGGTACGGCGCAAGGGGGGGCGGGAAAAATGATCTCGAGACAGCGGGTACTGGTGACCGGCGGCGCCGGTTTCCTCGGGTCGCACCTCTGCGAGCGGCTGCTATCCGACGGCGCCGATGTTCTTTGCGTCGACAATTTTTTCACCGGCACGAAGGACAACATCGTCCACCTGCTCGGCAATCCGCACTTCGAGCTGATGCGCCACGACATCACCTTTCCGCTCTACGTCGAGGTCGACCAGATCTACAACCTCGCCTGTCCGGCATCGCCGGTGCACTACCAGTTCGATCCCGTGCAGACGACCAAGACGTCGGTGCACGGGGCGATCAACATGCTGGGCCTCGCCAAGCGCACCAAGGCGCGGATCCTCCAGGCCTCGACCAGCGAGGTGTACGGCGACCCGGAGATCCATCCGCAGACCGAGGACTACAGGGGCAACGTCAATCCGACCGGTCCCCGCGCCTGCTACGACGAAGGAAAGCGCTGCGCCGAGACGCTGTTCTACGACTACAACCGCCAATTCGGCCTCGACATCCGTGTCGCCCGTATCTTCAACACCTACGGTCCGCGGATGCACCCAAACGACGGCCGGGTCGTCTCCAACTTCATCGTTCAGGCGCTGTCCGGAGAACCGATCACGCTGTTCGGCGACGGCGGCCAGACGCGGTCCTTCTGCTATGTCGAAGACATGGTTACCGGCCTAATCGGTCTGATGAACGCCGAGGGCGACGTCCACGGTCCCGTCAATCTCGGCAATCCCGACGAGATCTCCATCCGTGGACTGGCCGAGCGGATCATTGCCATGGTTGGATCGGACTCGGCGATCGAATTCCGCCCGCTGCCGACCGACGATCCGATGCAGCGGTGCCCCGACATCTCGCGCGCCGGTGCGCTTATCGGCTGGGGATCGAAGATCCCGTTGGCCGACGGCCTGGACCGGACGATCGGGTACTTCCGCGAAACCCTGTAGAACCTGGCACCGGCAGAGAGTCCTACTCGCTGCGCGGTGATCAGGCGAACGCCGCGTAAACGCGTCTTGCCCAGCCGCGAAGTCCCCGTTCGCCGTCGCCACCACCACCGAGCCAATCACGGATGGGGACGTCGAATCCGGTCTTTCCGCGACTGAGAATTTCTTCGGGCAAAGGATGGCTCGGTGTCGCCGCCATTGCCAACTTGTCCGGCGCGCCGGGCCGGCCCATCGCCGGCGCCAGGGCGCGGAACAGCACCGCGTCGACGAAAGGTACGCGAATCTCCAGCGAGTGCGCCATCCCTGCCCAATCCGCGTCGCGCAGCAACTGGTTCTTCAAGTACCAACTGGCTTCGAGCGCGGCGACCTTGCGCGCCCCTCCGGCGATCGGCGCGTGACAGCCTTCGAGCCGCACCAATGGATCCAGCGCCTGCCAGCCAGCCCGGGCCATCTCGGCGCCGAGCAATTCCGGCAGCTCCCACGGCATGAACAATCCTCGGCGCAGCAGATAGGCATCTCCATATCGGGTGCCGAATTCCAAGATTCCCGCCGTCTTCGGCGGCGCGAATCGGCTCATGAACGGTGCGGAAACGGTGCGCAGGCCGGTGCCGATCGTCTTCAGTCCAGGCAACCAGCCCAGCGCGTGGACCAGCGCCGGGACCTGGCGAAACGTGTCGTAACCGCCAAACATTTCGTCGCCGCCGAGACCGGAAAGCGCCACCTTGAGGCCAAGCGCCGAGGCCTCGCGGGCGACAAAGTAGGTGTTGACGCCGTCGATGGTCGGCTGGTCCATCGTCGCAAACAGGTCATCGAGTTCGGCGCGGAACTCGACGCCACGCACCCGACGGGTAACGTGGCGGGTGGAGAGGTCCGCCGCCAAGCGTTCGGCGAGCGGCGCCTCGTCGCGGGGCGTACCGGCAAACTCCTCGAACGCCAACGTCATTGTGTCGAGGTCGCCGCCGCGCGTCTCCGCGGCAAGCCCGACGATGGTCGCTGAATCGAGGCCCGCCGAGAGGAACACGCCCACCGGCACGTCGGCGACGAGGTGATGGGCGACGCTGTCGGTCAGCAGGGTCCGCAGGTCGGTGTCGGAGCCGCCGCCGGCGTCGCTATCGGCGAGATTCGCCGACGGATCGAAGTAGCACTCAACCGGGCCCGGCCCGTCGGAATCGAACCATTGCGTCGATCCGGCCGGCAGCGCGCGGACACCGGCTAAGAGGGTGTGCGGCTCGGGTACGCTTCCGAACAGGAAGAATCCGGCGTGCCCGGCGGGGTCGGGTGCGGGCCCGACTTGGCCACTAGCCTGCAGCGCCTTGACCTGCGAAGCGACGCGCACCGTCTCGCCGTCGTCGGCAATGTAGAGCGGCTTGATGCCGAAGGGATCGCGGGCGAGCAGCAGGCCGCGGCGCCGGTCGTCCCAGAGGGCGAAGGCGTACATCCCGCGCAGCCGCGTGATCATGCCGACGCCGTCACGCTCGTAGAGATGCAGCAGAACCTCGGTGTCTGACTGCGAACGGAAGACCCGCCCTTCGCCTTCCAACTCTGCACGCAAGGCGCGGAAGTTGTAGATCTCGCCGTTATAGGTGATGGTGATTCGACCGTCAGCCGAGGCCATCGGCTGCGCGCCATCCTCGGAGAGGTCGATGATCGCCAGGCGCCGGTGGGCGAGACCGACACGCCTATCGTCGGCGACCCACGCGCCGTCTCCGTCGGGGCCGCGCGAGCGCATGGACTCGGCGATGCACGACAATTCGGCAGCGTCGATGGCCGGCGCCCCGTCCCGGTAGGCGAAGATTGCGGCGATCCCGCACATGGCGCCCTCTTACCCGCCCGCCGGCGTGCGCGCAACGCGGAGCGGTGCGGCGGCAGTCACAGGGTTTCGGCGGTGCCGCGGTCGTGGAGGAAGGATTTGAACTCCAGGTCGCCGCCGATGAGGTCCGTCATCACCACGGCCGCCAGCGCATCAAGCTGGCCGGCCAACGCCCAGGGTTCGAGTTCGCCGGAGCAAACATCGCGGATTTCGGCGACCCGGGCAAACAGCTCGGCGTGGCGTTCGGCGTGACTGTCGGCACCCGGGTAACCCGTGTCCCGCAGCAGCGCTTCTTCCCGCTCGAGGTGCGATTCGGCCTTGGAGACGAAGTCGGCGACGAGAGACCGACACACGCCGTAGTCACGGTCGGCAAACGCATCCTTGATCGCCGTCAGCGACTTCAGCAGCGCCTTGTGGTCGTCGTCGATCTCAGGGACGCCAATCTCGTAGCTCGCCAGCCATTCGATGTTGAACACGGTCCCTCCCGCGATCTTTGCTTTTTTGTTTAGCGTATCAGCCGATCCCCTGGGCGAACACCCCTTTCCCAAGGTCCATCTGACCGTTTTGCGCTGCCCAGCCATTCGCTGTACAAGATTGCCAATGAAGCAAGTGATTCAAAGCGCTCGCACCGGCAAGCTGGCTCTGCGCGAGGTTCCCGAACCGAAGGTGCGCGCCGGGCATCTCCTGGTTCGCACCCGGGCGTCGCTCATCTCGGCCGGCACCGAGCGCATGGTCGTCGACTTTGCCCGCAAGAGCCTCGCCGGGAAGGCCCGGGCGCGGCCCGACCTGGTCAAGAAGGTGATCGGCAAGGCGCGGCGCGATGGTCTTGCGGCGACCGTGCAGGCGGTGATGGCACGCCTCGACGAGCCGCTGCCGCTCGGTTACTCGGCCGCGGGCGAAGTTGTCGCGGTGGGTGCCGGCCTTGAAGGCGCGTTCCACGTCGGCGAGCGGGTCGCCGTCGCCGGTGCCGGCCTTGCCAACCACGCCGAACTCAACGTTGTGCCCCGGGCGCTTGCCGCGACGATGCCCCCTGGCATCGGCGACGAGGAAGCCGCGTTCGGCACCCTTGCTGCCATTGCCCTTCATGCCGTGCGCAATCTCGGCGTCGGCCTCGGCGACGTTGTCGCCGTCCTGGGCGCGGGACTGGTCGGGCAACTCGCGGTGCAGCTCCTCGGCCTTGCCGGCGCGCGGGTCCTGGCGTTGGACTACGACACTGACCGGCTCGACCTCGCCGGCCGGTTGGGGGCCGAGGCGACAGCCGACCTCGCGGCGGGCGGAACCGAGTCTCGAGTAACGGCGATGACGGCCGGACGCGGCTGTGACGCCGTGTTGATCGCCGCCGCCAGCCAGTCGAGCGAGCCCTTCGAGACGGCCGCGGCGGTCGCGCGGGATCGGGCGCGGGTCTGCCTCGTGGGCATGACCGGCACGGCGTTTCCTTACGCCGAGTTCATGAAGAAGGAATTGGAGATCGTCGTCTCGCGATCCTACGGACCCGGTCGGTACGATCCGGATTTCGAGTCCCGCGGCACTAAATATCCCGAAGGATGGGTGCGCTGGACCGAATCAGAGAACCTCGCCGAATGCCTGCGGCTGATAGCGCCGGCACGGAGCCGCCGCCTCGAAGTCGCTCCACTGATCACGCATCGGTATGCGCTGGACAAGGCCGAAGCTGCCTACGCCATGATCACCGGTCAGGGCGAGCGGCATCTGGGCGTCGTGCTGTCGTATCCCGACGCGGAGGATGAACAGCCCCGTCCGGCCTTCGCCGATCCCGAGATCACGGCTGTCCTCGTCGCCACCCGCCACGATACCCACGCCGAGTTCACCGCCCGCGCGCTGGAGGCCGGCAAGGCCGTTTTGGTGGAAAAACCCCTGGCGCTGGACCGCGAACAACTCAACCGAGTGATCGAAGCGCGCAACACCTCGGAGGCGTTTTTCCAGATCGGCTTCAATCGCCGCTTCGCACCGCTGGCGGTACAGATGCGCGACCGGCTCGCCGACGCCGGGGCACCGCGTTTCGTTGTTCTGCGGATCAACGCCGGGCCCATTCCGGCCGAGAGCTGGATTCAAGCCGCCGACGAGGGCGGTGGCCGAATCCTCGGAGAAGTCTGCCATTTCGTCGATCTCGCGCGGTTTCTGATCGGATCGCCCATCGCCTCGGTGTTGGCGGAGGGAGCCGCTGCCGCGGCCGGACCCTGCGACGACGTCTCGGCGACGATACGGTTCGCCGACGGAAGCCTGGCGACCATCGCCTACACGGCGCTCGGTGATACCATCGTCGGCAAGGAACGGATCGAGGCTTACGGCGGCGGCGCCGTCATCACCATCGACAACTTCCGCGCCATGACCATCGCCGAGGGCGGCAAGCTGCACGCCGGCGGGCGGCGGGGTCAGGACAAGGGATTCGCCCAGTCTCTTGGTGCTTTCGTCCGTGCGGTCACCGATGGTGGGCGGCCGGCCATCGATGAGGCAGAGTTGATCGAGACAAGCCTTGCCACACTCGCGGTGATGGACTCCTTGCGGACCGGCGAGCGGATCGAACTTTGATGCCCGACCGTCGGGTCGAAATGGAAGAACGAACCGGATGGACTTGAACGCCTTCTTCGATGCCGAGCTGGATGAGCACGCCACCGTCCTCGCGGCGACCCGCGATATCCTGCGCGAACCCTTCGCGCGTCTCGTTACGGCGTGCGTCGATGCGGTGCGGGGCGGCGGCAAGATCGTGTTCTTCGGTAACGGGGGCAGCGCCGCCGATGCCCAGCACCTGGCCACCGAACTGACCGTCCGCTACGTGTCGGACCGAGTCCCCATCGCAGCCGTGGCATTGACTACGGACACCTCGGCGCTCACAGCCATCGGCAACGACTTCGGTTTCGACCGCCTGTTCGCTCGCCAGGTCGAGGCCCTTTGCGCCCCGAGCGACGTCTGCATCGGCATCTCCACCTCAGGGATTAGCGAGAACGTCATCCAAGGGCTGATCGCCGCCCGCGAACGCGGCTGCGTCGCCGCCGGCTTCGGCGGACGCGACGGCGGCCGCATGACTCCACACGCCGATCCGTTCCTCGTCGTCCCCTCGGCAACCACGTCGCGGATCCAGGAGATGCACATCACCCTCGGCCAGATGCTCTGCGGTGCGTTGGAGCAGGAACTGGAACTGGTATGATCGAGCGCTCGGCCCTTGTCCCCGTTGTCTCGGCGCTCGCTGGTTCGCGAGTCCTGGTCGTCGGCGACGTCATGTTCGACCGCTTCGTCACCGGCGCCGTCGAGCGGATCTCGCCCGAGGCGCCGATCCCGGTCCTGAAGGTCGACGACGAAACGGCGATGCTCGGCGGCGCCGGCAACGTGGTCCGCAATCTCGCCGCCCTGGGCGCTCAAGCCGCGTTTGTCGGGGTTGTCGGGTCCGACGACGCCGCCGCCGATGTCCGTCGTCTCGTCGACGCTCTCGATGGCATCGACGCTTTCCTCGTCACTGCGGAGGGTCGGCGGACATCGATCAAGACCCGATTCCTCGCCGGCACCCAACAGATGTTGCGTGCCGATCGCGAGACGGTGGCGCCCCTGGCGCCGGAGCACCGCCATGCGGTGATCGAAGCCGCGACCAATTTGATGGACGACTGCGCCGTTGTCGTTCTGTCCGACTACGGCAAGGGCGTGCTCGATGACGGTGTCGCCGAGGGGTTGATCGCCGTCGCCAACGCTGCCGACAAGACTGTCATCGTCGATCCCAAAGGCCGCGACTATGCCCGCTACCGCGGGGCCAGCGTTGTCACGCCGAACCGCACCGAGCTTGCCGAAGCGTCGGGATGCCCGGTCGTCGACGCGATGGCAGCGGAGACGGCGGCGCGGACGCTGATCGATGCGTTCGGATTCGGTGCTGTGCTTGCCACACTCGGCGCCGATGGCATGACGCTCGTTCCGGCATACGACGCACCGACGGTGCTCGACGTCGAGGCGCGCGAGGTGTTCGACGTGTCCGGCGCGGGCGACACCATCGTCGCGACTTTCGCCGCGGCGCTGGCCGCCGGTGCCGACTACGGCATAGCCGCCCAACTCGCCAATGTCGCCGCTGGAATCGTCGTCGGCAAGGTCGGCACCGCGGTCGCTTATGCCGACGACGTCGTCCACGCGCTGCATCACCAGGACCTGAGTTCGGCCGAAGCCAAGGTCCTCGGCCTGGCACCGGCGCTGGACCGGGTCGAGACCTGGCGCCGGCGCGGGCTGAAGGTCGGCTTCACCAACGGCTGTTTCGACCTCCTGCATCCCGGTCACGTATCGCTCCTCGCCCAGGCGCGCGATGCCTGCGACCGGCTCATCGTCGGACTCAACAGCGATGCCTCGGTGGCCCGGCTGAAAGGGGCCGGGCGGCCGATCCAGACCGAAGCGGCTCGCGCGGCCGTCCTCGCCTCCCTGGCCACCGTCGACATGGTGGTCATCTTCGCTGAGGACACGCCGCTGGCCCTGATCGAATCCCTACGGCCGGATGTCCTGGTGAAAGGTGCCGACCACACCGTCGAAGAAGTAGTCGGCGCGGCCGAGGTCCAGGGCTGGGGTGGATGTGTTGTGCTGGTGGAGTTGGAGCCCGGCCACAGCACGACGGCGACCATTTCGCGCATCGCCGAGTAAACCGCGCCCGAACGACCGAGTTGAGCGCAACCACTGCCCATCTAATCTACGCGCTGGCGTGGCTGACCTTCGGCCTCGGCCATTCGCTGCTTGCCCGCGAGAGCGCGAAAGCACGTCTTCGGCCGATGTTGGGCGCCGCCTATCGTCTCGCCTACAACGTGTTCGCAACCCTGCATATCGCTGCGGTCTATGCCGTCGGTGCCTGGGCGTTTCGCGGCCAAGGCGAATTCGCCGTTATCGAACCGTGGGGCTTGATGTTCACCGCGGTCCACATCGTCGGCTGGATCGGATTGCTGATCGCCCTTCGCGGCTACGACCTTGGTCGCCTCGCCGGCACCCGTCAGATTCGCAACGCGCGCCTCGGCATCTCCGAACCCGAGGACGAACCGCTACGCCGGGACGGCTTGCACCGCTTCGTCCGCCATCCCCTCTATTCAGCCGCTTTCCTGATCCTCTGGGGGGCCGCCGACGATCCCTTGGCGGTCGCCACCGCCCTCTGGGGTTCGGTCTACCTCGTTGTCGGCAGCCACTTCGAGGAGAGATTCCTCGAGCGCCTTTATGGCGATGCCTACGCAGACTATCGCCGCCGCGTGCCGGCCTTCGTGCCGTGGAAGGGCCGAGCGATCTAGGCCCGATTGGCTCCGATCAAAGGGCCGGCGGCCCAGCGGTATGCCCGTGTCCGACGCCATGGTCATGGCCGTGTTCGTGGCCATGGGCGCAGCAGGTGTCGGCGTGCAGGCCGGGCTGGCCGACACAGCCGCCAGACCAGAATCCCGACTCGTCGTGGCAGAACTTGGGATCGCCGCCGACCATCTGCGCGAACATGTGGTGCCAGTTGCGGCAGATGTTCAGTTCCGTGTGCACCCACGCAAGCGGGTCGTTGGCATAGTGCTGCCAATAATCGCCAGCGACGTTGAGGCCGGGGACGGCGGGGATCCAGCTCTCCTCCAACCAAAGGTCCGGATCGCCGTATTTGGCCGCCAGCTTGCGGATCTCTGGATCATCAAGGGCCAGCAGGCGGCCATCCTCGATGACGGGCTCGTTGTCGCCTTCGCGTTCGGTCTCGTAGGTCGGGAAGTAGAGGTGCAGGTGCCAGTGCCCGACCTTGAGGCCCTGGCGGGCGGCACGGCGCTCGTCCATGGACGAGATGATGGTGCCGAAACCGATATGGATCACACCCGAGCGCACCCGCTCATAGAGACAGTTGACCAGCCCCGATGGGAAATCCTTGCGAGGCCGGTGGATGTGCGGGTTGGTACCGATGGACGCCTCCCACCAGTGCATGATGCCCTTGCCGGGAAAGCCGGGGTATTGGAGGTCGGCGGTCTCGGCCATCAGGGCGCGCAGCTTGTCGCCGAACAGGCCGCCTTCGTTGATCGCCGTGATCCGGCTGTCCTCGATGACGAGCTGGGTCCATTCGACCGGCGCGATGTGGTTGGCGGTGCCGCCAATGACGCCGTTGCCGTCCTCCTTGCCGGGAAGGAAGATCCACGGGCGGCCGGTGACGTGGCCCGGCAGATAGGTCTTGGCGAAGCCTTCGTTGCCGGTCCAGGTCTGGTGGATGAGGTCGGGGTTATAGAACTCGCGCTTCGAATCGTAGTAGGCAGCGTGATTGGTGAACGAGAGATCTGTGCCCTCGGGGTCGGTGATGCGGATGCGCTTGGCGGTGCGCACCCGTTTCCAAGTCCACAGATCGATGGCCTCCAGCAATTCGTATGGCATAGCGTGGGCGGGCGAGGCCAGAATCTCGGGGGAGATGAACGGCATACGCTGGATCTTGACGTCGGCGTCGGCGAGGATCGGCCCGCCGTACCCCCAAAGCAGCTTGTCGTAGCGCTGCTCCTTGGCAATGCGGTCCCATTCATCCATCCACTCGGCCAGTTCCTTGGTCCGATAGAGGTAGTACTCGACCTCGTCGGCGCCGACCCATTGCGGGATCGGACCCCGGTCGGCGTAGGCCACCTCGTACTTGCAGCCATACTTCTCGAGGATTCGCTTGCAAGCCTCGATGACCAGCGGGCTGTGCCAGTTGTCGACACGGAGCAGAACACGCTCGCCGGGTTTCAGGTCCCAGGCGGCGTGGAGACCCTGGTTGTAGGGTCGCTTGGCGACGGCATCCAAGTAGGGCAGCAAGTGGTCGACGTCGGTGACCTCGATATAGGGCGGGCATCGCGGACGGCGCGTCTCGATCAGCGGCGGACGGTCGAACTGCGGCTTGTGAGCGGTCATCGGACGGCCCTTTCGGTCAGAACATGGTGTCGGGGAGGAACAGCGAGAGGATCGGGAAGGCAAGCAGCAGTCCCAGAACGATGGCATCGGAGACGAGGAACCGGGCGATGCCCCGGAAGATCGCCTCCAGCGGCACCTCGCCACCGCCGACGCTCTTGATGACGAAGACGTTGAGGCCGATCGGCGGTGTGATCAGGCCGATCTCCAACAGCTTGATGACGATGACGGCGAACCAGATCAGATCGAAGCCGAGGCCCTCGACGATGGTCACGGTGAACGGCAGGGTCAGCAGCAGGATGCCAATGGAATCGAGGAACATGCCGAGCACCAGATAGGTGACGACGATGAGGGCCATGACCAGCCACGCGGGAAACGCCTGCTCCGTGGCGAAGCCGAGCGCGGCGGTGGCGATCCCGGTCAGCGAGACGAACGAGACGAAAAGTTTGGCGCCGATGGCGATGGCGAACACCACCGCCGTCTGATAGGCCGTGTCGCGGAGCGCGACGTGGATCTGCTCCCAACCGAGCCGCCTCAACGCCAGGCCGATGACCAGTGCAGCGCTGGCGCTGACCGCCGCAGCCTCGGTCGGGGTGAAGATGCCGAAGTAGATGCCGCCGACGACGATGCCGAGCAGCACCAATGCCGGCCACGCCTTCATCAGCGCGGTCCAGTGATCCGTGTCGCTGAAGGCGGTCTCGGGGGCGGGAGCGATGGTCGGATTCCGCCGCACCCACAGGTAGATGACCGCGAGGAAACCGACCAGCGACAGCAGTCCGGGCACGACGCCGGCGAGAAACAGCTTGCTCACCGACTGTTCGGTGAAGATGCCGTAGAGCACGAACAGCAGGCTTGGTGGGATCAGCGATCCCAGTGTGCCTCCGGCGGCGACCGAGGCCGTGGCGAGACCCTTGCTGTAGTTGTAGCGCAACATCTCTGGGACGGCGATCCGTCCCATTGCCGAGGCGCAGGCGACGCTGGAGCCGGTGATCGCCGAGAAGCCACCGCAGCCGATCACCGACGCCATCGCCAGCCCCCCCCGGCAGGCGGGCGAGCCAGACGCGGATGGCGTAGTAGATATCGGTGGTGATCCCGGCCTGGTAGGCGATATGACCGAGGGCAATGAACAACGGGATCATGCTCAGGGGATAGCTGTGCACGAACCCGAACGGCCCCGTCGTCAACAGCGAAAACACGGGCCGGAAGGCGCGGCCCGGCTCGAACGCGCCGCCCTCGGGCCAGGCGAAGAACACGAACAGCCCGACACTGGCGACGGCACCGAGGGCGAAGGCGATGGGCACCCGCAGGACCAGCAGCACGAGCACCGCGACAAGGCCGGTGACGGCGAGCGCGGTCGGGTCCATCAGCGCCGCTCGTCTTTGGTGGCGATGGCGACGACGTCGGCGACCAGAAGCACGGCGAGTCGCAAGGCGAACACCGCGAGCCCGGCGAAGTAGACCAGCTTGCCCGGCCACTCGGGCAGAAAGAACTCGCCGTCGTAGTAGCTGCCTTCTGTGACGGCGTAGGCGAGGCCGTCCCAGCCGGCGAAGGCGAGGAAACCGAACAGCACGAGGCCGATGGCGCTGCCGAGAACGTCGAGGGCCATGCGGCTGCGGCGCGGCAACCGGTCGGTGAAGATGGTCACCTCGATGTGCCCTCGGTCGGCAGCGACGTACGCGAGGGGCAGGATGATGACGGCGACCATCAGCTCCTGGATGATGACGACGTCGTCGGGGATCGACACGCCGAACAGCGCGCGGCCAACAACCGTCGAGGCGACGAGAAGTGCCAACGCCGCAATGCCGGCCATGGAGAGACGCAGGAACAGTCGCTCCACACGGCCGAGCATCGCGGCCCGATCCACGTCGCTACCCAGTGCTTCGGATCACGCTAGCGGTTCCAGGGGTAACCCTTGGTGTCCCGCTCCTTCGCGTACTTGGCGATCAGCCGGCGATAGTCGTCCATGATCGCCTGGCCGGGCGCGCCGCCCTTGGTCGCCGTATCGACCCAGCCGCTGACGTACTTGCTGCCGGCGTTGAGCAACGCCTTCTTCTGGTCGGTGGGGAAGGTCACCAGCGTGGTCTTCTTGCCGTCGATACCTGCGGCCATGGCTTTCTTGTCGCGGGCGTTGGCGTCGACGATGCCCTTGGCATAGTGGTCGATGAACGCCGAGCCGGCGTCACGCACCGCCTTTTGTTCCGCCGCACTCAACCGCCCGAAGGCGTTCTTACCCATGACGATGCCGAAGCCCATGTTCTGGCCCCAGTCGAGCTCCATGACGTAGGGCGCGACCTCGTACTGGCGGTAAGCCTTGATGGAATAGAAGTAGTTCTGATTGCAGTCCAAGAGGCCGCTATCCAGCGCCTGATAGACCTCGGGCTGCGGCAGGCGCTGCACCGGAGGCCCCCAGGTCGGCGAAGGTCTTGGCGTATGGACCGGTGCCGCGCAGCTTGACGCCCTCGAGGGCGGCGAGGGAGTCGATCGGTTTCTTGCACACCAGCTGCACCGGTCCGGTGCTGTAGTTGGTGATGTAGACAACGTTCTGTGCGTCGAACGCCTTCTGCAGATGCGGGTTGGTGGTCGCCAACTCGTACATGGCCCGCATGCCGACCCAGACGTCGGAATTGTCGATGGGCAGGTCGCCGATGCCGTAGAGTTGCATTTCCTTCGGGTTGTAGGCGGCGATGATCGAGCCCATGTCGGCGACGCCGTCACCGAGGCCCTTGAGCACCGCCCGCGCCTTCAACAGCGCGCCACCCCACTGGAATTCGACGCTCAGCTTGCCGCCGCTCTGATTGCCGATCTCGTCGGCGAACCATTGCAGCGCCGCGGCCCGGGCGCCCCGGTTGGGGCCGAATTCAGCGTACCGCAAGGACTTGGCTTCGGCGACGCCCTGGATGCCGACGGTAGCGGCAAGCGCGACGGCGAGCGCCGTGGCGGTCAGACTCGGTTTCAGGAATCCCATGGCTTCCTCCCCTTTCCAATCGGTTCGTTGCGGACGGCCCGTCACCGACGGCGTGGGCGTGTTCTTGGGGCGGCACGCGGGCGCCACCCGGATGCGGAAGCGATCTCGTGGTCAGTCCAGCCTGATGTCGTGTTTCTCCAGCAGGGCAACGATCTCAGGATCATCGTAATAGACTCGGAGCCGGCCTTTCTCGACGCAGATCTCGTCGTCGATATGTATGGTCGGCTTGATGATCAACTGATCGAGGTGAATGCCCGGATTGACGGTTCGGTCGCGGTCGACGCTCATGCCGACGGCGGTATGCAAGGCACCGGCGTGTCGGTGGGCTTCCATGTGGGTGCCGTCGTCGAGATAAATCCGGGTCTTCGGGTTGAGCCCGATCATGAACTCGCCGATGTGGAGGGCGTCGGGACCGAACCGCTCGGGCAGGCGCGAGAAAAACTCGACGACCTCGGGATCGCCATCCATCTCGACGACACGGCCTCCGCGGATGACGAACTTCAGGGGCGTCTTCAGGCGGCCTTTGAAGGTGTGGGCGGCGTCGTAGTACATGACGCCCTCGGCGGTCCACTCGGGCCACACACCGACGACACCGAATCCGCCGGCGAAATTGCCGAACTTGTTCATCCACGAATCGGCACCCTCGGCGAAGGAGCCCATCGGCGCCGCCGTCGCGTGCCAGCCAACGACGTTCTTTCCGGGATTACGGATCTCGCCGGTAACGTTGGTGCCCTTGTCACAGGTGATGGTGATGCGCTTGCCGCGGCACCACTGGTCGGCAACTTTTCGGGTCACCGCGAAAATGATCTCGGCCGGGAAGCGGGCGCCAGCCGAGGCCAATGCATCGGTCGTCGTCGAGGCGTACATGCCCATGTAGCGGATGCCCGCGTCATTGGCGGCGAACCGCGCATCGGTGTGGCTGATGGTGTAGGTCAGTGGCGCGAAAACGATGTCGGAAGCCTTCATCGCCGCGGCGACGGACGGCGGCGGCTCCTGGTTGGGAAGCGTCTGCGGCGGGATGATCGCGGTCGTCACGTTGGCGCCGACCTCGCGGCAGACGGCGGCGACGGCCTCGGCGTTGCGGAAGTCGCAGCCAGTATCGGTGACGATCAGCACCTCCTCGCCCTTGTGGACGTTGGCCCAGTTGATGGCGCAGTTGCGCGCACCTTCGATCAGGTCGGGCAGATGCATAGGCTGCATGGCGCTTCCTCCCCTTGGGCTGCCGGGCGCGGCTGGAAAAACCGCTGGACCACGGCAGAAACGTGCTTGAGAATGGTTATGCCATTCATTGGTTAATGTTTAGTCCATTACGCTAAGCGAGGCCGATTTCCGTGTCAAGCGCGTCGTCCGGTTCCGCTTCCCCGCTTCGACAGGCGACGGCCGATACGGGGACCGGTCCGTCAAGATCATCGTCGAACAAGGTCGTCTTCCCCAGGCTGCAGAAGCGCCGCAAAGCCTACGAGGAAGTGGCCGATACCATCCGCGGGCTAATCTTCGAGGGACGGGTGTCCCTCGGCGAGCGGCTGCCTTCGGAACGCGAAATGGCCGAGCAGTTCGGAGTCAGCCGGGTCGCCGTCCGCGAGGCGATCCGTACTCTCGAGCTCACCGGCTTCGTCACCGTCCGCAAGGGCGCCCAGGGCGGCGCATTCGTCGCCCAGGATTACGACCGGCCCATCGCCGAGCTGATCGAGAACATGCTCACCGCCGGCGAGGTCGGCTTCGGCCAGCTGTTCGATGTCCGTCGCCTGATCGAGCCGTTCGCCGCCGCCCGGCTCGCCGCCCGCGCCAATGTCGACGAGATGGCCCAGCTCACCACCGTGATCGAAGAGGCGGAGCAGCGGAGCACCGAGGGTCTCAACATCCGTCCCTTCAACGCCCGTTTCCACCGTCTGATCGTGCGCCTCGCCGACAACCCGATCATGGCGCTGATGGGCGAGACGGTGCTGGCGATCATCCTTGCCCGCATCCAGGATGTCCCCAGCGCCGAAATCGGTCCGGCGCACCTGGACTTCCACCGCGCTATCCTCGATGCCATCGGCCGCGGCGACGCCGAGGACGCGCGCGCGCTTATGCTTCAGGATATCGCCGACCTCGAGCGCCGGTTCGGCGAGTGGGTCGAGTAAATCCCTACTGCTGGCCGCCGAAGAAATTTTTGAGCTTGTCCCAGAAACTCGGTTCGGGCGATGTCTGTTGCGTCGGCACCGGCTTGGCCAACGGCTTCATCGGTTTGGCGCCGTGAGCGTCGGCCATGAACGCGCCCCACAGCCGTGCCGGCAACTCGCCGCCGGTCACCGACTTCATCGGCCGGCCGTCGTCGTTGCCCAGCCAGACGCCGGTGACCAATTCGGCCGAATAGCCGACGAACCAGGCGTCGCGGAAGTTCTGGCTGGTGCCGGTCTTGCCGGCGACCGGGCGGCCAATGCGGGCTGCACGGCCGGTGCCGCTGCGCACAGCCTCGGTCAGCATCGCCGACATCGCCGCCGCGTGGCGGGCATCGACGACGCGGCCGGGCCCCGATCCCGTGCGGGCGTAGAGGCCGCGCCCGAGGCCGTCTTCGATGGCGGCGATTCCGTAGGGCCACACACCGGATCCGCCATTGGCGAAGGCGGCGTAGACCGCCGTCAGTTCGAGGAGGCTCACCTCGGCGGTGCCCAGCGCGAGGCTCGGTGCCGGGTCCAGCTCGCGGGTAATCCCCAGCCGCCGGGCGGCATCGGCGACGCGCTTGCGGCCGGCCCGCTGGTAGACCTTCACCGCCACCGAATTGACCGATCGCGAAAGCGCGTGGCCAAGCGTCATCTCACCGGCATGGGTACCGGAAAAATTGCGCGGCCGCCAGCCGTCGATGGCCACCAGCTCGTCGATCATGCGCGTCTCGGGTCTCAACCCGGCTTCGAGACCGGCGAGATAGACCACCGGTTTGAACGCCGAGCCGGGCTGGCGGAGCGCCTGGGTGGCGCGGTTGAACTGGCTGGCCCGATAGTCCCGGCCACCGACCATCGCCCGCACCGCGCCGTCGGGAGTCATCGCCACCAGCGCCGCCTGCGAAACACCGGCGGCAGAGCCGTGCTCCGCGAGCAGGTCGGCGATGTGCCGCTCGGCGAGGCGCTGCAGCTTGGCGTCCAGGGTCGTGCGCACGGTGACGTCGCGGTTTCCCGGCATGACGAAATCGGGCACCTGCTCGGCGACCCAGTCGGCGAAATAACGCCCGCTGCGCGAGGTGGCGGTCGTGGCGAGGGCCTGCCCCTTCTCGGCGACGGCGGCGGCAACGTCGCCGTCGGACAGGTAGCCGGCCGCGACCATGGAGTTCAGCACCTGACGGGCACGGCCGTCGGCGCGCTCGGGGCTGGCCACCGGATTGTAGCGACTGGGCGCTTTCAGCAGACCCGCCAGCATCGCCGCCTGATAGAGGGTCACCCGCGACGCCGGGCGGCCGAAGAACCGCTTCGCCGCGGCGTCGATGCTGTAGGCACCGGCGCCGAAATAGACTCGGTTGAGGTAGATCGCCAGGATCTCGTCCTTCGAGAACCGGCGCTCCAGCCAAAGCGCCAGCAACAGCTCCTGCACCTTGCGTTCGATGGTGCGCGCCGGTGTCAGGAACAGGTTCTTGGCCGCCTGCTGGGTGATGGTGCTGCCGCCCTGGACGATGGCGCCAGCCTTGATGTTGGCAACCATGGCGCGGGCGAGGCCGAAGACATCGAGGCCGAAGTGGTCATAGAACCGCCGGTCCTCGATGGAGAGCACGGCCTGCGGAACGGCGGGCGGCAGTTCGGCGACGGTCACCGGGCGGCCGTAGAGATCGCCGAAGCTGGCGAGCACGGCGCCGTCCGACGAGACGACCTGGATGGTCGGTCGGCGGGTGGCGGCGACCGCCTCGTCGAGATCGGGCAGGCCCAAGGCGTACCAGCCGACCACACCGGCCAGCCCCACCGTCGCCCAGATCCCGGCGACGAGCGCCCACTTCACGATCGGCCAGAGGATGCCGCGGCCTTTCGCTGGCGTCCGCGTGCCCGCCTTCGTGCCTTTGGTTCGTGTCTTCACCACCGTCTCGCCCATATACCGACTGTCCGCCGACCGCGGTTAGCGGCCGGTTAACCCGCTGCCCTTTCCACGCCGGCGATACTTATCCTATCCGCCAATGCGGCACGATTGGGGCGGGTTCCGGATCAGTCCTGTTAAGTCTTTTAGGCTGATCCCAGCGACGGCGCAGCCGGATCGTGCTCTGCGAACAGGAGCTTGGCCCGTTCGCGGCTGCCGACGGCATAGCAGTAGACGCAACCGTGCGGGCATGTGTCGTAGCCGCCGATGTCCTTGGAGGCCCAGCAGCCGCAGGCCTTGCGGTGCGGCTTTCGGAGAGCGGCTATTGGCCGGCCGGCGACGTCCGAAAGCCGCTCGGCATCGATACAGCGCGCGTCACCCACACCCTCGACCAGCAGCTCCCGCTGGCCGCAGAGGGTGAACCTGATCCCGGTTCCGTGTGCGATGTCAGCGAGCCGGGCCAGCAGGGTTCGCTTCTCGTCGGCGTCCGGGTCCCACCAGTCGAAGCCGTGCTCACAGGCCGCGGCAACCGTGTTGCGCCGGGTCTTGCGGTAGATTTGCGCGACCGAGACGACGACCTCGTCGACCGCGCCCGCAAGCGCCTCGGCAAGGTGCGCAAAGGCCGCCTCATGCCACTTGGGCGAGGTCAGCGACGAGAACACGATCGGGTCGTAGCGCCACACCGCGGCGCGCGGACCATACCGCGTGACGATCTCGCGAAGGTGTCCGATGGCCCGCTCCGGCGCGATGGTGCCCGCATCGAGGGCGCGGGGGTAGCCGGTGATCGTGTAATGGACGACGAACGAATACTCCCGCGCCACCTCACCGAGGACCGGGAGGAACGGCTCGGCGTTGCGGGTCCAGAAGACGAAGCCGTCGACGTCGGCGGCCGCCAGAGAGACCGTCTGCGACGGTCCGCCATAGGGATTGGCGACGACCACCGACCCCGCCCGCAGCCGGTTCCGGAACCAGTCTGCGTAGAACGCTGGGATGTCGGTCTTGTAGCTCGCCGAAACGATCATGGCGCCCGTCAACGGCTCTCGTGAATGGGGATTTGATCGTGCCGAAAGGCGCGGAAATCCCCGGCGACGCGGTTGCGCGGCTCTGACGCGCCGCATATATAACGCCGGAGCATTGTTTTCGTCATTTGGACACGCTTCAACCCAGGGGATCCGTGCGGTGCCGTTTCGGGCCGCGGGGTTCCGCCGCGAAAGAGGTGAGACATGAGCAAGGTTATCGGAATCGACCTCGGCACCACCAACTCCTGCATCGCGCTGATGGAGGGCCGGGACGCCAAGGTCATCGAGAATACCGAGGGCACGCGCACCACGCCGTCGTTCGTTGCCTTCACCGAGTCGGGCGAGCGCCTGACCGGCCAACCGGCGAAGCGCCAGGCGGTGACCAATCCGGAGAACACGATCTTCGCCATCAAGCGGCTGATCGGCCGGCGCCACGACGATCCGATGACCGAGAAGGACAAGGGTCTGGTGCCCTACCAGATCGTCAAGGCCGACAACGGCGACGCCTGGGTCGAAGCCCAGTCCCAGAAGTACAGCCCGAGCCAGATTTCCGCCTTCATCCTGCAGAAGATGAAGGAGACGGCCGAGAGCTACCTCGGCGAGACCGTCACCCAGGCGGTGATCACCGTTCCCGCGTACTTCAACGACTCCCAGCGCCAGGCGACCAAGGACGCCGGCAAGATCGCCGGCCTCGACGTGCTGCGCATCATCAACGAGCCGACCGCGGCGGCGCTGGCCTATGGCCTGGAGAAGAAGGAAGGCGGCACCATCGCCGTCTACGACCTCGGCGGCGGCACCTTCGACATCTCCATCCTCGAGATCGGCGAGGGCGTGTTCGAGGTCAAGTCGACCAACGGCGACACCTTCCTCGGCGGTGAGGACTTCGACCAGCGGATCATCGATTACCTCGCCGACGAGTTCAAAAAGGAGCAGGGGATCGACCTCCGCGCCGACAAGCTGGCGCTGCAACGCCTCAAGGAGGCCGCCGAGAAGGCCAAGATCGAGCTTTCGTCGACCATGCAGACCGAGGTCAACCTGCCGTTCATCACCGCCGGTCAGGCTGGACCGAAGCACCTCAACATCAAGCTGACCCGCGCCAAGCTGGAAGCCCTCGTCGAGGACCTGGTCGAGCGCACCGTCGGTCCGTGCCGGGCGGCGCTCAAGGACGCCGGGCTGACGGCCGGCGAGATCGACGAGGTCATCCTCGTCGGCGGCATGACCCGCATGCCGAAGGTGCACGACGTTGTGAAGTCGTTCTTCGGCCGCGAGCCGCACAAGGGCGTCAATCCAGACGAGGTGGTCGCCATCGGCGCCGCCATCCAGGGCGGCGTGCTCAAGGGCGACGTCAAGGACGTGCTGCTGCTCGATGTCACGCCGCTGTCGCTGGGCATCGAGACCCTGGGCGGCGTGTTCACCCGGCTGATCGACCGCAACACCACCATCCCGACGCGCAAGAGCCAGGTGTTCTCCACCGCCGAGGACAATCAGACCGCGGTCACCATCCGCGTGTTCCAGGGCGAGCGCGAGATGGCGTCCGACAACAAGCTGCTCGGCCAGTTCGATCTGGTGGGCATTCCGCCGGCGCCGCGCGGCATGCCGCAGGTCGAGGTCACGTTCGATATCGACGCAAACGGCATCGTCAACGTTTCGGCCAAGGACAAGGCGACCGGCAAGGAGCAGCAGATCCGCATTCAGGCCTCGGGCGGCCTGTCGGACGGCGACATCGACCGCATGGTCCGCGAGGCCGAGGAGCACTCCGCCGAGGACCAGAAGCGCAAGGAAGCGGTCGAGGCCCGCAACCAGGCCGACGCGATGATCCACGCCACCGAGAAGAACCTCAAGGAGTACGGCGATCAGGTACCGGAGCCCGACAAACAGGCCATCGAAACCGCCATCGCCGACCTGCGGACGGCGCTCGAGGGCGAGGACATCGAGGCCATCAAGTCCAAGACTGAGGCCCTCGGCCAGGCTTCAATGAAACTGGGCGAAGCCATGTACAAGGCCAGCCAGGCCGAGGGTGCAGCTGATGCCGGCGCTCCAGATTCCGAGGATACCGGCCCGGCCGGCGGTGGCACTTCCGACGAGTCGGTGGTCGACGCCGACTTCGAGGAAGTCGATCCCGACAAAGACAATAAAGCCGGCTGACGCGGATCCGCCCCATGAGGGCAGGACCGAGGATCACCACTCCGCCGGCTGGCAGAATGCGCCGGTTGGCAGGGTGCGTGTAGGGGACCCGGTCAATGGCCAAGGAAGACTATTACACGACACTCGGGGTCGACCGCGACGCCAGCGCGGACGACCTCAAGAAGGCGTACCGCAAGGCGGCGATGCGCTATCACCCGGACCGCAATCCGGGTGACAAGGCCGCCGAGCAGAACTTCAAGCAGGTCAACGAGGCCTACGAGGTCTTGAAGGACGACCAGAAGCGGGCGGCCTACGACCGCTTCGGGCACGCCGCCTTCGAGCAGGGCGGTCCGGGCGGTTTCGGCGGCGATGGTGGCTTCGGTTTCTCTTCCGGGTTCGCCGACATCTTCGACGAGATGTTCGGCGACTTCATGACCGGCAACCGGCGCGGTGGCCGTCCCAGCGGCCGAGGCTCCGATCTCCGCTACAACATGGAAGTCTCGCTGGAAGACTCCTTCTCCGGCAAGAAGGCGACCATCCGGGTGCCGACCTCGGTCGCCTGCGAGCCGTGCAAGGGCTCCGGCGGCAAGGGCGGCGCAGCGCCAACGACCTGCGCGTCGTGCCGCGGCGCCGGACGGGTGCGGACGCAATCCGGGTTCTTTACCGTCGAGCGCACCTGCCCGACCTGCGGCGGCACCGGCCATACCATCAAGGACCCCTGCCCGATCTGCGGCGGCACCGGACGGAGCCGCAAGGAGAAGTCCTTGCAGGTGAACATCCCCGCCGGCGTCGAGGACGGCACCCGCATCCGCCTCGCCGGGGAGGGCGAGGCCGGCCTGCGCGGGGCACCGTCGGGCGATCTCTACATCTTCCTCTCCGTCGCCCCGCACCGGATCTTCCATCGCGACGGCGCTAACATCTATTGCCGGGTGCCGATCCCGATGACCACCGCGGCGCTGGGTGGCAACGTCGAGGTCCCCGCCGTCGACGGCTCGCGCGCCAAGATCACCATCCCGGCGGGGACCCAGACCGGACGGCAGTTCCGCTTGCGCGGTAAGGGCATGACGGTGCTGCGTTCGCCGTCCCGGGGCGACATGTTCATCGAGGCCATGGTCGAAACCCCGGTGAACCTGACGGGCGACCAGGAGAAGCTGCTGCGCGACTTCGAGTCCGCCGGTAACCACGAGAAGCACAGCCCCGAATCCCACGGCTTCTTCGCCAAGGTCAAGGAACTGTGGGAAGACTTGCGAGAGTAACCGGCTGATCGCCGGTGACGCGAAATAGGGGGGCCTCAACGTCATGAACATCGGAATTGTCGGCTGCGGCGGCCGTATGGGGCGGATGCTGGCGAAAGCGGTCCTGGAGACCGAGGGCGCGGCGCTGGCCGGCGGCACCGAACGTGCCGGTCACGAGGCCATCGGTGCGGATATCGGAACGCTCGTTTGTGAGGCAGCGTGCGGGCTCGTTGTCGGAGTGGACGCCGGGGCGCTGTTCGAGCGCGCCGACGTCATCATCGATTTCACCACTCCCGAGGCGACGGCGGTCCATGCCGGCCTTGCCGCCAAACACCGTGCGGCGATGGTCGTCGGCACCACTGGTTTGGACGGCGGCCAGCATCAGGCGCTGGAAGCGGCGGCCGACTTCGTGCCCGTCGTCCTGGCACCGAACATGAGCGTCGGCGTCAATCTGCTGCTCGGCCTGACCACCCAGGTGGCGGCCATCCTCGGGTTGGACTACGACATCGAAATCGTCGAAATGCACCATCGCCACAAGGTCGATGCGCCATCCGGCACGGCACTGGCCCTCGGCCATGCCGCCGCCACCGGCCGCGGTGTGCCGCTCGACAGCGTTTCGAAACGCGCCCGCGACGGCCAGATCGGCGGCCGGCCGGCGGGAGAGATCGGCTTCGCGACGCTCCGCGGCGGCGATGTGGTCGGCGAGCACACGGTGATCTTCGCCGGCGAGGGAGAGCGAATCGAGATCACCCACAAGGCCTCGTCCCGGGAAGTCTTCGCCCGCGGTGCCGTGCGCGCGGCGCAGTGGACGGCCGGACGTCCGCCAGGTCTCTATTCGATGCGCGACGTGCTGGGACTCGGCTAGCCGTCGGAAACAGGTGCCGGCCGGTTGACCAGCACGATGCCGGCCGAGATCAGCACGAGCGTCACCACCACCTGCGCGGTGAAAGGCTCGTCGAGGATGGCGGTACCCGCCAGGGTCCCGAACACCGGCGCAAGGAAGGTGAACGCCGAGAGCCTCGGCGATGAATAGCTCCGCACCAGCGCGAACCAGACCAGATAGGTGATGAACGCCACCCACACCGTCTGATAGGCGAGGCTGGCGAGGCTGACCGCCCCCGGAAACCCGACCACACGCTCGCCGATGGCGAGGGACACGACCGGCAGTGCCAGCGCGGAGATGGCAAGCTGATAGAGCAGAACCTTTTCCGGGGACGTACGGGCGAGCGGGCTGGCCTTGATCAGCACCGTCGTCGCCCCCCAAAGCACCCCCGCCGCCAACGCCATGACGTCGCCGAGGAGATGGCGGGGAAGGTCCGCCGGCGCCTCCGCCCCAAACAGCACGACCAGGCCGGCGAATGCCAAGCCCATGCCGACAAGCTGCACGGCGCGGATGCGCTCGCCGGGCACGAACACGTGGGCGCCGATGGCGACGACGAACGGCGCTACATAAAGGAACACAACGGCCCGCCCGGCGGACGTGTAGGCGAGGTTCCAGAACAACAGCATGAACTCGGCGGCAAACAGCAGGCCGGCGACGGCGCCGGGCAGGCGGGTCTGGCCACCCTCGGCGAACCGGACCCCACGGACCAGCATCCACACCCACACCAGAAGGCCGGCACCGGCCGAGCGGATACCCACCTGGAGGACGGGCGGAACGTCGGCGTAAGCCAGTTTGACCGCGACTTGGCCGCCGCCCCAACTCGCACAGAGCACGACCATTGCCGCCATCGCCAGGGCATCGAGGCTCGCCGCCCCCGGGGTCAGGCGCATCGCCGTTCCGTTTCTATTAGGTGCGTGCTTGGCGGGCCGTCAGCCGCGACAGTTCTCGGCGCAACGCACGCGCCAGGTCCCAGCGTTCCTCGGGCAGAAGAAAACTGCCGATAACCAGGGAGCGACCGTGGGACCGCAACTCCAGAGGTGTTCGCCGATCCGGTGGTTCTGCGAGATTGACCTGCAGCCAATTGGGCGGGAACGACACGTCGGTCCGCCGCCCCCAGTGGTTGACCCGGCGCACCGTGAGCGCCCGCTCCGTCAAGGAGATGGCCTCCTCCGTGTTGCCGGTATGATGGTTGAGCCGGAGTGCGCCATAGATGAGCAGCACTTCGAGGCCGAGGAACGGCATCACTGGCCACGCGCCGACAATGATGAACACACCGCCGACCGCGAGCCAGACCACCGCAAGTAGACCCGAGACCAATCGAATGGCATCGATGCTGCTCGACCGGTGGGGCCTCAAAACCACGCTGTAGAGCACTGGTCCACCGATGGTTTCGCTGGCGATGGTGCCTTGTCCATTTGCGAACGAGAACCATTAGCTTATCAATCCCAACCATCACCGCCAAGCAGGGGGAGTTTCGCCCCGCCGTTGACGGCGATATTGTCGCGCCCGCGGCATCGCGAGCCGAAGGCAACGAAGGAGATCCGAGAAGGATGAAAAAGGCCGACATCGATTCCTTCTATGGCCGGCTCGCCGCGGCCAATCCCGAACCGACGAGCGAGCTCCGGTTCATCAATCCCTACACCCTGCTCGTCGCTGTGGTGCTCTCGGCCCAGGCCACCGACGTCGGCGTCAACAAGGCGACCGGGCCGTTGTTCGCCGTCGCCGATACGCCCGACAAGATGGTTGCGCTCGGCGAGGCGCGGCTCCGCGATTACATCAAGACCATTGGCTTCTACAACACCAAGTCCAAGAACGTCATCGCGCTCAGCCGAATCCTCGCCGACGAACACGGGGGCGAAGTCCCTCGCGACCGTACCGTCCTCGAGTCGCTTCCGGGGGTCGGCCGAAAGTCGGCCAACGTCGTGCTCAACGTCGCCTTCGGCGAACCGACCATCGCCGTCGACACGCACATCTTCCGCGTCGCCAACCGCACCGGCCTGGCGCCGGGCAAGACGCCTCTGGCGGTCGAGCAGAACCTGCTCAAGGTGACGCCGCGGCTCTGGCGCCAGCATGCCCACCACTGGCTTATCCTGCATGGGCGCTACGTCTGCCAGGCCCGAAAACCCAAGTGCCCGGAATGCGTGGTCAGCGACCTCTGCGGATACGCCGCCAAGACCGCTTTTTAGCTTTCTATCCATGTCCCGCCGCGCGATCGCGCTGGCGTTCCTGCAGCAGGCTTTGGAGGCAGTCTTCGCCGGAGATCTTGGCGACGGTGCGGCCCCGGGTTTCGATGTGTGCCACCCTGTGCGGGCCGCCGGCCTCGTCGACGTAAAGGAAAAGGTCGAGGATGCAGCGCGCCCCGCGGTACTGCATCAGCTGGGCCGGCGGATCATCGCGGCGGAAATCGGGGTCACCGAGCAGGGTTGTCACCTGTTCACTCACCGAACCCCGGAGCTCGTCCGGATTGAGCTTCGGCACGACAGGCGCAGGCGGGGGCGCCAGTGCCGTCTCCGGTGCCGCCTCGGGAACGGGAGCGAGGGTTTTGGCCTTCGGCAGTTCCTTCGCGGGTGCGTTTCCGACGGCTGGCGGTTGCGGCGGCGGAGCGACGCAAGCCGACACCAACCCCGCCGACAGGGACGCGGCGATCGAAAGAGCGCGGGTTCTGCGTTTCACTCGCCGCCAGGAGCGGCAACGGAAGCGCGCGTGTCGTCGGCCGCGGGTGCGTCGGCGGTTTCGTCGGCATCCTCGCCGCGGTCGTCTGCCGAGCGGATGGCCTCACGTTCGTCGAGCGCTTCCGTGGTGCCAGAAATCTGGCCGCCGGCCTCGATAACGATCCGGCCGTAGCGGATCTTGCCGCTGACCCGGCCGGTGGCGCGGACCGTCAGCCGCTGCCTCGCCGTGAGTTGGCCCTCGAACCGGCCCGAGATGTCTGCCTCGACGACTTCTGCATCGCCCTTGAACATGCCGGTGGGGGCAACCTCGATCTGGCGGGCATCGGCGAGGGAGGCCTCGACATAGCCTTCGACGACGAGCCGGTCACACGACGTGATCTCGCCCTTGAGGTGGATGTCGCGACCGACGATTAGTTTCTTGCTTTCGGTGACGCCGGCCGGCACCCGTTCGCCGCGGTCGCTGCGCTTCGGCGTACCGGGGATATCGACGGTGCGCCGGGGCGAGATGTCGGGACGGAGGGCCGGACGGGATGCCGGCCTCGACGGCTGGTGAGCGCCTTTGTCAGTGAACGGCTTCAACGGCGGAACGCCTTCGCCTTGGGCCTCGCCCTGCACATCGCCGGGGTCGCCGGCTCCCGGTTCCTTCTTCTTCCCAAACATCGATCGTTCACTCCTTGATTGGGGCGGTGGAGGCCGGCCAAACGGTCAGGCGCGGGACCGCCAGCCCTCGAACAAATGCACCATCGCAGCGGTGGCGATGATCGGCGCCAGCAGGTTGACGATGGGGACGGTCAGCAGGAACGCGATGACGATTCCAGCAACGAACAGCGTCCCCCCGTGGGCCTTTCGCAGCCTCAGCGCATCGGCCGGATCGAGCCGACGCGACGCGACAAGCTCGAAATACTCGCGGCTCAGAAGATAGCCGTTCACCGCATAGAAGACAAAAGGGAATACCGGCGGGAACAGCAGGAACACCATGGTCAGCAGGTTCAACGCAACGAGCACGGCGAGGAACTTGGCGGTGGTGATGATGACCTCGCCGATCCTGATGTCGCGGGCTGGCGGCAGGTGCGAATAATGCCGTGCTTCGACACAATCGGCGACGCGATCGAGCAAAAATCCAATGCCGGCGCTGACCACAGCCGGAAACAGGAGCCACGTCAGCACCAGGGTGGCGATGCCGGCACCGAGGTCTGTGAGGTTCTCCAGCCAGGAAATCTCGAAGACCGTCGTCGTCGTCAGCAGGAAACCGATGACGAACCACAAGACCACGAACACGGCAACGGCGAGACCGATGCTGATCCACAGCAACCTGCGAGTCGGCTGGTCGCCGAGCTGGCCGATTCCCTTGGCAAACGCTCCGAACACGCTTTCATCTCCTCGTTTGTCGCCGTCGCCGGCGGGCGCCCTGTTTAGCCGCCCCTCTCCTGTGCGGCTGTACAGACCGGGTACAAAGTTCACACCCGTCCGGGGACATGGTTGACACTTTTGGCATCGTTTCTCGCAGGAGGAAGGGATGCCGTTCACGGAGGTATCGATCGTGTCGCAACGAGAGGAGTTTGTCCGCCTGGCGAT
>Ga0209782_1000141_pt1 | contig 28410 bp, 17 predicted proteins | sample WorMetmaBAHAMAS1_FD_187390 | JGI IMG/M metagenome (GOLD analysis project Ga0209782, IMG submission 187390) | Marine gutless worms symbiont microbial communities from Max Planck institute for Marine Microbiology, Germany - Inanidrilus... | ecosystem: Host-associated > Annelida > Digestive system...
GTGGTAGAGTTGTCGCAGTGGTACCAAATTTTTCTCAAGTGATGCATGGATTTGAAGGGAAGATTTGATTCTATGTAGGTCGTAGAGTGAGAGATACTTTGTAGCATAATTTAGAGTTTTGTAAAATTGAAGTTTGTTACAGAAGAACAACAACGTTTGTGCCAGGAATGAGCTTTTGTTTAGCCATTTTGAGACCGTATTAGCATGCAGTGGCATATTTAGAATTTTGTTTCTTCCCTCCCTCCCCTTCCTTCGTTCCTCCCTTACCCTTTCTTTAGAAGTCCATTAAATTACCAGGGGTCTACATGGTAGAGGATATACGTATAAGCTGAACGATATTTGCTGCTTTTTTGGCTGATGAGCAATTTCAGGTGCATATTCACGAAAAATACATGCATATTTAGCAAGTTAACGGCTTGAAGAGTTTGCAATTGAGACGCCATTTTACTGATAAAGCAAACGAGTGAAACAGGTAAAGATGTGGGATGTGGCGAACTGCGCTGTGCTGGGAGCCCGGGGTTGCTCAGTCAGAAGACGCGTTGACGGATTTCATGATGATGAAGATGATGATTGTCACAATAAACTGTAATAAATACGTCACTGGTGGCGTGTGACAGATACAGCGTAAGTTGTAACTTATAACTGGGTTAGTCATAGACACAGGCCCGTAGCTAATACCCGTGCCAGCTACCGTCTGCCGGGAGAGTAGACACAACATTGTTTATAAACAGAGGTCATAAGTCATGATGTACTTGAGGAAGTGTTGTGGAACTGGAAACATATTAGTTAAGAACGTTTTATTTCGCGATGTATCGATTATCAAACAGAGAAGACCCGTTGGTCTTCAGATACGTTCACAGCTCGTCGCAGTTAACATGGCGTCTACAGCAGCTGAACACAGGTGTCGACGACTTGATGGAAAAGTGGCTGTTGTGACAGCGTCCACTGCTGGGTTTGTATAATCTCGCCATTTGTGCGTTTTATTTAAGCCGCCATTCCTCGTCGTCCATGTATTTGAATAAAAAAATCTTGTTTTATTTCCTGCACTCGCACTTCTAAGACTTAATGCATTTTTGCTTCTTGTTAAAATGTAATGTGCTATTGTTCAGTTTTATTTTCTGGACATCACACAGAATCACATACATGAACATGTAAAATATATTTGAATGTTTGAACATTTAACAGACTTCTGAGCACCAGTAGTTCAAACAGTTTCCAGTGTTTAAAAGGCATTTTTTTACTTTTCCTTTGCTGGTAATGGCAGGTTCTTTATAGCATTTTGTGTATTTATAATTTTGTGTATTCACTACTGCTAGATTTTATTGAGTGAACTTGACATAACTGTCAGCAGTATTGGTCTGGCAATTGCTGAGCGACTGGGCCAGGAAGGTGCACACGTTGTTATCAGCAGCCGTAAACAGGCGAATGTCGTCTCAGCTCTTCAGCGACTGAAGCAGCAGGGACTTAGTGTCGAAGGAATGGTCTGCCATGTTGGCAGGAAAGAAGATCGCGAGCATCTGCTTCGTAAAGTATGTTTAATTTGTTGTTGCTCGCTGGATGGTTTAACCCGAAGACAATTTAACCATGGCTTGGTTTGGAATTATATAGGTAAAATAGGGCTAGAATGAAGATATTTTATCGTGGTTGATTTGATTATATAACAATTAATGATTAATAATTGCTAGTCTTTAATCAATATGGAAGAAGGTTATTATTTATTAAATGTTGCAGTTTACTTTGTTTATTTGCAAGATTTTGTTTAACAGCAATATGACCTCATTATGCAAACAGTTCCACTGAACAAGTGACATTACAGGTGTATGCACAAGTGACTAAGGAAAGTGCTTATGTTTTTATTTGGATCTTAATAATTAGTTGTGCATTATCATTGCTAATTGTACAGGGTGCACCAATAAAAAACAATCCCTTTGGAAAAATTCATTATCTCAATTACTGTAACAGATTTTTAACCAAATTTACGGCTTTCATAGAGGAGGATTCAGGTCACGTATGCAGCAAATTTTGTTACAGTGTTTGCTATAGTTTAAAAATTACAACCATGTGACCTTAAAATTACATTTTTCTAAGTAAACGAGTAACTAAACTGCGATTCTGATGTAATAATAATAGCAAATGCACCAATTGGATATGCCAATGGGTTATCATCTGTGGTGTGCTATGCTGGAATACTATTAAAGACACATGCCAATGCTGGCCAATACATGCCAAGATTAAGACCGTTTTGTCGACAGTACAGAATGATTTGCTTCACAAGTTCATTGATAAGGCAGTTGTATCACTTTGCAACAAATTTCAATCGTGTTTTGCTGTAACTGGTGGACACTGACATTGTGAACACTCTGTTTAAATACAGAGTAGGCATCTGAGATTCATGATATAAATATTTGAACTGTTGTTAAAAAGCTGTGAAAAATTTGAGGTGTTATACGTAAATATTCAATGTGCAACTGCACGTTTTCTTGAAACAGTGAACTTTAAATTTTAAACTGCTGTATCTGAAGAACCATATCAGTCATTTCAATAAAATTTATAGGATATGTTGTATTAATACTCACATACAAAGCATGAAAGTTTGGCTTAAATAGATACTACCATGGCTGAAATACAGTATTTTTCTAGGGGATTGTTATTTATTGGTTCACCCTGTATATTAATTGTTCTGCGGTGTTTTGGCCAATTACTAACTGAGTTGGTTGTCTCAGTGAACATACTCTGTGCAGAGCCTGGTTAGTTTTGATCCATTTGTTGGTATACTGCCGTTATCTGTAACCAGCCACTCAGGCCACCTCAGCCTTCTACCCTCTGTGGGATGAAAAATGAGTATTGACCAAAGGACAGGGCTTTGTGGCTTGGAAGGTAACCATAGTTCTGTTATCACACTGGCTATGAATGACAGACTGTGGGCTCATTGGCCTTAGAAAGCAGATAAGCACTCATACTGTGCTGCTGTAGGTATGTGGCACCCTTTACCTTTTTCATAATGCACAATTTCTGTCCACATTAGTGTATTTCTAAAATGGATCTGTGGAAGCAGCAGTTGGATTGATTTTTTTTCTGTAGACTGATGAACAGTTTGGTGGTGTTGATATATTGGTGTCAAATGCTGGTATAAATCCCATCTTTGGACCACTGTTTGATGTATGTTGCAGATGTTTTTCTAATAGTTTGTAAATTGCTTGTAATTGTTGTTTATGAGAAATTTAATACAGCTTGTGTTGTAGTTAACTTAATAGTTATATAAAACAAAAATTTGTTTTTGTTTCACATTGGAAAGAACTATTTCTAATGTTGTCGACAGTGGTGATTACAATGATGATGATGATGGTGATGAATATTCAGGTTTTGAGTTAACGTAACATTAATTGGAATTACTGCAACAAAAGGCTAGACTAGTAACTACAGTCTACAACACATAGCTGTCCATTGTCCATATGAAGGGCATCTGTCCTGGTTGAATAAGCCAAATCGTAGGCAGTCGATCACTCCCTGTCACCACTGTACAGGCGGCATGGAACAGTCTGCCACCGTCAACTATCCAAGCTGCACTGTCACTCATTACCTTACAACGAGAACTGCGTACATTCTATGCCACTCGAGCTTTATCAACCCCTAGTCACTACATCATTTCCTACTGTACGTTCTTGACTGCTTATTGACTGTATACAGTGCCCCTGCAACGTTGATCATGATTGTTGCTAATAGTAATATAATAATAATAATAAATCATAGTGGTTGTTATAGAAATATGGTATTTTAAAATTAAGAAATACAAGCTAGTACATAAAAATGACATCTCTGTGTTCACAATTTTATGTTTAATTACAGGATATATTGTTATTTTAATGTGTCTGTTTCCTTACAGACATCAGAAGAAGTATGGGACAAGGTATGTTGAATATATTTTTAGCATTTTTTTCTTTGATGTTGAGTTGACGTTTGGTGACAGCAAGGGCATCTGGCTCATGAAAACCGATGGTGTTTATTCAGAAAGATACTTCTTTTGGGATTAATTGTCACTTCCAGTTGATGGTCTGTAATAATCACATTACTTTTTTGTATCCCTCCCTCCAAGGGACACCATCTTACTGAGCTATGAATGATATTTGTCTGGGGATGAAGACGGAAGATTATCGTTGTTTAACAAACGGTATGATATTGATAGTCATAAAATTCTCCGGGACATAGCATCCATAGTCTACTACCAGAATATTTAAAAGCTTTAGCATGAATACCATTTGGGCCTGGTGATTTTGTGCTTTTCAGTGCAGCAGTAGTATCCCTATCATCAGCGACGGTAACACTTGTTGGTGACCGACTAACCATGTTCTCAACTGATTCATAAAAGGCACACTTATCACTGTCAGTATGTACAATATTGTACAGCTGTCTAAAGTGATTACACCACATGTTACAGATATTCTGCTCACCCACAGCACCACCGATCATATTAACTTGAGACGTAGCTTTACGATTAGCGGCTGTAGTCACACAATTCCAAAACTCCTTCGCATCAACATTGTTGTAACTAAGAGCCAGCACATCTGCTTGAAATCGCTCTTTATTTCTTTTACAGAAATGTAGTGCTTACTTAAAAGCAGCACGGCTTTTATACTTATGCATATAACCAGGACCATCTCTTGGCTTACCAAGATGACACCAGTCAAAAAAGCTTGCCAAGCTATCTTATGTTTTACAGTGAGCCAAAGCATTGTGTTCATTCCCATATGATTTTCTATGTGGTGTGATAGTTTCTGTGGCCATGACAATACAACTGATAATCTTATCATAATATAAATTCACCAAGCTACGATGTACACACGGATCATGACACTTACCATTACATGACAAAAAATCAGCCAAAATATTAACATTGCTGAGTAGTTCATATAGTTTACATTGATATCTCAATACTTACTCCATCCAAGCATGTGAAACATTTATCAGTAGCACCATCATGGCAAGAGTGTACAGTGTCATGTATGAAAGTGAGTGAACAGCCTCAGCATCTTTTATATAGAGACAGTAGTGATTGGCTACAGGTAATGTCATCTATCCAAGAGGTACAGGTACCGTCATCACTAATAAACCAATTAACATTCTGTAACCGACAACTATCAATGCAAACCAATCCATTCTCATCTAGAAACTCGGTATAAATTTTGTGAAATCTAGTACCATGCCTACAGTTGAAATCACCCACAATAATTAGTCTAACAGCATTACTATCCATAAACATAGCAATAATTTTAGAACAAATGTCAACATATCCTTCATGACTATCTATATCGGACCCGTCCGTAGGCATGTAAACACTAACTAGAAGTAACAGGCCCACACTTGTAGAAAGCTTAATGCACACATACACGGCTCAGTACAATCACAACAAAAATACTACCAGATAGTCTTCCTGTAAAGTATCGCAGTTCTGCCATAAGAGTGGCCCTTTAAAATATCGTTTGTAACGTTGACTGCCGAGGCACCTGTTGACATGAAGTCATCACAAACACTGTTGTACATGTTGTTACTGGCAGTTGTTAGCTGTAGAGTGTATACATTGAGATTCAGTAAGTTTTATTTCAGCCATATTTTTCTTGCCACATTGGTTATATCTGAAACTAAATTTAGTTGTTTTTCCGTGAATTAAGTAGCCATTGTGAAGATAGTACAACCAAAAAATACATATATGATGATAATTGTATTAGGTTTACAGTATTTTATTGTGACTTATGGTCAATTTAGATAATATTTTAGTTAGTCTTCCTGGTCATGTTATTGCTGCAGCGTTGTTTGAAAGTCATGAACTTTGTTGTTTTAGGTATTTGAAGTTAATGTGAAAGCTACATTCTTTCTGTGCAAAGAAGCAATTCCATACATTGAAAAAAGAGGGTAACTACTGAATCAGTTTGTGTTTTACTCTACTTACTGCTTTTTGTTGTGTGTGCATTTGTTACTCACAATGATCACAAAGTGCTGTATGCTATGTATTGTATGCACGTCTCTCTGACTGAACTGAGGTCACATTACTCACACTTTGTAGAGTATTAATCCTTGGTTGGTAGAAACTTGCTGCATTTTCGGGGTTGAAAGTTCAAAGATCACAGGGATCATGCGATGCAACAAGAAGCTCTTCTATTGCAGAGAGACCATACGACGCGCTTGTCAGTAGAAATCTTGCAACTACGAAATATCCTATTAGAAAAAGCTTGCAATCAACGAATAACCTTCAAGTACACCCAAGGTCATCGCAGTGGCTGGCCTGTTTTTACAACTTCTCTGTCTGTTTCCGAGATACTACCACTATTGAAGTGTACGTGGCTGCTGTGACCTTAATAACTCCTTCATTCTGGCGAATGAATTTTAAATAAGTAGGTAAGTAATTCTTTATTTACAAATGATGTGCACTTTCTAACTTATGTGTAAATACATCGTAGTTCAAACACACTTTAATTATGACTGATAGGTATTAGGAACATTCCGAACAGTAAGTGACCTTCAAACTCACTCAAGGTCATTGGCAATCATGCCATTCGATAGGCTGTATATGATTTCATATTAGTCTTCCATTGTAACCATATGGCTCCATCTGACACCGTTTCCGAGATATTATCGCTTATTTCCCAAAATTTAAAGATGTCACATGACCATGACCACGCCCATTCGAGGGACAATTTGTCATTCAAATGCTAAATCGTATCATGATGAACCAGTCTACAAAATTTTAAAGACTCTATCTTCAGCCATTCCCAGAGATATTTTAGGGGACTAAAAATTTAAATTGGTCACGTGACCATAACAGTACCATTCCTCTTTAGGGGGTGATTTTTCATTCATTTGTTAAGACTAGATATAGCGTACCTGTGTACAAAATCAGACAACTCTAGCTTAGCCATTCCTAAGATATGAATGGGGCCCCAAAATTTAAAATGAATCACATGATGTAATGATACTCCTGTTCCCTTGGCTGGGAATTGCTACAATCACCCAGTGTACCAAACCTGAAGTCTCTATGTTCACCCACTACGAAAATCCTAAATACAATGCACAATGAATAAATAGGTGCTGTTGGGCATCAGCAGTCACCCAAGGTCATCGGCAACATAGCTATTTGAGCACTTATGACTTCCTATTTGACTTTAATAGAAACTATGTGCCTGTCTTGTACCATTCACAAGTTATAGCGAGTTCTTGTCAAAAGTCTGCCATTTTGACGTACTCCACCTGCATTTGTCACCCTGACTGGTGGTGACCTCTGTCGAATTTCCTGATATCTTTGGCGTCAAAAAACTAGAGTCCCTGGGCTATGCTGTGGCATTGTTTGCATGATTACTATGTTTAGCCATTTTGATGCAATACCGGAGTGTCACAGACACACACACACACACACACACACACACAGACACGATGACAGCATATACCATGCTAGCATTGTCACACGGTAAAAATGCACTGCATGAGTTACAAGAGGCTCAGTTTGTGTATTTGTGTATCACACAGGACATAATAATGACAATTTGCTGTATTATTTATTTGGTTAGATCTCAGTTTACCATTCTTGTGCACGTTATATGGATTATGTCTTTTGTCAGTAGCATTATCATGAAGAGTGGACCAGCATGCAGCTTTGGCTATTGTTGTGTTTTGCACACAGCGGTGGCTCAATCGTATTGGTCAGTTCCATTGTTGGATATGATCCTATGGAGGTTTGTTACATTGGAATTCTTCCGACAGATATACAAACTTACAATTTACACTCTTCGTTTGCTGATATTTATATTTCAGTTTCGCATAGCATGTTTAGACCGCATTGTCATTTGCAGTGGCATAACTAGGAGTGTGGTAGTTGCAGCAGGCAAGGGGTGCAAGACAGTGCCACCAAAATATTTTACGACTAAGAACCACACGAGTGAGATTAATACAGTTTGCTAAATGAGCCAACAGTAGCTTATTGAACAAATGTTTGTAATTTTGGTTGCCAACTTGTTAAGGCATTAGTTACTCCATTGCGTAGCATTTATATTGCAGTAAAATTGCCAGTTGTCACTTTGCAAATTGCAGAAAAGCTCAGCTCAGGCAGCACCTTACCATCTTACTGCTATAAAGTAAAATCATAGCATTGCAGGTTGCCCAGTCTCTCGGTGACTGCCGAGTCTTGTGTTTGGTCGACCATGGCAGTTAGTAAAGTTTCGTCGACTGCATCTTGCCGTGTCTGCAGCTGATAGGTGCCTATTCTGTCAGCAAGACTGCACTGCTCGGATTATGTAAAGTGATGGCAAAAGCGTGTGCTCCAAAGAACATTCATGTCAATGCCGTTGTGCCAGGAATTATCAAGACAAAATTAACTGAAGCTGTGAGTATTCTGTGGTGGTCTTGTCACTTTGCCAGTTTATATTGTGAAAACAAATATACCTTACTCCAAGAATTAATCTATATTAAATCTTTAATATTTACAATATAGTCTTTACCTTAGAGGCCTAATATGACCTCAATTGTGTTAAAAGCTCTGTTAAAATCTAACCAACCAACCAACCGTGAAAACAAATATTGTCAACAAACATTTGGAGCCGGAGAGCTGTCGGTAGAGCACATATATCTGTCGTAGTTTTTAGCGCGAGATGTAATATATACATCTCGCGCTTATGCTACGATTTCAGTCTCCCGGATTTCATCAGGGACCCGTCAATCAGCACTGACTCTTTCAGACGTTTACTGAAGACGTATCTGTTTGCGCGATACTAGTGCATGCAGCGCATTAGAGGTTGATAACTATGCGCTATATAAATCTACTTACTTACTTCAGTGTCCGTCTGTCTGTCTGTGACGGAAGTGCATTGGCACATTATAGCTAATTTAGGTTTCAAATTCCAATCCCACTTTACCGCGCATTGCGGCCGCGGCCGTGCTGCTTGCGGGCAGATCATCTCGCGCCATGCTAGGTCTCTTGTATTAGCATCATGCAGCATGTCAGCTATTAACCCAAGCTTGAACTTGCCAAATTTAATCAATTTTTCTATGGCCCGTAATCTGCATATTCCCAAAATTTTGTGAAACTCCACCCATAATTTTTACCGCGCAACGCTATGCTAAGCGCGGTATATGCCGTCGTCGTGTGTTTGTGTGTCTGTTTATCACACTCCGATATTGTATAAAAACGGCTAACGTAGGATCACGCAAATAACGCCGTACGATAGCCTCATAACTCTAGTTTTCTGATGCCAAAGATCATAGCGAAATTCGAACGGGATCACCCCCTATGGGGGCGATAAATGCAGGTGGGGTGGGTTAAAATTTGTCACTTTCGACGAAAAACGTGCTATAACTCGAAAACGGTACAATATAGACGTATAGTTTCTATTGAAGTCGAATAGGAAATCATATGTGCTCTATCAAATGGCGATGTTTCCGATGACCTTGGGTGACCCCTAACCCTCCAAGCCACCCCAATTTTTGCATTTTTTGTCGCCTTTCATATCTTCGTAGTGAGTTAACATAGAGACTTCATATTTGGTGTACAGGTTGATCGTAGCTAGTCCCAGCCGATGGATGACAAACCATCCCTGAAAGGGGCGTGGTTGTCACGTGACACGTTTTAAATTTTGTCTGCCCCATCCATATCTCAGGAATGGCTGAAGCTAGAGCTCTCAAATATTTTTTACAAAGGGAGACTATATTAAGTCACCCCTAAAAGAGGCGTGGTTTTGTTCACGTGACCTTGGACGGTCGACGCTCTGTCTGCGATAAACTAAGGCATAAGCTCCATCGGTTCGATTTGTCACCGTATTTGCTGCAAAGTTCGTTGAATAACGTATAGACAGCAAATCAACCAAGTGTAGTTTGAGCATTATCGTTCAAATATGTGGTAATATCCGACATTTCTCTGTGTCTATAGCAATTTGCTATCAACCGACGCTCATTGCCTGGTAATTAAACTCGGTGTGCAGTGCGATATGGTCGATTTTGCGTTAAACAGCGTCGCGCGGTTCATCGGCGTTAGCAGATATACTTGTATTAGTTATCCAACTAACAAACACGTGTGAGATCATTACCCTGCCAACCTGAGTCAGAGGTAGTTAGCCATATTGCGGCATTAACAAACAATTTGTACCGGTACTGCACATACTGTATTGTACATGGACAGGGTGGCCCAATAATTTGGCCATTTTTTATGCCTTAACTTTATCAAATATTAACAGATTTACGAAATTATTTCATTGTCAGAATCAGAAAAAATTGTAATACGATTATTAAAAATCCCACCACAACTCAAATGTGTCACATACACTACTTTGTGAAATGTCAATTGTCTTAAAAGCAAATTGAAAACAAGACTACTTCTGTAACAGTACTTTTGAGAAATTAACAACAGGAAACAACATGTTTAGTTTCTCAGTTATTGTCTAAAGTAACTGTCACATCCTGCAGTTTTTACATCATATACAGTATTCTGTGTGTCCACATTGCTGCTGGATGATGCATTAAAGTCGGCGATGCCACTGACTAATGAAACACTACGACAGTTTGCCGCACTCAGCGACTTTTCACTAGGTAGTGTAGCAACACACTTGGTGTGTGATGGTATTATTGCAAATTTTCTGTTGATTCTGACAGTGACACAATTTCTACAATTGGTAAGTATTTCATAAAGTTAAAGTATACAAAAACGTGCCAAATTTTTGGGCTGCTCTGTATATTTTATGCATTAATACTGCATTCTGACATCTTGCCTTACTAGATTGTTGTCAACAGATCATATTCCAATTTTTGCCATTGATTTGAGCATTTTTATTAGTTATAACTTATTACTTCACCCCGTTGTGGGTGCAGACTATTGTAATTAGCATATATCTGTATGTCTGTCTGCTTGCATATCCAAACGTTACCGTATTTTCTGTGCACATTGCCTGCAGTCACGAGTCGATCCTCCACTGAGGTTTTTGCCAGCAGTGCAGTGCTCTGTCTACTTATCATTTTGTGGACGCCGTCGTGTATTCCTGAGAGGTGGTAGGATAGTGTTAACAGCCTAGCAAGGCATACCAGTCACTTGGCTATCACTGGCTGGCTGTATGCCTGGAGGTGCATGTGGTCAAGTCATGGTTCTCTTGGGCCAAAGTTTGTTACCATGATTGCCTTGTTCCAGTGTTGTCTTTGTGTAATAGCTAACTTTTCAACACATTATCACATATTCCGCATGTCACTGTACTACAAGATACATATGCACACTGCACATATTGTAACCATATTGGCATTATACTGTACAGTCCTGCACTGCCCATTCACTGCCTGTTGGTTATGCAGTTGTGGAAAGGAATGGAAAATCGTCAAGATGTTGAAGCTACATATGGCATTCTACTGCGGAGGTAATTTGCATGCAGGGTCCTCTGTGTGATAATGGTCAGTCATGTGCTGTGAACGACTTTTTATGTCGTCAGACAACACTAACAGTTGCACTGCTGAGTGTTAATAACAACTGTATGCTGACAAAATGCCGATAAACGGCCAAGACCCATGTCTGGTACAGCTGTGAGTGGAAGTAAGCATATTTCTGGGCCACACCACCTGCACGCGCTATATAGATGCAGCCGTTTGCTACATGTCACATGCCTGCGTGTTGGAAACATTGAGGTAAAAAAAGCCGAGATGATCGAAATGCCATTTAGGAGACATTCATGTGGCCAAAAGAACCTATTAGTGTGTGTCCAGATCACCCACGGGAATGGGCGTTTTCAACGGGACGTGCCGACCCGTTGTAAAGTAGCTCCAGATAAGTGCATCGTAGTAGTACATCGGAACAGTACATGGTATTTAGAAGCAATGTTACTAAGAGGCATTCCATAGGGCCATAGCGGTCCCCTCTGTCACGCGTTGTCGTCGATGTCGTGTGTACATCAATGCGCATGCGGCGCGCGACAGTACCGCTAGCGACATCTGCTGAATGGGCGTGAGGCAGCTTGTTGTGGCGAATGGGCCCAACATTTTTCAAATGCTTCTTGTTTTGATTACTTACTGTTAACCAATATTTTAAAGGCCAGATGCCCTTTACATGCCAAACCAACAGTATCAAAGCATTGGCCTCCAGCAGTAGCCGGATCTTTCTTATGGGCTCTGAGGTCCACCAGCTGACCCCAGAAATACTGCTCAAGCGTGTATATGTGTGCTGTTAAGTAACGAGACGTGTATGTAATGGTTGACAGGATAGGTGTGCCCGAGGACTGTGCCGGGGCGGCAGCATTCCTGTCGTCCGACGACGCCAGCTACATCACTGGAGAGACGATTGTCGTGGCTGGTGGCATGCAGTCTCGCCTCTAGTGACAGAATGGACATGAATTATTGTGTACGGAGACACACTACGCAATCCTTACTCACCGAGATACATACCACATCACAGCTGATATGCTGGACATGGTGTGATAGCTGGCTGTTAGTTGCTAGTAAGAGTATGTAGGCCTATGTTTAGGCCTCAGGACTGTTAACAGTAATGCCCAATCTGTTTAGAGGCTGGACACTGTACAAGATAACCCGAGCTGCTCTAGTTTTCAGGCGACATCTGCACTGCATGTGGCCTGTTGATTCCAACGTTGCTGTCACAGTGATTATATCTGAGTGCAGGAAAAATGGCTTAGCCTGCTGAGATGCTGTTTGGGGTGCAGACTCGATCGGGCCCAAGCAACAATATGATACATGGGGTGCATTTGGGAAGGGGCATTTGTTTGTGGCGATGAATGCTGTCTATATTTAAGAATAAAGAAATGTAACAGAAGGCAACGGATGACTAAATTGTATTGTATGAGTGTGACACACTGGAGCATACACGTTCAACACACAGTAGCATAGCTAATGGAGCTGAATGATGGGCGTTCAGTGAACCGCGCATCCCACGCAGGATTCCACAGTTCAGTTGCCCGTAAAGCTGTGATGGTTTTTCTTGAATAAAAATATCCGGAAAAAAACCCAGAACAATTGCTTTTCAGAATGGAATGTGGGACCGATAAAGTTGTGGGTCCGTGTTCAGTAAGCAGCCTTGACAACTCCCAAGTCCATTTGTGCCCATTAAATTAGAGTCTGTTGACTCCGTATTACTGCAAGTTGAACCACAATAGAGCACAGTGTGAATGATCATCAGCTGCATTAGAGTCAATCCATCTCAATATATGTTCATTCACTCTTTCATCCTCCTCTCCTCTTATTCTCTCACCTCTCCTTCCTCACCACCAAGTGGCCCCATGAAATGGGTAGGGGGCAAAATTAGCTCAACCAGAGGGGTCTGGGGTGAAGCTCCAACAGAGAATCATATTTGAAAATATCTCTTATCATTCCAGTTTTTATGAGGGTTCATAGCCATTGGGGACCCTCGTGACTGAAGATTTGTGAGGGTCCAGAGGTGACTCTCATGTAACTGACACCTATGGACAGCTAATCTGCCCCACATATTTGCCCCACACAGTATCAACAGAGCAGCAGCATTGTGCTGAGCCGACTCACGTAAACACTTCACACTTGGTGTAGATATATTACTTTACTTATATGATAAGTGACAAGCGTGAACAACAACGGCATCTTCTGTACAAAGATACGGCAACGAATTACAATACATGTATACAACACAACCTAGCTATAATATTCACAGACTCGCTATACTGTTGCAGATGTAAGCAGCATAGTGACAGTGACTCGGGCCAGAGCCAAAACTGGCATCATGTGCACAAAATAGTGTGGGATTTATTCGAGTAGTCCTCACTGTTTAGCTTCCACTTTAATGCTGAAAATACAACAGCTAAATGCCTCAAAGAGTTTAAAAGGACAACAGTTTTTTTTTGCGCGAGATGTAATATATATATCTCACACTTATACTACGATGTCAGTGTCCGTCTGTCTGTGACAGAAGTGCATCGGCGCATTATAGCGAATTTAGGTTTCAAATTCTGATCCCAATTTACCGCACATTGCAGTCGCGGTGCATGCGGGCGCGAGGGAAGGGATCATCGCCGGGAAGAGCGGAGGGATCATCTCGCGCTATGCTAGCCACTACAAGGCCCTCTTGTTTTTTGTATCGTAAAATAACAAAATGTTTGCATTAACCTATGAACATGCCTGACGCTCTTAATGGCTATTTTCGAGACAAACCTGAATTAGAAGTTTTCCCTTGACTTCTTCTTTAGGGAAACATGGCACAGATTTTCACGGGCCAAAGGTCGTTTCTTTTATCCAACCAATGGCATCAAAGCACTGAAGAAGCATAAGGCACCAACTGTTAATTTTAATTACATTTACGTATTATTACTAATACTACATGTACCACCAGTTTTCACTTAATTTGCTTTCCTTTCTGGCATACCGATAAAAAATTGGAGCACATTTTTCACAGGAAGGGAAGACAATGTGTATCAGTTCAACTTCTAGGGTAGCTTTTCTGTATGAGGCTTGAATTGGTCAGGTGTCAATAAGACTACTCGACAATCAACCAGGAGATTGCTATGCAAACTTGGGTGACATAATTTCAGGGTCTGGCCCGCGCACTATCACTCGACGTTACTCAGCCGTTTTCCGAGCACTTTGCTGCCATCTTTACGCTTCCACAACACGGACACATCCGTGAACCCGGATGTCAGGCAGACGTCGTAGAGAACCGAGTGTATGGGCGGAACCACGAGGTGGACACCAGAAGAGTGGCGGGCTTCGAGCGTCAGCAGTGCACAGCGCTGCAGTGCTCTCACTGATGCCGAGTCGTCGGGGCTCGGCATTGCCACCAGACACAGCATACTGGGATACTGTACGAACAGCTGGGCGGGTGCTGGTTCTGTACTGTCTTGTAGGTTCTGCATAATGTCCTGCACAGTAACAGATGATGCCAGCAGATTGTCCGGCACAACAGCTATTACAATGCTGATAACACAACTGACGTGCTCGGCATGCATGTTCAGAGATATTCCAAAATTATCTCCGACTTCGTACAATTTTTTACGGACAATGTGATAATGTTTTCTAACACGCTCTTGAAATGACACCCAGCCTTGTCTACCACATCGGCCAGAAAATAAAAAGAATATGCAAATACATTTTGAAAAACTTCGGTGGTAATACGTTATTACAGCATCTCGAAGACTGCCCATTTGTTCGTACAAGTTTAAATTTTTGTTTCTTTTTCTAGAGTCACTCAAGGGTGGACTGGGTCAGGTCCTGAAAACACTCTTTGGAACAGTCACATAAAAATAGTAAAAGTAAAAAAGAGAAGTAAAGCTGTCGATTTATATAGCTCCTTACGCATGATACTCATCTCTATACTAGTGATATATGACATGCTAACGAGCAATCACATAGTTCTACCTGTTACCCACGCATTTAATCCGCAATTCAGCCACACCTGACTTTACTCCATGTAAGTTCTTCACACTTTGGTCGTTACTCATTTTTCACCTCGCTGAAAGACAGGAGGCCGAGTATACCGCAATGGCTGATTACATACCGTGACAGTATATGACAAACTGTAACCCATTTCAGCACTAACAGGGCTTGACATAGAGCAACTCTGTTGATGCACCACTACACGGTAGCACCAGATCACACATCAGATCTCATCCTGTTGAGAGAAGGCATGCCACACACACGTCTACTCGAAGAAGCCTGTATCAGTCACTGATATTATTATTAGGCCACACTACCAGCACTAGTGCTAGATGTGAGCTACTGAAAGAGATGTCGTGACTCTTCACGTAGTCTGGTCTGTCTGACTGTGACATTGGTGAACTGTGCAAAAACAGCTGAACCGACTGAGATGCTGTTTGGAAGGCAGACTTGTGTGAGCTCACGGAACTATTAGATGGAGACAAATGTGGTGTCACCTGGTGAATACAACTGAAATATCCATGTCACTGCTTTAGCAACTTGTTATTATAGCATTCTAAATCGCTTCCGGACCAACCAAGGCCACTGTGTATCCTGTCGAAGGAACTAGGGCTTTGCAGCAACCGACGTGTGCCCTTGTGGCAAATGCCAAATGACGTTACATATTGTCAACAGCTGTCCACAGACCAAGTGGTGGGGGCTGCACTCAGCTGACGACACTGCACTGAATGGCTGAAGACATTCGGCTCGCAAATGCACTCGACAAGTAACAACAACAAAATTCTAGCTTACCTAGCAGTTATGCAGTTAATGCATACTCACAAGTTCTGCATAGGTAACGAGTACCAGTAGTAACTCGTTGTGAGCAACAAAATCATTATTTTAATGTATATAACACATACCTAACTTAAAAATTCACAGACGGTGAGGTTAGATGACATAAAATCACAATGAACTTTAAAACATTTAACAAACCATGCGTATCAGATGAAGCAACGTCCAACCAAGACATACCTTGCAATCGGAATCGGTTGCCGTCAGCTTCGGATATTTATCTTTCAGCGATGGCAACCACGTGTCGTTGAACCAACTGTAATACTGGGTGATGTCGGTGCAGGTGATGGCATAGCCAGTGACGGCCATGGCCGAGTCTTCAATCACACAGCAGTGACTGTCGGCAAACTCCAGCAGACCACCAACGTGCCTGTACACATTCGGACAATGCACAGGCTAAAACATACAAGTCCACTCGACATCCAACAGATCTATACGGCTGACCGAGTTAAGGTTTAACATCCCACTCGACACAAGATAGGTCACTTCAAAGACGTCTTCCCAGCCGATCTCTTGGATAGTACTAAGAAAACAAAACCCAACAATACCTAAAAAGCAGACACAAAAATATACAAAAATCTAGACTAAAAGTTCGCAAGTTTGGCTTGCTACAACTCTGTCACACAGGAACAGAATTCGGTGATTTTTGGCAGACACGTTACTGAGTGTGTTATGGTGTCAAGTCGCAGTGTCAACTAGAAAACTGTCCTCGATGGAGATGGAGGTCCCACCGACCGCGTTTAACACTGAGATCCTAACCGCAACTCTAACCCTAACTTTTACCTTCAATCCAATAAGAGCTGTGGTCATGACTGATACAAAAGCGAAAGGTCAAGGTCAAAGGTCACTCAGTTCAAAAGTAAGAGTGGAAATGGACAGACAGATAAATGGACAGAGGTGATTGCATTACTAGGTACCTCCCATGCCAATGCGGTCAGTAAAAATGGGAGTTATTCTTCATCACGTCTGGAGTGAAAATCAATGGACAGTACTGCTGGGATATCTTACTATATCGGCAAATGTTACCACACTATTAAAGGCATTGTTGATGACAATTTTGTCTTTAACAAGACAGTCACTGATGCATCTTGCATTCAGCACAATCCAACGCTGTACAACTGCTACAGTGCAAAACTAAATTTCCTTTCCGCTATGGCCCATAACAGCCCAGAGCTCAACCGCACTGAATACCAGATTTAGCGATCATACAGCAGCATTAATATGAGTTGCAAATTATAAGACTGAATAAATTAAGCCAGTGACTGGCTGAAGTCTGCCAATGCAGTAATACAGCATAAGAGCAGAGGTGCGATGTTTGCACCAGATAATGCACAAGGTGAGCTGTAGGGATAGTTATCAGGTAGTATGCGGCTGATAGGCCGATAATGGCCAATCTATCAATTAGTCACACCACTTAGTAGCTCAATTACTTCACCCATTTTACAGGGCTCATGGTCATATCCAACAGACCAACTGACAGACACACTACTCTATATGTAGCAATAGGCCGCTGTAATTTAAGCTTCAGCTGTGGTGTGGCCTAATAACAAGGTCACCTAATGTGTTTTTGGCAGTAAGCTCTAAATGAATTACATCGACGAAATACAAGTCAACTGACCAGTCGGCGAACAGTTGTGGGTCAACAACGTCGGACAAATCTGCTGGGCCGTTAACAAGCATTCGCTCACACACCTTATGAACACCATCCTACACCACACGCACTGTGTGCAAGCAACTCACAACTATCACTCAACATGTGTGCAACCATCAGATTTATCGGCATAGAAATGCTTCCATAAATCCTCCAAAACATGCCATTTCAATAGTTATTTTTCAAGTGAAAGTTAGCCGTCTGCTTCATTTTCGTCACTTCAACGTTCGTTGACAGATCTTTTATAGACGAGATGTCAGTCACCCAAGCAACAGTATCGAATATTTCAAATAACACCGTAAACGTTCAAGCAATTCAAGCTGAAAGAGGTGGTTAATAAAGAGCTGATAAAAGACTACATTAAATACAGAAGTTGCAATGATTTGCAGTGAAAAAGCCAACAATAAGTCGTGATTAATGGCTTACTTAAACAAAACTACTTTAAAACTAGTATCTAGCCACAACAAAGTACGCATACGTTGCTTTCTGTTTCAACTATAAGAATGACAAATGAAATGGAGGTTTCCAAATTTTTCACTCTCACAAATTTCCAAACTTTTCCATGACCCCAAACTATTCTTCCAGGATGTTTTTAACCTGACAATATTTATATGTACAGACAGCAGCTGTTAACTGAACAACATAAAAACAAATGCAAGCAATTTAAGTGCCTAATCTGATAATAAGATGATATTTACCCAATATTAATTCTAGTATACAGACACAATTCATTCATTAATGTCAACAGCCTACAACAAACATGGAGTTGCCACATTTTAGTCGACTTGCCGTCGGAAAAAAATTCTCGCTCGCTGCTGCAAAAAAAGTTGCAGCAAGTGAAAACTGCTGCTTACAAGTGAAGTGACTCCAGATTTTTCCACGTGAGATTTTTTTCTCACTTCTGATAGCATTACGATCACAATACAGTGGCACATTCGTGCCAGACAGAAATAAATTTATTGCGTAATTATGATTTTTTAATTCTTCACTTAATTCTGCTCTTTTTTTGCCAGAATTCAGATTCCGTGGACTGACAAAGAGCAAACATATCAGCATCTGTGCATCTCTGGTACTGTTATTCATTACTCCTGTAGAATATTACATATTCTATAATGTTGAAGTCAAAAAGTAAGCAAGTTTAAAAATAATTCCAACTAAGTTGGAAAGTAAGTTGAAAATTGTCACAAGTGACTTGAATTTCAATTCAAGTCACAATGCACCATAAATGATCTCTAACATTGTGAAATTAAAAATAGATCATTATTTCTGTACTTTCCAACACCAATCATAACACATAATACTTACTTTCAAGGAATTTAAAAGAGATTAATGATATTTCAGGACTACAGGAAAAATTTGATGGAAAAATTACTCAACTTTTAAAGACTTTCCATGAGGCACAGCAATCTTGCAAACACCATACAAATAATGGTGAAGTCTTACTTCTGTAGTCAAAACCAGATTACAGTGACGGTTAGTAGGGATAGGTTCAGTAGGATAGGGTAAGAGCTAGTATTTGGCTTAGGTTAATTATATTAGTAGGCCAATGTCAAATTTGGCTTCAACCTGAGTACTAATCTGGTTTTGACTACAGAAATAAGACTTCACGTGCAAATGGCACCTAGTAACAAGTTTACCTTGTCGGCGGGTACGTAAGGCCGTACAACGTGGCAGCTAGACGAAGGCTTTGTTGCAGCGACTGACCGCGGCGGCTGTGATGTTAATGTCGGAGATGTTAACTTTCGGTCCACCGGCAACAGATTCTGACCGTGCACATATGCACATGCATGCCAACATTTAGCAAAACTAATTCTAGTTAGGCATGTCACACATACAGTGCAAGCAGCCTATTCTTACTGCTCGACTTCCATGTTCACTCTATCAGTCTGTTTGTTGGTAGCAAGTGTGTATTTTTGAAAAATGGATGACTGAATCAAGGAGCTGTTTGTCAGTCGGTTGGATTTAAGAAACCATGTATTAGATAAGGTACAGATCCCCAAACAAAAGAGGGCAATTTTTTGGGCAGAAATAGGGGGATGCAATGTAACATAACATATAGAAAGAATGTGACACTGGCCACGCAAAAACAACTAGACTGATTAAGCTGCCATTTGGGTTGGTGAGTGGGATGGACAAAGAAATCATGTGTTAGAGAGGCGACAGCATGCACATTGGCACCACAGGCAAATACGGCAGCAACCACGGGTTGGAGATTTGGCCTGTTTCCAAAATACTTTGGGATCTTGTTTTTACTATTATAATTAGGCTACGTAGCAGATACAATAAAAGTGGCTTGTGGGTACGAGTTTTTTGTGTTTGTTCTGTCATTCTGTCTGTTGGTAACAAGCACGTATTGTGAAAAACGGCTGACTCAATCAAGATGTCGTTTGGTGTAGTCAGTGAGGTGGACCCAGGGAATCATGTATTAGATGGGAACGCACATTGGTGCAACCTGCCAAATACAGTGGAATGACTGTGGGCGGCAGCTATTAGCGAATCTGCCACTACGGGAGACAACATCCAGTTTCCAACGTACTCTGGGCAATCTTGTTATGCTTATTATTATTTTTTTTGCCCACCAGCACAAAGCGGAGGCATGAAAATTTAAAATTAAGCAAAATAATGACCACGACGAGTTATTCGGTGTAACTGTGCTATTATTATTATTATTATTATGCCGAAAAGGCTAGTACAGACCCGGAACTCAGCGAGAAGACCTCCTCGATAGATCCATGGCTCTTGATCACCGGACTTGAACCGTTCCTTGTCAGGTTTATCACAGCCTGCGAGTATAGCACACCGTCAAACTCAGCATCACTAGTGTCACGTTGACACAACTGCAACAGCAACAGCAGTTATAAGTACTAGTAACAGTAGTCAACATTTAATGCAGCATTCAAAGTTTCAAACTTTTTCCGCCCCACGCACCCTTTTCATATCTCTCAATATCATTTTCCCTTCTCCAAGATTGCCGAACTCAAAAGATGCATTCTAAACAAGATATATGCGACGTGGCCTAATAATATGAAAGATTATGCAATAACAGGTCAAAGTCGAATGAGACGAAAGACTTGAGATTAGGGCATGGCACATCATGCACATCAACGTCCTTATTCACTATACAGAATCTGGAATCAGTACAGCACTGATATACTGGCTCAGATTGGAATTACTTCAGCCTACCTAAATCTGTTAAAAGATCAATATTCCAACAGTGTGAGTCTGCCAATTAGTGGTCCTAACTTCTACAAAAAAAACTAAATTCTGCCCCAATGGGAATGTCCCTGGATTAGAAATCAACTAACAACTTACAGTTGATTCCTAATCCAGGGACATTCCCATTGGGGCAGAATTTCAGTTTTTTTTGTAGAAGTAAGGACCACCAATTGGCAGATTCACACTGTTGGAATATTGATCTTTTACGTGTACCTTTTAGGTAGGCTGAAGTAATTCCAAATTAATGCCAAACAAAATATATTTCCACAGTTTTTCCACCCAATTTCATGGTTTCCACTGTGTGCACTGACAGTGATTGTGGGTTAATAGAAAGGGCATCCAACATGTAAAAGTACATGATATGCCAGAATTTTCAAAGGTTCACATATTTTAAAAGTACCAATGAGAGGAGAATTTCACATTTTCAAAACACATCAATGACCATCAGTTCCGTGAAAAGTTTTGTCGGGTCGACAAATAAGCTATAATTAAATTATTCCGATACGACCAGAACTAAACATAGTGTTTATTGATACCAAAAGTCAGTCTTAATAAAGGCTTCAGATCTGATACCAAAATGTTAATAAACAATACGTTTAATTTTGGTTCTGTTAAAATGATTGAATTAGACCATCAGTTCAGTGCTCTGAGTGTCACAACATGCAACAATACAGGTAAAGGTAAAGTTTTCCCATACTCATTACCAAGCATTGGCCCCGGAGCTAATCCAGGTGTACAGGCAGTCAGCCCGCAGGTGACTAAGCCATCCACCAGGTGGTAGGCTGCCAATACTTTCTGCCAGGCCTACGGTTACCTCTGTAGCATTCACCAGATGTCACTACAAGGCAGCACACATCTGATTCCAGCTTACTACTCATTTATTGACCCGAAAGGATGAAAGGCTGAGTTGGCCTGGTCAACTAACCTGTAGCAGATGGTTTACCCACAACAGTGGTCACTCAACAGCTGCAGGTCGAGCATAAAACAGGGAAAGTTCGCCAGCCAAAGACCGACGTTCTACCACTGTGCTACGCAAACAACCGTGATAATACAACACGAGAAATATATGGAATGCTACTTTTCAACCTAACAGTTACCAGGCCGCATCACATGCACTCAATGCATAGATGCGGGACACTGCTACAGATTTCTATACCCAGCATAATCTGTTTGTGTTCGACATGTTGTTTGGGGGACGGCAAACTGTTGTGCACCCAAGAAACCACAGTTACAGCATCACCTGGCAAATATGAGTGAACGATCAAAAATGTTGGCGACACAGACAACATTTTATTATCATCACTTCAGTAACTTATAATAATAATAATAATAATAATCATTTTTTAACAATTAACTGTGACATGCGGTGATACACAAAAATCAGCAGCACTGAGTGACCAGTACCAAGCCATTTGATGTAGGAGTTGACGAGCGCCAGCGTACTCCTCATGTCCGTGATGTACGCGTAGACGTCGTACAATAGTTCACGGTTTGGAATATTCACCAGCTTGTCGACGGCCATCGCGACGTCGCGGTAGCTGCGGCTGAAGCGCGACGCTCGATCGTACCACTCGTACCTCGCATCGTCTTCGTCGTCACTCGACGAGGACGGAGACAGCGGCGAATGAAGCTCGACGTTGATCGGCGACGGCAGATGTTCAAGTAGCCACGCGACCGACTGTAGCATCGCGGTCGCGCGCGGCCCGTGCTCGTACGGCAGGTAGAACAGGTGACAGATCAGTACCTGCATCGTTTAAGGAGCGTTCATATTATTCATCTCATCTGACCTCATTCGACTGAACTGAATGAGCTGTGCAGCAACAAAGTTCACCATGGCTGCATCCAATCTGAACTAAGTTAAGTCGCGCACTTCGTTCTAACTGGTCACTACCATGACGAACTGTGCTGCTTTACAGTGCACTCATTTCAGACAAAATGAGGTCAGCCTAGATGACATCAGATAAAATGAGATGAGATTATGTGAACATGCCTTAGATGAGTGTCATTCGATAATATCACACTACAATATTTCCTCGAAAAGTTTTGTGAGGTTGGTATTCAAATATTAGTATAACTAGATAACATAAGCAGTGATAATAACATGGAGACCCAAGATGGGCCTGTCAGTGACTATATAAACACACAGTTTGCCCTCACTACTGTGACCTTTCCCTTTCATCTTTTGACTTCAGGCACAGTTTTAATGTCATCTGGCATATAAACAAAATTACTCTACATCGGGGCAAGTCAGTACCGGGACTAGGTGACCATCTTCAGCAGGCATATCTCACCTCAGTATCTTAGCCATGTCACCTAGGCAGTTCTGTGAAGACAAAAATAGGGAGAAATAGTAAACATTTTCACTACAATCGAAGACATGCAAACAAACAATTCTGGACTATTTTGGCCCTTATGAGTGTGAAAACACTACAATATAAATACTGGTAAGCTTGCAAATGGCACAATAAAAGCTAAGAACTAGAGAAAAAATTACCAAGTTCATTTAAATGTTTAACTGTAGCACAGTGTTTTTTAAAATCATTATGGCCACCGTGCACCATATGTGGACGTCACAACGACAGAGATTACAGAATGCAAAAGTGTCACCTAACGAGGACTTATTTATACACTTAAACTACCTCCGTATTCAACTCGATACTTCTGTTCGTATTTAACACGTTTTTGCCTTTTGTACAGTTACTGCTTCCACCATTTTTGTTTACTTCAGACCATAGGATGGGTATGATCAATGTGGCTATAATCAACACTGTGCCGATACCAATAAAAGTCGGCACTCTACACGGTTTTTGTGGTTTACCGCTTTGAAAATGCGCTAAACGACACAAATTAGTTCTATCTGTGCCGTTCTGCATTAAAAATTTGAATGTGTACATAACTTGGGAGTTTCGTCAAAAATTCATAGACGTGTAAAATGGGCCTCAAATTTGGGAAGCTTCCACGAAAATCGGGAGAGTTGGCAGCCCTGCCTAGGTCAACTCAGCTAGGCATCCCTCTGGGGTAACTAAATCAAGTACCCAAGTATCCAGCTTTGGCTGGGATAAAATGGGGATGTCACCGCTGCGGGGAGGTAGTGGCAGATGACACTTGTGTGATTCCATACGGCATGTGACTTCCTGTAGCTGTGAGGCTGGCTGCTAGCTACTTTACTTTAATTAATATTACTTTGCTGAACTGTACCATGTCGTCGACTGTCAATGTAGCCATGTCGGCGATGTGTCGGTCGGCCTTCATCGCCGGCTCACACGCGTCCCGTACACCCGCCGGACTCTTGCTGTCACCGGCACTCTCGGCCGCCGTGATCAGCGTCTCTGACGACTGCATCGGAGTTGGAGATCGGTCGCGTTCTGCTGACTTGTCCGCCGTCGCGGCAGTGTTGTCCTCTGCTCCCAGCTTGGCATTCGTTCGACTACTGCCAGTGTCATCACCAGGAACCTTGTGTCCAACACACAAACACATCTCAGATCACAGCAATTACAATAACTAGTGTCCAAAGTAAAGTAGCAAAAGGCTGCATTGCCGACTGCCACTTTTGTCAACCCTCATTGCAGCAAATGCTCTTCCACCAAACACAACGGCCACGCGAATGATGTGCAATGCCCCAGGTGGATGAGTGAAAGCAGTCCTCCAGAGGTATGTTAAAATGAACTGGCACACTTCACCTCTCAAAAGTGAAAGATCTAGACCATATGAGTCTGCCTCCCAAACAGCATCTCAATCAGTTCTGCCATTTTTGCACAGCTCACCCATGTGTCCAACACACAGACACAGACCAAGCTACCTGCGACATCTGTAGCAACAGGCCGCATCTTCGCACTGCATGCAGGCACTGCGGTCTAATAATAATGGAGTACACATTTGCATAACCCAAAAGAGAAAGACCCCGATGCACTAGTCAAGGAGAAAAACAAGTAACCCTTTAAGCATATGGTATATGTAGAAAGAAAGAAAAAAACAAACCCTGTTTGGTCGGATGATGCCACACGACGTCTTGGTCTTGTACAGTTCCGGCAGCCAGTCGAGGATGGCCATCACCAGAGCCGTGCGTGGACTGTACGGAGATCGGCATGACTCGGTGTCCGGCAGATCTGAGTCGGCCTGGTCGCCCGACTTCTCAAACATCGGCTCCTCTCTGTCGGCCGACGACGACTCCTTGTCAACGTCCATGTCCATCGCCGACGGTTTTGTTTCTGCGTATTATGAATCACATTGACAAGGCACTTGTATGACAAGAAGGCACTTGGAGACACAACAACATAACAAATGATTTTGTAACACGAATATTAGTCTGTCAAGATATCCAGAATCAACAATCACAGTCTTTATTGTTGAGCAAAATTAGGTTAAAATCTCAGCTGATAAGAATGTCATAAACTGGAGGCACATAATGTATCTCAAAGCCGCCCGAGGAGGACTAAGCCATGACCGCAACATGCACAACAAAACTGCAAGTTTGGTTGTGTGTGGATTTTGAGATATGCAAGCAGATATACACACTCAAATAGATAACTAAGAAAGGCAAACAGTAAGATGGCTTGGATCTGTTTAACACACGTTGGTTGAGAGTGCTTTGGCTGAGTGACAGGAAGTGTATCTGACCAACATAACCCATGCCACATATCCATAATGCAGGACAAAACTAAAGTGACAGGCTAATCCCGATGCATGTGTGAGACGACTATTGAAATAGAGGCAGCGGTGACACTTACGATTAATGGTGGCACCGAAGCGAGTGTTTCGGTCGATGCTCCACTGTGCCAGTGTGTGCAACGCGACAAAGTTGACTTCAAACTCGCAGTTTGGGTTCGTGAGCACGCCACGTGTGTGCTCAATGATGCGTGCGTCTCGGCCAGAGTACGGGCCGAGATAGAGCCGCGTCTGATCGTAGTCGTTGGCGTGCAGGTTGTCCCATATCGTCACCTTCCGCTGCACGATCCGACTGACTTCCTCCATCGCCTCGACTGCAATCTGCTGCGACACGACTTTCTGACCTAGCACATCCATAAAACATCTGCGTGGAATGGGAGGGAACGGATATGTCAAAAGTGGACAAGAGTGGATGCAGGAAGGGTATTTAATGCAAAAGTAAACAACCAGTTCAGACATCTATGGCACTGATAGGCTACCTCAGTAAACAGCACTTCTGGGTTTTGACTTAACTGATTGATTGACTGAGTTAAGGTTTAATGTCCCAGTGACATAAAACAGGTCATTTTGGAGATGCTCCTCCCAGCCGATCTCTTGGCTAGTACTTGGTAAATAAAAACAAAACAACGTGAAACCACCACAACCAATACAACTGACCTAGGCTAATGCAAAGAATTCAGGCAATTATGCATCAGGAACACAAAGATATATAATGCAAAATAAACTAAACGATGGAAACAGTTATCTGATGTGATGTGAAAATTAAATGTGGTTGCAAGGACCTCTATAGTACAACAAGGTAACAGTACAATAATGTATGTTTTCACACACCCACTGGCATAGTAAGAAAATACGAGATTCTATCAGTAATGTATTAACAAGCTACAAACATACACTGCATCTAAGTCTGTATTAAAAGCAGCATAGCATGCATTCGTAGGTCCTGTCACTAGAGTTCGAACGGTCCACGAAAAAACGGATCGGACTCAGTACCAATTTTTCGTCCACAATTTCGGCCGACTCAGAACCTGGTCCGATTTACCCAGGTACTCACGCGGTCAACTGCAAACGTCGTTTAGTTCATGAATTTTTTTGTTAAATATTTGCTGCAAATTGGTTAATTAATATATTGCACAATGGTAAGTAAATATTACTTATAATTGTTTGTCATTTCTTTTGTTTTATTTCAATAAACTGAACACTTTTATGAAGTTTGTTTTGTTTACTTTATTCACAGAGTGACGTCGTTTCTTGTCTGCCTAAATATTAAGCACGCCAATGTAACGTAACGTAACATAATGTAATACAATCTACTACGGAGTGTCAATGCCTCCGTGGCGCCAAGAAGCATTCACGCGGTCATGTTCCGTGACGGCGTGAATGCTTGTTGGCACCAGGTCCGTCAATTAGCCGTCTGGCACGTCATGTACCAGGCGCCGTGTGTGACGTAACGTTGCGTTCGTACCGGCGTTAAAACACGGGTATGATCTAGACACTGCCGTGTGACGTAATTGTTTGTTTACATACTAAACGCGCTGTGTTTTGTGTCCGAAAATGCGATAATTTATGCAGTTAACTAAGTGTTGATGACGAATGTGAACGACATTTGGAGGGAATTTTACTTAATGTAAGTAAAAATTACTGTTATATGCAACGATACGAGAATTTAGTATACATAAACAACGGAGTGAACAGACAACAAATTGATGCCATTCACATGGGTTACCGTCAGACCGGGGCGGTCTACACCCGCTGATCTGGTTCAGTCCAGATTCAGCCAGATCGGCCCCCGATCAGTGTCAGAGCTAGAATCGGTTCTAACTCTACCTGTCACGAGGACTGCTAGCTTACTGATCTAGTCGGCATTGGCTGTTAATCTGACCCAGCTATCCGGCCGATGTCAATTGCATGCAGGCGTAATTAGCTTAACAATGCTTGCTGGGCGAAAGCACCATGCAACGGACCTTGTTGTCTATGCACATCTCTTCTTCTGTCTTGAATGTAAAATTTGTTAGACTACTACTACCAGTACACCATTTTTCAATCAGTGTCTGTTTCACCAGCTTTGTGCTTAAACCAATTAGTTCAGGTTTGGTCAGGTTCCCAGATACCTGGTACAGGCCTATTACTAACTAGACAGTTTTCCGGTCACCTAAACAACATTGATTATTGTAATATGTTATCTTTAAGGCACCATATTGCCACATTTGTGCAAAAGTGCCGATAAACTCCAACCAACAAACCAATATAATAACAGCTTCAAGGCTCAAAGCAAAAAATTCAAAGCACTGATTCAAACTGCAATGGACCAATCCTTTGTGGATCCACTGCTAAACCACTGCTCCATTCATGCTAGCTGTAAAATCCACATTACTCTGATTTCTAACAACAATGTCAACAACGAACAAACATCAAGTTACCCGTCCACAAGAAGTCGATGCTCTTGTTGAGCTGTTTACCAATCGTCTGTAGGTACGAAGACCTCACTAAGTCCGGCTCTGTGCGACTGGTGCAGTACTCTGAAATGACCGCACGCCACAGCAGTTAAACAATCAGCAACCACGACACCATTCTGACGGACATTTTACTGAGGTGAACCTCACTCATCCAGTTCCTCCTCAGTTTTATTCCTTCACCTGTTTCAGAATAGTCCTGCACGCGGTTGAAATTATCCAACACAACCGCCT
>Ga0209782_1000142_pt1 | contig 28214 bp, 15 predicted proteins | sample WorMetmaBAHAMAS1_FD_187390 | JGI IMG/M metagenome (GOLD analysis project Ga0209782, IMG submission 187390) | Marine gutless worms symbiont microbial communities from Max Planck institute for Marine Microbiology, Germany - Inanidrilus... | ecosystem: Host-associated > Annelida > Digestive system...
AGACTAGGGTTTAAGTCCCCCAGCGTGGTCCAGGGGCAGAGTCCCGGTAGGGGACCTGGGGGACAAAGTCCCCCAGAAGCTTAAGCTTTTTTCGTGAAACTACATATAATAGTTGCATTAAAATACAACAAACAACAGTTGTTGCTGTTACTGGATAAAATAAACCTAGCCGCAAAATATACATTTAAAAACATATTTTTCACTTTCAGCTTTTCAAGCACGAAAATACAACAATATAGTTTCTTGTGGTCACTCGAGTCGACATCCAAAAAGACATCACTTCTAAAATATTGGGGGGGGGACATGTCCCCCTGTCCCATAGGGATCGATGCCCTTGCAAATTCTTATGTCTTAAACACCGAGGTCACTGAGCTGAATCTCGCCAAATTTCTACAAGGTGTACAGAAATAATTGCCGATTACTCTGCTCAAATCAAAATTGCGATCTTCCAATACGTTTGGAAACGCCAACTTGACGAATGAAGATCGTCGCCAAATTGCGAGCGAATCGCAGCAACTTAACCAAAGAGTTGGTGCTGAGGATGTATTGGTACTTTCAACAAAATAGGGTTCCTGATCTATCCCCCATTACAACAAGAGGGCCTAGCAGTGGCTAGCATAGCACGAGATGATCCCTCCACTTTTTCTTGTGATGATCCCTTCCCTCGCACCCGCATGCACCGCGACTGCAATGCGCAGTAAATTGGGATCGGAATTTGAAACGTAAATTAGCTATAATGTGCCAATGCACTTCCGTCACAGACAGATGGACAGACAGATGGACACTGACATTGTAGCATAAGCGCGAGATGTATATATTACATCTCGCGCTAATAAAATGCTGATGATTCTCACTTGGTTCTCAGTTACTATAACATCATAGCTAGTAAAGGCCGTCGCCACCTGTAACATCAGCTAGAGAGTCCTTAGTATATTTGCTGCAGATTATTGCTTAATTTTTACAACACAATGCTAGCACGGTATATGTTATTGTCATGTGTCTATCTGTCAGTCATATTCCGGTATTGTATCAAAACGAAAAACTTTGCCATGACATGCCGTTAATTGAGATCAACAATGTCGTCGACGATGGAGTGCTGTTTATCGCGCCTTTCATGGTCGATGATATACAAGGCTTAAGGCTTGTGCTCCATCAGTTTGATTTGTCATTGTATTTGTTACCAACATGGTTGAATAATATATCGACAACAAATCAACCAAGCGGAGTTTGAACATTATTGTTTTAATATGTGCTAATAACCAACGTTTCTCGGTGTGTTCAGCAATTTGCTATTGACTGACACAGGCTGCCTGGTAATATACTTGATGGGCAGTGCGATATGGTCGATTTTGCATAGAGCAGCGTTGCGCAGTCCATCGGCATTAGCAGATATACTTGTGCATTAAGTCGCCAAAATGTGACATTGTTTTACTGGCTGAAGTAGTAGTTGTATTATTTTTAGCAATGTTGTTGCTGCTGCCGCCATATTCGTGTACACTGTCGTGTAATTTTGTAAAGATGTACATGACAGCTTATCATGTATACGTACACACGCACACATCCTTAATACATTCACCGAATCCGAATCCAGATTCATCTAATCGAATATCACCTTAGTCGATTTAACTATGGAAATTGCTGAAGCTACCGTTCAGGCCCGTGGAGCAATCCACTTTTTGTGTGTAAATTTAAATATACAAACGTTGATTTTAGTAAGTTGTTAACTATTGATTGATTGTAGTTTATTCGGTGCTTTGCTTTGAAATTACTCTTTGATTTGTATTGAGGGCAGTTATAAGAGGAGTACTTGCTGCCTTTCTGTCCTACCCACCTGTCTGCTATCTATATTTATTGTTTGTGTGTTTTATGAGCAAATAAAGAATGAATGAATGAATGATATGCAGCAATGAAGAATAAAAATATCAATGATAGTGCAGTGCAGAAAAGACTTAACAGTACTTAACTACGAAATTTTGTTACAACTTTTGCAAAACAATATTTGATTTAGACTATATTCTCCATTTCATCGTGGGTGAGGAACTGTGATGAGGCGTAGCTGCAGTGGTGGATTTATTTACTCACCGGTACATTAATATAAATGCAGCCCGATCATGACTGACGGGAAAAACTCACAGGCCAGACCACGGCCAGTAGTGTGGGTTTTTCACAAGTTCCATGGTCGCCGTAGCCACGCCTTTTCTGCCCATGGTTGGCCTTCAGGCTAGCGAATCTTTCGAGCACCCTTGGCCGGACCTCACGATCACGAATATGTCACTGTGCAGTAACCACCTGGGTATGGTTTCGCGAGTGACTTTAACTTATACATAATAGACGTTTATGTCTGAAAATGTATTATAATATAGCATAATACGGTGTTAAAAGCTATGGAATGATGCAGTATCCTGATTTGACTGGGTTTTCGGAAGAAGAGCGTATGCAGTTAATGACCGTAATGAAGAAAGCGCAGGTTATGTTCGCTGTTATATTTCATGTTGTACAGAAGGGTCTGCCTAAACACCGCAAATCACTGCCAAGTCACTAACAGCCCTTTCAGTTCATTTCTCCGAAGAGCAGTATTGTACCAACACTAATAATAAGAAAAAGAAAGTAAAAATACAACACAAACGCCATAAGAACAATATCATAATCACACAAATTCATACAGATCAACTAATATCACAGTCATCAATTCTCGAAACTTGTTTAGAGATGAGAAGTCCAAACTAACGGCTAAGACCGGACTTAAGTCAATATTTGGGCTAAGATCAGAGCTAAACTGAACTAAACAGTCTTAACTTGGGAATTCCGTACGTTAGTTGTCTATCTTTCGGTCTTAAGCCTAGGGCTTAGCCATGGTCTCAGACCAAATGCAGGTTAAATTTAGTCTTAACAAAAGTCTAACACTTTAGTTGCATTCAGTCATTTACAAGTGTGATGTCAACTTTTACCTGTCATTTTTACGTCAGTGATGATACGGCAGTGTAATTAATAATTGCCATGGACCAAACAAACAGCATGCCAAATCAGTCAGTTAGTTAACGTGATGATAGGTTGGTTTGGAAATGTCAAGTCTTTGGTCTTAGCCTAACGTCTAAACTGAACAATGGACTGCGTTTAGCTAAGACTTTAGTCTAAACTTTTAGTCTTAGCCTTTAGACTTAACCAAAGTTAACCTCACCCAGTAAGGTCTCAACATGGATTAACATACAGTCATTTACAAAGCGTATATGTATTGTATTGTAATGCCGATATTCACTGATTCACACTCATATGCTGAAGGTTGTATATTGATGATTGTACGATATGATCTCTAACACCTTAAAATTGCTTATTATGATTGTATCACTAATTTTAGTTTTTATGCTGACATTTGTGTGCTTTGATGATTTTATGATGTGATCTGTAGGGTATGATATCGCCATGTTTCTGTGGAAGCACTGTTAAACCTTAACCAACCGACCTATTTGTACTAATTATTGAACTTCTATGCTAACATTAATGAAGATGTTTGCTGTGTTATGTTTTCAGGAATTTGAAGTTAGTGAAGAGAAGCAACTAATGAGGTTTGTTAGTCTCAGTTTGTCCGTGCTTTCCAGTGACACAGTTCCCAGCTGAACTGTGAGCAGTCTGATGACAGTGCTGTTTTATGGCTTTTGATATGCAGCAAAATGGTCACCTGCTTACGCTCAGTATGCTGAACCGGGCCTAGCACTACCATTTATGTGTGCTTAATTAATGCTTTTATGGCTTTTAAGCATCAGCAACTGTGGTGTTGGATTTTATCACTGGAATTTGCATTGTTGACAATTTTAAATAAGCACAGTGTTCCCTTGCTAACGTGGAAGTCTGTTGTCAGTTGACATTGTTTTGTCTGTGAGTGTAAATGAGTTGCACCATGTTTACATTTTTAAACATTCCTTTCAGTTCATTGAATTGACATTTTGTAATGCACAATCAGTCTGTTTCACATATCACTGGGCACAAGAACGCTTATTGCATTGTACTGTACTGTACTGTACTGTACTGTACTGTACAGGCAGCCATTGGAAGGTCTTCTATACAAGTACACCAATGTAATGAAAGGTTGGCAGTATCGATGGTTTGTGCTCAACCCAGACATCGGAAGACTTGAATATTACGAGGTCTGTTCAACTTGCATCTAGTACTGCATATTGTGTTTCAGAATAAAAACAAATTGGTCCATTTTTTTAATTTTTAACTGATTGTAGATATGTTTGCTCAATGCTCAGTTAGTCCAGCTTTAAAAAGATTTGTGTATCGTGATTCTCGCTTATCAAGCTTTAGTTATTTCCACATTTATCCCTCACAGTTTGTCTGCATTCTTATATTGAAGACACAAATAATGCATTGTCTGTGGTAGATAGTAGTTTCTCACAAAGACGGTCAGTTATTGTGTGCCACGGGTGAAATGAAAACTATCGTTTTAAACAGTCTTCATGTGTCGACTTGTGTATTTAGAGTAAAATTGTTCAGTTTAGACACTCTTCCCTCAGTCAGAAATTGTCCCTTACATTGCAGAAAATTTCCACACAGGTATAGGTATGACTTGAGTGAGCTATTAATTTGTTGCGTGTAAACATTGCATCATGCTGTGTTGTACACTGATTGATATATGATCACATCGTGGTGATAACTGTTCAACAGTACTTAGTACATCTGCCCGCATGTGTGTGCTTCACGCCGATGTGTTCTGTGCAGAAAGAAGAACATAAGAAGCTGCTGAGACCGCGAGGATTTCTCATGCTCTCAGTAATCACATTATTTCTCACTTGTCACCGATTTTTCACTACCTGTAGCGTTGATTCTTGTGTATTGTTCCTCTGTTCTTGAATTTAGAAGATTAGCACATGTCTTCATTTTGTTTGGTCGAGTTAATAATTTACTCCTTTTTTCAAATGTTTGATATTCTATCTGTTGAGTTGTCAGCTTTTTATTTCTTTTTACTGCTTTCCATACACTCTCGGAACTGCTGTCTGTGATTGTTACAGGGGCTCAGTGACTACTGCCAATAGTCATCGGACTTTCTAGATATATATTCTTGACTTGCATCTTGAGCAATGCACAGTTTTTCCTAACACATTAATTTTAGACCAAATACACTGCTCTGGTTTTAATACTCGGTGTTCGTCTAATTGTTAGTTGTGATGCCACTTCGTGCATTAAGTATATGACATTTTGTGATACAGTGACACAAGGCTAACGTTGCTAGTGGATGTGCATGAGGAGTGCATGATGTGGCAGTGTAATATATAGAGACAGAGTATTTCGGATAGAGTTAGGACGATAGTACCATCGGACTATTGCATCAGGCGATAGACTGCTCTATCGGAGACTATTGCTGTTGCCGAGGGGCCTAGGTCTCTGCCAAAACAGTCACTGTCGCTGTCATGTCACCGATTGTGTTCACCGATTGTATGAACTGTCGGATGATCACACTATCGTCGTAACCCTAATTTCAGAGTGAAATGTGTTGGATGCGCAGAATGCCAGCGTTTGTCCTTCTGACGAAGACTCACAGACATTCTATGTGAACGCGAGCAATGGCGACAGTTTTCGACTTAAAGGTAATGTATGTCGACTTGCGTTGTGCATTACACATGATGGTGATGTAGTAATAGTATTGATAGTAGTAAGAGTAATATTAATATAATTAATTAATACAGTAAATATATTACAGAGTGTGTTATTAAGTAATGAAAGTGACATGAAGACATTGAATCTTTGAGTGAAGTGAGATAGAAGTGTTTACGTTTGTGTTGTTCAGCATATGATGCGAAGGAGAGACAACATTGGGTCAACCGACTTCGTGCTACTGCCGAGTATCACTCAGAACTCTCTGCCAACAACGTCAGTCGCTAGCATTATTGTAAATTAGCTACAAGCCGCGCCCCACCTCTGTCATTTACGTGGTTGACTAGTTGTAAAGCTAAAGGTAAATGCATACAACAGTTATGCAATTAGCTTCATCACTACGGGAACTCACATACCACATGGCAGAGGTAAATATTCCTGCTTTTACCTTTGCCAATTAATGCTAGTGTGCAATTCAGCAACCCCAGAGGGATGCAAGGCTGTGTTGACCTAGTTTACTTGGTTACATACCGAAGTGGTATACCCGCCCACATCCCAGTACTAACCGGGCTCAACATAGAGTAACTTCATTCGTGTGATGAACGATGCTACCGCTATGCCAGGCCACCGATGTTTGTTTAGTACATTGATAACGTGCTGGCCTGGAGTCATAAAGACCATCTGACCTGTACAGACTGCTGCATAATTAAACACTGGATGTCAGATGGGAAACTGACTGGCTGAGATAGCATTAAACAGTTATGTAGCAGGTATATTTATTGTCTGAAAAATTTTTCTACAGTTACAACATAATGCCAAATAGTATATTTTGTTGTCTGTCTGGCTGGAAGCAAAGTGATAGATGGGTGTTTTAAATATTGCGCCTTCTGCCATTTGCGGCTGTGCCATTTCCACCACGACGGGAACTTGTCTGTGGAACATTCGAAGCAGTTTAGGTCCCATTACCCTGCTGACGTCAGTTACTCATAACTTAGACAGAATAAACCGCCATTGCAGACAGCTTAACATGGCCAATGTATGATGTACAGATTCAATACATTGTTTATGGTTTGAGGTAAGACACTTGACATGTGTTTCCATGACAGTGTGAATGCCGGCTTGACTGTTTGTCGTGTGTCACTTTGCTGTTGTGAATGAACATGTTATACACCAGACTGTGAGTGTATTCATGACGATGTGTCTACATTGTTGTGAATGGAACATGCGCAGATGCTTGCATCGTCGTCGTCCAGCTTCCATCGGCAGTTGCATGCATCCAAACAGTCAGCGGACCCTCTAGATCAGTTGTTTCACGGACCGTCGGCGCTCTTCCAGCCTCGGTATGGGTGCACATGCTCTCTGGAATCTATTGATTCAATTTGATTGTTGTTGGGTCGGTCTGTTCTACTGGAACACTGCGTCAGTCTGTTGTGTTGTATCATTACCAACATTAGACCGTTTGTAATAAATACGCCAGTTGCAGATTATGATTAAAGTAGCGGAACAGTATGGAGTTAGATGTTAAAAGGAGTGTACGGAAGAAAGTTTTTAGATGTTGTTTACAGCATACGAGACAAGGCGTGGTTCTTGGTTTAAATGGCTGAACATTTTACTGTATTATTTTTGTGGTCTAGGTGTGCTTTATTTTTTTAGTTTAACTATTGTTTCATATATATGACATACTACAAAAAAGTAATCCAATGGTGACTTTTGCTATTATTTAAGCAAAACCTTATAATATACTGGTTAGTTTAAGCACAGGTTGCTTGTGTTTTTTTCCAAAATACATTTTTCATGAACAAAAATTTAGTGTGTTGACAGCAGCAAGTTATATGTGAGTTATTTGTTTGTGATATTTGTTCAGCATTTGTAGCTTCTCATGCAAGATGTGATATTTCCAACACCACCACAAAGATACTTCTGTTACCACTTATCAGTGATTATTAGCACCAACATGAAACATCAGTCGATTTTAGGCACAGATATGTATTAAATATTCTTTAGATACTCGACTTGCCAGTCAAACTGAACCTGAGGCCATGGCCGGCGATATTGTCCAGAAGCATGAAATAGTGGAACAAGTCAACTAAGCATTGTGGGATTTGTTTTCACTGACTCCTCGCCAATCACAGTCGTCACGCAAGCGGTTTCTTTAGCTTTCCTCTGTCAGTCGTGCCTGTCACCCAGATAATACCGGCACAGCCATTTTGCATGGTGCAAATTTTGTGGTGACTTGTCGTACGTTTTCAGCTGCTGGCCATGTTGTTTGAGATAGTTGTTTGACGCACAGCGTAAGCATGTTCAGTGTTTCAACTTTCATTCAGAATACTGTAATTATTAGCTGCGCCTATTCTGTGTGTACGTTCCAACTTCCGCGGGTATGATCAGTCAGGTGACCAGAGCTAAAGGCCCGTTTTTTGTCACCTACCAGGATCTAACAGGGAGTGGCTGTTAGTTGTTTATTTTTTTTACGCCAGGCCAGTCAGCTTTCGATATACCATGTTTACCTACCAAACACCTACCAGACACGCCCTGTTAGCTGTTCAAAAACGGGCCTTAAATCTAGATGTAGTTGTAGCGTACAAATCAAATGCTGATGAATCATACGTTGGTCCAGGATTTTCATTCTATTCAAGGAAATGTAAGTTTGATACTGTCACGATTGATTAAACCGTGTTTTGATGTGCTGCGCAGTCGTCGACCTGGCAACAGAGAGGCTATGAGTCGACACAGTGCTGAAGTGAGTCAACACAGTGCCGATATGAGTCGGCACAGTGCTGGCACAGCAGTGCTGGATTCGACCAATCACGTTGATGCATCCCTCAAGACCTGTGTTGAGTCTCTGTCAGCCGTCCGCCGGCTACACAAAGACCTAGCTAGTCACATCGAGGTCTGCTCGTCATACGAGAGTAATTTCAGTCTGTGTCGAACTGTTACCTTGTAACCTGATAGAAATGACTATGCATTGCTGTTGTTTTTGTTTTGTTATTTTAAATTTAACAAATCATGAAAAAATCGACCAGAAAATGTGCTGGTCCATGGTGATGGATGACAAGAGCGGACTGGAAGAGATGTGATTTTAATCGATGTTGAAGTTGATTATTTATTAATGGCATGAATATGTGCTGCCAGACAGTGCCAGGTAGATAAAGTGGAAACATAAAATGTCTGTGAAGAATGGTTATTAGAGATGCCAGATGGTCTGGCCAGAAGATGTATGTTAGAGGAACCGTGGGTGGCATTGTGGCTGTTATTAGAGCACATATGTGTTGTTGTGGGGTTTAACCACTTTACCGTAGGATGAATGTTAGAAATTTTTTTTAAATGTGTACATAATTATAATATATTACAAGTACCTGGAATAGCTATCAAAACATTAGGACAAGTTATCTTAGGGTACACAGCGACGTAATGAAAAAATATAGCACAGTCGAGTTAACTTGGGGATTGCATTTGTATTGGACGAAATAACTCGGGGTTCACGGTAAAGGGATTAATCTGTATTCATTTGGTTCAGGTTGCTGGCATTGGTGAAATTCTGCTCCTTTCCACTGGAGTTGGCGGTGGATAATGAAACCCTGGTACCGCATTCAATGAAACGTATTGTTTGCGGAGAAGGCCGTCGTTGAGCAGACAATGTGTCAACAAGCAACGTTGTTGTTGTTGTTGTTGTTAGTTGCTGTGAAGTCTATGTGAGTGGTCCTGATAAACTTGTCGTTGTTGTGTACTCTGCAGGCTTTGCCGGATTCCGGTGAAGTTGTCTGTTCGTTGGACAAGGTTCGTTTGGTTCAAGTTCTCCGTGCCGTACTGTTGTTTATCTGAAGATTCTTTTCAGTGTAATCTGTAAACGCAGATGGTTAGGTTGGCAACTGTTGCTGTTCTCAAAGACCATACCAGTCCACTAGCAAGTTTTACGTGTTTACTTCATTTATATTTTCTGTCTTGTCTGACTCTTATTTCTTCTTTGTATGATACTGTCTTTATGGTGAATAAATGTATGGTGCATTAGAGTTGGTCTCGTGGGGAGAGACCCAGCCCACTGCCCAGTGTGTCCACGATGCCCCCATGGACATTGACTGAACTTGGGCTGCACATTAGGAAGAAAATAAAATTAAATAAATAAATTTAAAATTTCAAAATTGTCTGCTGCTTGGAATCAATTGTGTTAAAGCGCCGTTAAACCCCAACCAACCAGCCAACCAAGTTGGTCTCGTGTAAAGGGGACGTGCTCAGTCAGTAAGTAGTAATTGTTGGGAATGTCTGTTGCAGGAAATGTTACTGTTGAAGGCAACGTCGACTGCAACGCTGAGTTGTTTGGAGCAATGTCTGTCTCTCTTACAACGACAGGTCTGTCTGTCTGTATTTTTTTTTATTTCACGTCTGTTTGTGCTATTTCTCTTCCCACTTTGCCCACAAAATTGTCGTTTTGAATGGTATTTTCTTGCTCAAAATATTCCGTATTTCTCCACATTTGCACAGTTGTCAGCTTTGTGTGAAGGTTTCATTGAGAACCTGTGGAGTTGTACCTGTGTGTCTGGCTAGTGTCTGCAGCGGCATTGTTGATAACCTGTACAGAGTTTATGCTACAGTTCAACATGATGTATGTATCGATGCTTGTGACGTGACATTCATGCTGATGCTTGTAGGCCGTCAACTCTGGCGTCGTTGAAGACAACGTTCCTCCCGTGTTGCCTTCCACCTCTATTCAACGACACCAGCAGTCCGCCACCGTCAGACGGTCTCTGTTGATTGTTGACAATGATTCTGTGCCACTCAGGCTGTGGCGGACCGTAGGAAATTTAATTGAAGATGTTGCATAATAAACCACAAAGGCAGTATGTGTGTGAGTGAATGAATGTTCATTCTCACACGACTCATTGTCGATCACAAAGCATTAATGGGTTATTTGTTTTGGGTATGCTATTCTTTCTGTCTGTGTTACCCTTGTCATTTTGTGTCTATTTCAGCCAGTCCTTGTACAAATGATGCACATTAGTGTGTGCAGTAATCAAAGAAGAGATGAAAGGATGTTGTCAAGGCAGGCACTAGGCATGTAGTGTGTCAGCATGGTTGACAGACTCAGTTAACGTTTTACGTCTCATGTGACACAGAATTGGTCATTCCATGGTCGGTCTGTCAGACTCTGGTCACGTCTGACGTCGGTGGATGTGGACGGACGTCGACGTTCGACGCAACGTGTTGCACTAAGAGACGAGCAACCACCGACCGACTTGGTCCACTCCACAATTAGATTATAGATTATAAACTGTGTAGATTATAAACTCGACCAGATGACATAGTGATAACGTCTGTATGTGTGTGTGTGTGTGTGTGTTTGTAGCAGCGGCACAGACACTAGTGATACGTCAACAACGACGATGACACTGAACACAAACAGGGCGACTTCAGCGGACGACAATCAAACGACATCACATCGCGTCACATCCCACACCGGTCTGTAGTCTCCAGTGTGTCTCAGAACATAGCAACACCTTGTTATTTTAGTGTACCACTGAAAACATGACGTCTCGGAATTTTTAAATGTACAGAGATGTGGACAGATTTTTAAAGACATCTGTGCTCTGTTCCACTAATGATGCGAGGTTGTGATGTGGAGTGGATAGAGGAGGGCTTGAGGTAGGGATTGACTGAGCAAGATTCACTCACATGAGAAAAAAACTATCATTAAACAGTAGAAGTAGTAGTAGTTAGAGTTCTGCAGTTGATGCTGCGTCAGTCCGATGCCTAGTGTTATTTCAGTGTTGCAGCAGTGCTAGTGGCCGATACTGGTGCTGATTAGGTCCGGCGAAGATATGTCGTTCAGACGAGACGGAGGACTTGTGTGTTTACCATGACGACACGGATGTGAGTGGTTTTGACGAGCACAAGACGGTCATTCTGCATCTGTTGTCACAGCTCAAGCTTGGCATGGACCTCACCAAGGTCGGACTAGCGATCATCATTCATACTGCACCAGTATATAGCTGGCGTACTTGCTTTGGACTGCCTACATAGATAGAGCTGCAGTTTGTCATTTTCTAACTGCATCTAGGAACGTTGAAAGATTTCCTTCCATGCACAAAAGTGTTGCACCAGCTAATGCCCATTCAGTAGCAAAATGGCTGTCACACTGGTGCTTCTGTATGTGTATCGATATGTATAGCAGTTTGTGCTAGATGCACCTTTACCACTACAGTGTGTGTGGTGCTTTTAGAAATTTGATGATTATAATAATACTAATGATAATAGTAACAGTAATATTACCAACAATATGTGCGATGCAGCCATTGTAGGCAAGCCTGAAAACTTTTTGATGTTACTTGAATAACTCAAACAGTATTTCATTCTTAAACTATTGAACAGTACAAGCACAACATGGATAATATTAGTCAGTATATAAAGTGGCTTCCCAAATGCTAATAAGTACGAAGTATACCTAGATTTTTATATGTTAAATTGCCTCTGATTCGCATGTGACATACAGCACTACATAACTTTGATTCGATTCATTTATAGATACTCTTTGTGCTAACAGTTTTTTGCATGTTGATGATATGTTTGGACTGCAAAACAGTAAGCATTTTGTCACATTTTTCTGTATAAATTACTAGATATTGTCTGTCACACATATCAAGTAATTAGTGATTGTCGATGTTGAATGTTCATTCAGGTTGTGTTGCCGACGTTTATCCTTGAGAAGCGTTCTTTGCTGGAAACATTTGCCGATTGCATGGCGCATCCGCAGCTGTTTCTGCGGTAACTTTTCTTTTGTTGCCCTTTGTCACAAGAAATGTCAACAACATTCAGTTTCAGTGTATTGTAGAATGATGATCTCGTTGCGTGTCAGATCTGCTGACAGAGACTGTCAGACTGCTAAAGCTGAGCAGTAGATCACTGTGAATAGGTTGTTTGTCTGGAGCCTGCCAGGGAAGATTATCACGACTGTTCTGTACAACAGTTGTGCAAAGAAATACGCACACGTACGTGACCAGTTGTTACAGTCAACTGTGTAGGCAGCTACTAGTTTTAGGTTTGTCTTTGTTTTAGCAGAGATACTGGAAAATTTTGTGTTTACTATTTTTATGTTGAATTTTCCTCGGTATTAGCCAAGAGATTGGCTGTGAAGATCATCGCTGAAATGACCTATCTGTATTGCGTAGAATGGTATGTAAAACATGAACTCAGTCAGTCAACTACTGGTGCCGTTGTGTGATGTTGATGGTAGGATCAGTGACGGTGCAACTGCCGACGCACGCATGCTTGCTGTTGTCGAGTGGTATTTGTTGTCATTCCATGCAGGTCGACAGGTCAATACTACAACGTTTCATTGCTACTTCCTTGTATCGTTTGGTTAACACGTCAGTCAGTCGACGTTGTATGCAGATTAATATGTTAGTTGTAATTGCCCACTGTTGTCCGTCCAAATCCCGACGTTCTTCTGACAAATCCACTGGCAACGTCATTCCTAACACGCTGTGTCTGCTGTCTGCCTGTTAACGCATTAGCTCTACTGATAAAGAAGGGACCTTTCAACATCAATTGAAATCCCATCTCTTCCATTGTGCTTTGCCACCAGTCACTCTGTGCCAGCATGTCGGATTGGCGTTTATATATTGCGTGTCTGTAAATATCTACGTATCAGTTGAGATGATGCTTTAACCGTCAATTGAACGATGTTTCTGTGATGCATGAGATACAGTTGTGAAACTTGCTCACTGGTGGTGGATAGTGATGATGAACTGGTTTATTGCAATGAACCGACGTTAGCTGCTCTGGTTTTGAAAAGATGACAGTAGATAGATGTAGGTGTTTAAGTAGTGATGGCATTTTGTCAACAGCTACATTGCAGGTGTGGCCTGTGTGGCGTAATGGTAGAGCGTTCGCTCGCGACCCAAAAGGTCGCGGGTCGGGTTCGAATCTCAACCGATCCGCTTCCAGGTAACTGCTTTGGGCAAGCTGCTCACACCCATGTGCCTCTCTTACCAAGCAGTATAATTTGGTACCGGCTATGGGCGGTGACGCTCTTTGGCTGGGAAGTTTACCACAGGCTTGACGGAAGTAATGGCAGCCTACCGCCGGGTGGATGGCTTAAAGTCACCTGCGGGCTGACTGCCTGTACACCGGGATCAGCTCTGGGCCCAACGCTCGGTAACGAGTATGGGAGAACTTTGCCTTTTTTTACAATTCAGGTGCTGTTCTGAATGTCAGCCTCAGACACACTGTTTGATGATCACAACTTTACTGACGTGGACTGTAGCGTTTTCCACTGTAGCAGCTAATGTGACTCGTAGAACGCACCGTTAGGCTGGAGTGTATATACCGAGATCAATTTGTCTATCAGGCTGATCATGATTGCAGGGCTCAACGGCACGGAAGCCGTACAATCCAATCATTGGTGAATGTTTTCATTGTTCGTGGACACTCAGCGACACCGAAATCAGCTCAGCCAGGTGTGCCTCGTCAACGCTGACGGCAGGTGCAACAGGTAGCTCGACGACTGGCGAGCAGCCAGCAGCACAGCAGACACATCTCTACTACTGTGCAGAACAGGTGTCACATCATCCTCCAGGTATGTTGTATGCGGCATGCTGTACATGGTTACTATGTGTTAAATCAAGTAGCCTTTAATAAACGAAGATAACATCCGCACTTTTAGCACAACTCAGAGTAGAGAAATTACAGACAACACAACACAAAAATTTTTTTAAAATACGTAAAAATTACGATAAAAACAACTGAATGTAGTGAAACAGGCATTGATTAATAAACATATTTCTGTACAAACCTGTATTTATTTGTGGTAACGAGAACTGATGTCCTCGGCATCTGAGGAATATCTAGAGTGACCAAGACGAGACCTGGGAAGTTAAAAGAGCGGATTGAGATGATGACGGCTGAACTGAACTTGCTTTAAGAGCTTACTGTCTGCCCTGTCGATCAGTTGACCAATAGAGAAATCAGACTGGCAGAGACCACGATGCGAAAAAAGCATCTAACTCAACTTTGATTTGTCAGTTTGAGACAAAGAGGGCCTACAGTTGCAGGGACTGCATATTCTAGCATCGTGTGTCAGTGATGATACTGGGTGGAGTGATAACGTTGATAGTGGTGTTGGTAGAACAGTGTTAACAGCGCGTGATGCATGATAACTGCGAGTGTGTGAGTGGCTCGTTGATTTCTGCTGTAAGCGGAGTCGATTCAACCGCCGTTACTGAAAGATTTGTACATACACACGGAGTTACCACTGCTCTGTCTGTGAGTATGAAAATGCGCTGCATAGTCAGCCTTGAGAAGGACTTTTTGGTCTCTGTTTATCAGGAAATTATGTCTGCTAGATGATCGTATGTTGCGGTTTCAACTGAGCTGTATAGTGCAGTGTAAATTGAGAGTTGGTGTGTCTGCTACGTGGCTGCCAGTGTCGGCGTTCTATTTTGAGAGTCCCGAGAAGCAGATGCAGATGAGCGCGTCAGTCTGGACGAGATCAAAGTTCATGGGAATGTCCATCGGCGTTGCTCTCATTGGTAAAGGTACGATCGTGATTCAGGTGAGTATATTTACTGCATGTGTATGTGCTTCTGTATGCGTTGATTTGATGCTGTGATTCTTGCCAATGAACACAGAGCATCGTTGTAATCTTGTCTATGTGTGGAGTTTTTGCCGTGGAAGATTGAACTGTCTACTTGAGCTAGGCTTGTGTGCCGAACAGGGAAATATTGCTGTTTGGTCGGATAAGAACGCTTACATCTTTTATTTGACTGAATAGCAAACAGAATACAAATACTTGACACTTATTTGGTTGAGCACTGGTTTCATTGTTCTAAGTAAGTAATTGACTTATATGGTGCCAAAGTCAAAAAAGAATCAGGGCACGTTGATCGGTTCGCTTGGGGCGATATAGAAGGCTGTCTGGAAGACGTGTTTTGAGCGTTTGTGAGTCACAAATAGTATTGTCAAGTGAATTACAGACAGCCGGTCACATACACAGAAGGCACGAGAATTGCAAACAAGTTTCGTTTGAGGAACAATAAGAAGATTTGCAGAAGTGGAACGAAGGAGCCTTGATGGAACGTACGGTATCGGGAGATCAGATAAATATGATGACTGCTGGAAGATAGAATCTTATGTGTTAAATGTGGCCGTGTGTATGTGTGTATTGTTGACGAACTTTGGTGCTGACAGTTAGTTGGATTGACAGCTAGTATGATGTTAGTGACAGTTGTCGAGATAGGGTCACATGCGTGCGTGCATGTCTGTGCGTAGTGCGACTGCGGCTGTTGTCTCCGGCCGGCGCTAGTGACTCCTCGATGGAGGATTATGAGTTCTCACTGCCGTCAGTGTTTGCACGGTCTATCCTGACTGTTCCGTGGGTTGAGCTCGGCGACAAAGTTACCATTCACTGTGAACAGACAGGCTATGCCGCATCCATTGTCTTTCACACCAAGGTATGTCTGTCTGTCTGCTTGTCGGTCACACACTCTGTGAAAAGGTAAAGCTATCCGGTTTTAACGACTCCATATAGTAACAAAGACTGTCCTTGTTGAAGCAAGTGGCTGTGAACAACTTTCCCAAAGTCATTATGCAGTTGCGCTCCGACAAAGAATTGATCCCACCCGCGATCTCTTGATCGCTAGTCTAACACCCTACCATTATGCCACCATGCCACCACACACTCTATGTTTGTGTGTTTTTTATGTGCTTGATTCTACCGCTGCCTGATCTTGCCATGTTACTCTACCATGTGCTTTTCACCCGTGCAGATAACAGTTAAAACTATTGATAGTTAGCTTTCATAATTAATTGTGATTAATTAATATTTAGTTTTGGTTAAATGAATAAATTTTGATTTGTAAAAGCTAGTCACAGATAAGATGATGACAAAAAGATTAAGGTCCGGTTTTTCCACAGCAAATTAATCTCCCGTTAATTTAATCCGGCATTAAATCCGGCAGATAATGATCAATTTACTCAGATGTCGTTTTTCCACCGGCAGTTTGTCAATTAAATTGTCCCAAACGGCAATGCTGCTGATGGTTCTGTGATGGAGAAATGAAGCCATTTCAGAGTCAGTTCTGATTACATCAGAGTTCAGAACAAAATGTTTGCTTATGTCATGTGGTGTGAAAATGGCACTGGTGGTTGAAATAATCGTAAAGTAGAGCTGACACCGAGTAATCAGTTAATCAGTGACTAATTTCTCCAAAATGATTAATCCACTAAACTTTTTAATCGTCAACTAAAATATTGTAGTGATGACATTCTTCTGTTCATTTGTCCATCGGTCTCACGTTCCTGTTTTCAAAAACAGTGCATTTCAGTTTGTTCTACTTGATGATTGATCGCCTTAAACTCCGCGATTAATGGACTAAAAATATTTCAGTAGCACGACAGCACTAGTTATAAGATTTTAATAGATAAATTAACAGGTTTTCTGTGTGTGTGTGTCAGCCATTCTACGGTGGTCGGCTGCACAAAGTGACTGGTGAAGTAAAGAGTCCTGCCGGTGAGACGGTTCAGCGAGTGTCAGGAGAATGGAACGCCAGTCTCGACTTCACCAACAGCCATGTATGTAGCAACTTACTGCTTTCACATCTCTATGTTTACCACGAGTTTGCTAGTCATCTTCTCATTTCATCATTATTACCTTGCTCCCAGGTGGGGTGTGAAGTATTGTGATGAGTATGTCTGTTTGTCGTCTGTCTGTCCACGTGAACAACTCAAAACCGACGTGGCTGAACTTCACTAAATTTTTTGTACTCGTTGCCGATGGCCGTGGCTTGGTCTTCCTCTGAAGCGATTTTGATATTTTATGCACTTTTATTTTTTTGTGGAGATGTCACATTTTTCCATAATGGTTCTATGAAACTCACACATATTCCTAAGTGGCAGTTACTCATGAGAAGCATAACAGCCAAGATTCCAACCAAATTTTGTTCAACAGTAAATGTCGGGAAGTACTCATTGTGAGTTGCACACCGGGGTGACGTCACCTGTTAACGACTTCCTTGTGAACTAGTATTTCACGGCACTGAGTGGTCTGCAGTGTGTCTGTTCCGAGAAATGATTTGCTGTATGACTGCCGTCCTGATGTGCATGATTAAATGTACATAGAACTTTGTGATGGCGTTGTTAATTGTAGTTCTGTCGGCCTGTGCCCTGCAAGTGACTGAAGGTGTCTGCGTATGTGTGCACTATACAGCAGTTGAGTGTGATTTGTCTCTCTTTGCCACAATCTGACAGTGACTGATGCTGTTAGTGAGACATCTGGTTCACGTGTTGAGTGGTGGTGTGATCTATCTCTCATCTTTGTCAGGGTCTGACGGTGACAGTCGACACGTGCAACTTGCCGGTTCACAGGAAGCACGTGCGTCCGGTCGGCAAGCAGGACTCGATGGAGTCACGACGACTGTGGCGCCACGTTACCGACAGTCTACGTCAGGACGACATCGACAAAGCGACGGAACACAAACGCATCGTGAGCTGATTCATTCTCATTTCATCGCTCTCACATTCTACATTCTTTATGACAGTGTGGGCCCCGTGAGCTACGAGAATAGCACCTTTCCCATTTTTTGGTTAGAGGTCGTAAGAGATAACCAACCTGGCGTTAGTTACTTATGTTTACATGTTGTTACAGTATCTTTGTGTTTCTGAAGGATGGTTATTTTTATCGTTTGTAATTTTATATTAGCTTAATAGCCTTGATCTTATGTTTCTTTTTATAGTTGTTAGTGTTTATATGATTTTATCTCCAACTTTCTGGCACTGAATAGCCTATGATGTTCTTATGTGCCGTTAAGAAACTACTCACGCACTTGCTCACTTTATCGTATTACATTCAGTTTCCTAAGTACTAGTCAAGAGATTGGCCGAAAAGAACGTCTCCAAAGTGACCTATTTAGAGTCGAATGGGACGTCAAACCTTAAATCAATCAATCACAATCAGTCTTTGACATAGATTTGCGTCCGACTGACACAGGTTCACAACTATTCAGCTTGCGCTCTGCTTCAGTTGATCTTTGGTCAGCCACTTTATACTGTTTGGTTTGCCTGCTGGCTGGCACATGTGCACCGTGCTATTACAGCGACTGTGTTCCAACTAGAACACGGCAGATGTTGTGTTGTCACTGGCAGCTTGAAGACGCGCAACGAGAAGGTGAAAGGCTGCGGAAGGAGTCCAAACAGCCGTTCCCCGCAAAGGTTGACATTACTTTGTGTTCAGTTTATGGTCTCAGTCATTGCGGCACCTGTTGTTTATGAGCATGCACAGTTGTGTCTTCATACTACTGTGCGGTGTCTGGGTTAGTCTGTGGCGGCTGATTGGTTGTAGTATTTCCACGCAGTCATGTCTAAGTTGTGAGTAACGTACATCTGTTAATCTGCGTTGGCTGGTTGGTTGGTGGTTGCAGTATTTCCACAGAGTCGGCGATGAGTGGGTGTTCAAGACGCCATTACAGCGTCATCAGACGTGTCCGTCTGTGTGACTCAGTCTTGATGCTTGCGTTGTCGGCCGCTCAGTTCAGCTCAGTTTAGTTGTTGTTCAAAGCATCCTGCGGCCGCCGCTGCTGCAGCCTCCATCCTCTACTACACTGTGCTGCCAGCACCACGCAATTGCTCGGCAATCACTGGGCCATCGCTGGGCATTGCTGCTACTCATTGCTTAGTGGCACGTCTCACACTGGCATCTGTTGATTGATTAGACTTGCAAGAAACTTGCCACTGAACGATGGTCAAAACCTAAATGATTGCGTAAACTGTACTGTAAGATATTTCTGTGGAGCTTAGTGAAAAGTAAAATTAGACATTATAGAGTCCTTAAACTGTGTTGTACAGAGTACAGTGCGACCATGCCTTTATTTATATCCCACTTTTCTCTCTTTCTTTTTTAATTTGCCCCTTCCCTTTCTTTCCTTTCCTCTTATTTCTGATAGCTACAGATGAAGACTGCCTTGTTATGCTGGCTGTGTCCATAGTGGTCAGTGTTCTGTCTGTTCTGTCTGCCACACCGAGTCCAAGCTCTATGCACATGATACAGTCTATAAGTGGCCAGTGTAGACGCTTCGGCCCATCTGTATGAGGGCTGAGTGCAGTTGTCGCATACACTATCGATCAAAGTGACCTGTTCATATGATAGTAGATTGCAGTGCTGAGGCTCACAGTGTAGGTTGAGTCCAGCTGAAATGATTGACAGCTAGCCACTCGGTTTGTTTATGTTACAATCTCATGAATATGTATGTACACCATGCTGTGTATTGACTTGGTGCTGGTGCTGGTGCAGCTATATATATATGTGTCTTTGTGTTCACTTTGACAAGTAACTGGTTATAACTTGAAAATGGTACAAGATAGACGCATAGTAATTGAATAGTAAGTAGTATGCACTCCATAGATTGGTTATGTCTTTCGCATTGCCGTAACGGGTGAAAATAGGAATAGCATAGTGGTAACAAATGACACACTTCAAGCAGGCATGATAGGGTTCACATGATCCATTTTTGCATGCACAGCTCTGGACCTAGAAAAATTTTGCCATGGCAGGCCGATGGCTCAAACTCCATCTGTTCTATTTGTTGGGGATTTGTTGTGAACTTGTTTGTACAATATGTTAACAACAAATCGAACCAGTAGAGTTTGAGCGTCGCCGTGCACATACGAAGTGTATGAAAGTGCTTTCAATATCGACCAATGCTTGTTGCCTGGTGATTACACTCAGTGTCCAGCTCTGTGTGCAGCGTGATGTGGTCGATTAAGCATGAAGCTGCGTCACACGGTCCGTCGGCATCAGCAGATATACTTGTGATAGGTGACTGCTATACCAACAAATTTTTATTCATTTATAAGGAAAGTAGGGGGCATGGTGTGTCGACAAGAACACCTAGCAGCTATGTCCTGTTAGGTCTGGTAGGCTGTGAAAAATTGTGATGTATCTCCGGCATGTCTGTGATGAAAATGGCAGCGTGCACCATGGCAGTGACGATACACAGTCACACAGGGCCGTTGTCGGCTTTTGAATAGTAGTCCGACCACGTAGTGCTGAAGTGCTGTTGTAGTGGATGGTGGTTGTATGCATTAATGTATGACGTTGCAAAGTGGATTCTTGTGTAGTTTTTAAAAGTGAATTTGTTAGCGTTATTGTCGTCATCTCATTTGCGGCAGAAAAAGTGGTCAGGCCATGGCTGGACCGCCGACTATGGCTTTGTCACACTGTCTTGGCATCAAAAACTGCTACATGTGACGATCTACATTATTCCATGTTTCCTAACGGTTCACAAAGGTTCACTGTTTGGACACACGGCTAACTTGTGAGTGGGCCTGCTAAAACAACGAAAGTAGTACCAGTCATAATAGTAATGTAGTATCAGAAGCAGCATATTTCCTGGACTGGAGATACGGCGCCGTGTTTCCAGTGAAGTAATCTTCAGTTGCACTGTTTCATTAGTGGTCGGAGAGATCTGTATCGGTTGTTGACTTGTATGTCATTCGTTGGCTGCACACCTTCATTCTCAACATGTAGTGTCGTGTGCATTGAGCCTGCTGTGACAATGCTGTGCCTGTCTGTTATAACTGCAAGCAATAGCTGAACGTCGAGCGTCGTGCTTTCTTGATTTTGTAGCTTATGGCTTTCCATGTTTTCTTTCGCCAGTTTGTGTCATTAGAGTGCATGCATCGTTTCAATTGTAATCTGTTTCTGTCATAGTTTCATTCGTCATATGATTCTTCTATGTTTCTTCTACAATCCGTTGCCGTCCATGTATCTTGTCTAGATTAGTTCAGTTGTGTGTGTTTTCAGTCATTGATTAGTCGGCTATTTCTTATCTCATTGTATTTTTGCTCCAATATTGGACAGAATATGGTGGCGGCTTGTTCTGTGCAAGTGATCATTAATCTGCCGTGCATTATTGCCATATAAATGCATCAGTCTCCAGTAATGAAGTCACTGCGTACACATCTACTAATGACTAACTTATTGGCTGCAGTAATCTCTAGATAGAAGTGAAATGGCTAATGTTTGATAATGTGCACAGTTGAGTATCACTTAGGTTGGGTTGCACCATCCATACTTAATTTAAGTGGTCCTTAAATCTCCATTAAAATGCATGGATATTTAAGGACTACTTAAATTAAGTATGGATGGTGCAACCCGACCTTAGTCTGCTGTCAGGTATCATGTTCAACATGCAGCATCCTTTCGCTGTTCAGTATTGGGCGTTGGTTCCTCTAGTGTCTGAGTTTGCAGTTGCCTGGCAAATCATGGTTGTCATTTCTCTTTATACAGTTTTAATATTGTTGTTGACATTGTTGATGCTGGTTTAGTTTCTTCAGTAGCAAACCAAGAGATTGCTGTGGAACGAGGGCGGAAACCTGCAGTTAATGTTGGGGGGACGGTCCCCTGCTGTCCCCCCCCCTAGGTTTCCGCCCTTGCTGTGGAAGAATGTCTCCGAAATTATGTGCTTCGTCTCGTGTGGGACATCAAACCTTAACTCAATTATCAGTCAATATTACAAAAACTAAACTGGCTTAATTTTTTTTTTATTTAAAAAAGCCACCAGTTTATATTAGAAAATATCCAAATTTTGTCTGCAAATTTAATGCTGTCACATTTATATTCAGTCAGTGAGTGGCATCTCATTAATGTAAACCCTAGCTTCTGTGCTTGGAATATGTGGATAAAATTTTGCTATTTGCTGTTTTAAAGCAGTGGCTTTTAAAACACAGAAAATTCAGCGTCACTTTTACTAGTCTTTATAGCTCACCAAAAATTTAAAAAATTTGTTGTCCTGTGTTGTGTAACTTGCTCTTGAGGCTGTGCATAATGCTGCAGATTAGTGTATTGCTTATTCTTTGTTTTAAATATGTGTAAACAACTGTGGATTTGATAGTTTATTTAGAAATTTGCCTGTAGATTTGGAATCTATGTTGCCTCATAAATTTTCAGTTAACTTTTATTGTCTCGCACAAAAGTCTGGGTTGTTTTATATGTTATCAAGTAAGTAATACACCACAACAGTAGGGTCTTCTTTCTAGTTTGTTATTTTTTAGACCATGACATGCCGTCATTAAAGGCAGTTTCTGGCAGATGATTTTTATGAACTTTTTTGCTTTAACTAATAGCGTGAGTCAACATTTGTGATGTACAGTGTTTTCATTGCTAAATTATGTGGCATTAACAAGTGTTGTACAAAGGTTCAGGCTATTGTTATCTCTATCTCTTTTTGTAAATAATTTAGGATGTGTGATTAGGATATAGAAAATATTGGATTGATCATTTTGCCGAAAACAGTATGGCGACAGTTGACAGTGTAGTGAAAGATCAATTTAACGTTCCAAGAGGCAACATTTGTGATATTCGAGACATTCTGCTCAAGTTGTGTGCCCCTTCCTTGTGCCTGACGGCATTATGTCTGTCCGTCCATCCGTCCTATCTGCGCTTAATACTTACACTCTACGAGCAGCATATGCAGTTCACACATGTGGTACTCAGGTTCTTAATGGCCAGTGTAACATTGTGAATTCATAGGCTTCACAAGACTCGGATGTGTCCTTTACACTAATGGGCTGGACACAAACTTGTCGTTTCGTGAAGGGATGCATATTGTTGTTGTAAATATTGTTATTTAAGGTGACGGCATGCATCAATTGTTGTTTGTTCATACATTCCTGCTGCTGTGTCGGTCTCTATTAACGTGTGTTATTTCATACTTTCAATAAATTCTGCAATTTATACGATGTGGACCTAGCCGCTGGTTTACTGGGTAGTCTGCTACACTAAGGTAAGATAAGGAAGCATATAGCAGTTTATGCTACAAGCACTGCACCGCTACGGTAACTGATGTGCCATATGGGAGCACACAGTGTTACCTGCCACCCGGCAGAGGTGACATTCCTGCCTTTACCCCAGCCAATTAAGGCTGGTACTCGATTTAGCGACCCCAGAGGGATGCAAGGCTGAGATGACGTAGTTGGCTTGGTTACATACCAAGGTGGTATACCCGCACGAAGATGGTCACCCATCACAGTACTAACCGGGCTCAACGTTGAGCAACTTCGTATGATGAACGACGCTACCACAGCGCTAAACCGCCAACCCACCCAAGTAGACAGCTGCGTCTGTGGCAAACAGACATCTCCACTACTGTGTTGTGTCTGTTAGCACTCAGCATAGTATTTTGATATAGAATTTCAACTGATATTTGTAGAAACCTTCCACGCAATAGGCATTTACGCAATGCTGGTCAGTGATTTTCTTGCAAATGGACAAAAGATTGTTCTTGTAGTATCATTTGGTGACTATAATGCACCAAATTTATTTTCATAGAGTTGGGGTTGGTTTATTTGGGTTTAGATGTTGCCGAGAGGTGTCAGTCATAGCTGGATCGATGTAGGGATGGTCATTACGCAGTGGTGAAGAAAGAAAAGAGTGAAATTGGAAGTGCGGGGAAGCGAGTGCTGACTGTCAGTCCATTGTGTCTGCCTTTGCCATAATGTGGAGTCTTAAGCGTAAATTCCACAGGAGCAGTTTTCTTGGAGCATACTCGCGGACACTTGCGACATCTTACGAGGATGTTGCGCGTCAGGTACTGCTGCCGGTTTGTGCGTTTATCGTGTTGTTTCCAACTTCCACGAGCCTGACACACACGGCAAGTCCGACATGCCCGATTTCCTCGTGGCATGTTAGCAACGTCTTTGTGACAATTGCTATAGGGATGCTACAGGGAAACTGTTCCCGTGGAATTTAGGCTTAAATGAGCATTCATTACATTTCATCTCACAAATATGACCACATATCTGAACTGTTCTACTTGTTCCAACATTTGTTCACCTATGCACATTTTTACTTTTGTCTTTCTGTCTTTAACAATACACATCACTTTTGTCATCTTTACATTGATCTTTATACCAAATTTATGTGTAACTGTTCAAATTATCCATGAGTTGTTGCAGCCCTTTCTGACTGTTGGTTACCACTGCTTTGTCATCTGCATATCTGATGGTATTGACCACTCTGCCTCTGACTGATATGCAATGTCTGCATTTTCCATGGCTTCTCTGATCATAGTTTCGTCATACAATACATACAGCAGAGGAGACAGAGAACATCCTTGCATAACTGTGCCTAATGAGCATGCATTAGAGGCCATATCCAATTCTCATTCCCATTTTCCATCATCTTTACCAAACTTACCCAATCAAATGCCTTTTCATAATGCACATAACACAAACAAAAAAATGCAAACTAGAAATGCATGGCAAAGCCTAGCTGGGCACGGTAGTTTCGCCCCTAGTGAATACTTGTGAAAAACACTGATCACCTTAGTGCCTAACGAGTACCCCATAGCAAACACAGGTGAACTAAGTGTGGTAACAATTAGCGACTCCGGCCGTACAGCGTCTTTCGCCTAAAACTCTGGGATCAATAATCCAAATCTCACCAAATTTTCACAAGATATGCAGAAATGATTGCTGATTTACCTGCTGAAATCAAAATTGTGATATTCCAGTCCGTTTCAGAACACAAGTTGCCAAATGAACGAAAATCGTGAAATTTCGTCCAAGTCGCAGAACATTTTCTACCCACAGGCTGATTATTGCAAAGCAAGTATCACGATGGGATATGCCCGGTAAAATCGCGATATTTTTTCACGATAATATATAAGACGAAATTTTCACTATCGCCCAACCCTATAGTTTACCCAATTGTGTTGTAACAGCCAGTAATACTAAGACTTTTAAAACAAGACTTGATCAGTATTGGCAACATCAGGATATTATATATGATTTTCGTGCGCAAATTCATGGAACTGGAAGTCGAACCGAGGTTTCGAGAGTAAATGTTTAATTTATAACATATTTTGATCATTTGTACTCGAGAAGCTGGCAAAGAGGCACATTGCCTGCGCCAGTACATCCTCTACGTCTACGTCTACGTCTATTAACTTAAAAATCGACGATTATATGAAATCTGTATTCTTTGCAGTGTGCGGGTCATTTAGATTTTTCATATAAACTTTGTTTAAAGCACAGGTTTAAAGTAAATTTTTGCGCATATAATACATATAAAGCGAATGGATACTAAATACATATTGCTGATTTTATTCACTTTCTGTGTTTTATCATGCGATGTCAACTCGTGGTTTTTCGGTGACAGCGAAAATGACGGTGACGCAGACGATGACTTCAATATGCAACCTGAGAGCGCGGCTTCGCTCAGCACGCGCACGTTTCCATTTGAGATAAACACAGCTGATGATAGATTTTTACTAGAAGCAAGTATTGCCAAAGAACTGTCAGTACTGGATGCTTGTCATCATCGTGTCGTATCAGAATTAGAAGGCCGTTGCAATGATTTGTCAGAAGAAGAACTGGCTAAGTTATCAGTTTCTCTCTTCAATTGTCAAGCGGCTGTCGAGAAAAGACAGACATATTCTTGCACTTCTGATATGGCTATTGCTGAGTGTACACGTGACATGGATTCAACAACGTGGAACGCTTATCAGGTATTACATGGTACTGTTTTGATGATAAATACAGCTACTGTGGTAAATAGTGTCAAATACCACCGTAAGAAATGTCCATTCTAATCCTGTTTTAATAACTAACTCCACCACATTCATAACATAGTTTAAGTGTATATAGATTTGTAGAGCATATTATCAAAATATACCATAATGTGTTATATATTCTGGTGTTGTTTCATATTCTTTAGACTATTATACACCATTTGGGGACTTTGCAGTTATGTTTGACTGTGTTGCAGATTGTATCAAATCGTGCACGTTCTGTCTGTTATGGAGTAAGGCAGCAATATTTTCGTGCTCGTGCAGAACAGACTGTTAACCGACTTATGTCGTCTTCAGAGCAGCAGCTTCGTACACTGGCCTCCGTTTCACAGACACAGCTGCAGTTGAAATCCATGGCTGACAGTACCATAGAGCAGCTAGAAACTAGTCGTCAGCAGATTGCAGATGATCAGAAGCAACTTAGGCAGGCACACCAAACAATGAACTCGCATGTGATTAGGAATCTGCAACATATTCAGCGAGAGAAAAAAGTTATTATTGCTGGTAATAAACAGCTGATCACAAACACTAAGCAAATCCAGAAGAAGCTTGAGAGTACAGCAGAGCAGCTAAATGAACAAGGCGAAATGCAGTCTGTGAGACACAAGGAGCTTCTGCATGACCTGGCCCAGTTAGACGCGCAAGCCAAAGACGTTTCGTCTAAGTTAGATGTGAGCATGACCGCTGTTGAAAACTTTCAACGTAATGTCCTTGAACATCAACAAGATGCCATTGCGAATCTGAAGCACATAAATGACACTGTGAACTTTCTTTTATCACTGTTGAACGGTGTTCGTGATGTTGTGGAATCGAAACTGGAGTGGATTGTCCATGTGACTGGAGTTACTGAGATTCGTGTGGCAGTAATCTCAGTAATAACTGCACACATTTCCTATGCTGTAGTTGCAGTAATTCTCTCCAGATTACTGCATGCAACACGGCACATATGTTATTTACTCTTAACTCTTATATGGTTAAATGCTGCTGTAGAGTTGAAGTTTAGTAGTGGTTTAGGGTGTATACAGTTGGCTGGTGTCGCACTTGCTGTTGGTTTTGTGGCTGTGCTTATACCGCGGTGCTGGGCCGTTATGTTTCACCATCCACCGCCTGCTGAGCCTGTTACAGAGCGTATGTCATGTGATGGTGCTAAACGTGATCAGATTCTGAGCAGTGAGGATATCAAGCATGTTGTTACTGCACTTGAACAGCTGTCTGCAGATTTCAGAAGAAGAATCTCAGACTCCCGTGAAGAAGAAAATATGGCAAGTGTAAGAATTTCTAGCTCCACGCCAATACGACATCTGCCTCAACTTGTCTTTGACGGTGTGAATGATCATAACAAAACAGTGGGTTCTCTGCTAGACTGCACACCGCCACCAATAAGACGTCACGTGTTGCCCGTGAGTCCTCGCAATCCGCCTCCAACGCCAGTTGTCAACAATGCTTTACTGATGAATGGAAGTGGATTACTGAGACTGCCAGGGCTGGAGTCAGGTGATAGTAGCAGGCCTGGCTCTCCAGCTGGCAGTGCAAGTAGTTCAGGTACACCACGCGCAACACATCGGAGGAAGTCTCGTAATGGCAGTCTCAGCAGATCATTCAGTCGATGTGCATGCATTGCGGTGACAAAGTCTGGTCAGGGTTGCAAATTGCCATCACAGGAAGGCTCGTCATTCTGTCATCGCCACCAGTTTAGCTAAAACAACGGATATTTGCAGCAGACTCTGCTGGCACATCACTATGATTTTAATCTATGATTTCAGTCGCATTTTTTGTCAGTTAAGTGACATGTTGTGTAAAGGATAGAACTTGTGGGGGACGGAACTTTCACAAATTTTGTGGTATATAGTATTTGTAGTTTCACTGATTGATTAAATAATGTTTTCTTCCAGTGCTTTAATATTGTTGGTTGAGTGTCACAAAGAGTGACTTAAAAATTAAGTGATGAGGTGCTGGCATGGTTATCTTTCTGGAATCTGGAGTTAGACGCAAATGATTGCGATATAGTCCAGTTGATGCCATTGCAACCCTGTGATTTCTTGCCTCACACTCACTGCACTGCAGAAT
>Ga0209782_1000143_pt1 | contig 27984 bp, 16 predicted proteins | sample WorMetmaBAHAMAS1_FD_187390 | JGI IMG/M metagenome (GOLD analysis project Ga0209782, IMG submission 187390) | Marine gutless worms symbiont microbial communities from Max Planck institute for Marine Microbiology, Germany - Inanidrilus... | ecosystem: Host-associated > Annelida > Digestive system...
GTTGGGGAGGGGTGGAGTAAATCGAATGCAAGGAAGATGAAGGAATTGATTTTACCCAGAGAAAAATAACAAATCTATAGGCATATTGGAGCTTATCGTCTTTGCACATTGTGCTTGGATGCCAGTGGGGGCCTTCACCGAAGCACTGAGTTAAACCCTTCGGGTCGTTGGTTAGAGTCAACTGAAAATGCAGCACAAGAAACATGACATTTAGTCCAATAGTTTTCGGTCATTGTATTTATCAGCGCCGACGCCACTTTCCAACTTATCTGCCGGTTGCTGCACCACCGTCACCACGTCTAACTTTTGAAGGAAATTTTAAAACTATAAGTTTAGTATAAACTTTAATATTGTCAAATTGTGGAATGTTTTTGTTTCAAAAGTAGCACAGTAATTAATAACCACTAACATTTGGAGTTTCGTTTTACAGATGCAGATGAGCGACAGCGTTGTTATGTCAGGGACAGTGTTGGCCAGGGGGGTCTGTTATTTTGGGCTGGAACCCCTCACCTCACGCCCTCCGCCACGCGTTCTGTCGCGTTTTAAGCCCAGTCTACACCAGCAACAAGCAAATATGTTGAACATTGTCGACAGCACGAAAATTCGCTCGACTTGCCGCCATAAAAATGGCATAGTGTCGAAGCAACGTTCGATTGGTCGAAAGAATCGTTCGACTTAAGAAATTTTCGCTTAACGAAATATTGTAATGAGTATGTATGTTTATATGTCTGTCTGTCTGTCTGTCTGTCTATCGGCATAACTCGAACAATACACGGCCGCCCTTCATCAATTTTTGTGCACGTTTCCTGTGGCCGTGGCTCGGTCCTTTCTGATGGCGTAGCGATACGTTATGTATTTCCGGATTTGTGAATGACGTTGTTTTCACACAGTGTTTCTTACGCGCTATAAAAGCGGCGATATAACACCACAGGCATAACAGCCGAGAATCTAACCAAATTTTGCTCAGAGACAAAGACCGGAAGTAAACGTTGTAAGTTGCACACCGGGGACAAAGTCTGCCATCTACGATTGTTTGTGCGTGCAGTTGCGCCGCAGATAGTGGACGCGTGGTCGAGCGATGACGTCATAGTGGAGGAAGGCGATGACGTCACGCTGACGTGTAACGCTACGGGCGAGCCTGAGCCGCGGGTCACGTGGCGTCGTCAGACCACGCCCACCACGCTCACACTAATCACCGAGTATCGGCGTGGCTCGACAGAAGACGGTCGTGGCTGTCAACTGTCGGAGCTGACAGGCGGTAGGTACATGTACGGTAGGACGACTGAGAGCTCTAATGACTCACTGTCTGTCTCATAAATAACTCTCGCTCTCACGTCTAACTGCATCTTGCTCGTCATCAACGACTCCTCATCTCATAGCAGAATATTGCTCTAACTCCATCGGTTCAATTCATTGTACAGATCTTGCTGTACAAGAAATCCACAACAAATCGAATCGGTGGAGTCTGAAATAGTTAACTTGCATGTGAGTCGCACAGTACTATGCATTGCTAATCCATGTTCTGGCAACTAGGCCTATTGTCATTATCTTGCACTAGATTATTCGACTAATATTACGTGAATGGCTGCCATATTTAGTAAGTTTCTACTTTTTAATATATAAATAAATTGAATTGACTAGTATAGTATTAGTATTATCTCAAGTTTGTAATGCTGTAACGCTGGGCGGAGCTTACGACTGGGTGGAGACATGACGAGCATCAAACTGAAACAAAAAGCACAAACGAAAGATGTTCCAGATTAACGTTTGTTTGTACCATCACTGTATGATGAATTTATAAAAAAAATCTCACACAGCACATTGTTGGAATAATGCACAGTAGTCTTCGTAGCATTCCAATTTGTACTGGATGCAGTTTTTCATGAGCAAAATCCAACAGATTCTCTAGGTCGAGTCCAGACACATGATAATGTTATGAACTTTTGTGAAGACTTTCTGTACGGTACTCAAACTCTAAACTCTTAAGCTCAAATGCGTGTTTTGAAACACGTGTACTGTTTCTTTCACGGTGAGACATGAAACATGAACATTGTCCTTAATACACTGACACACACACACACACACACACATGCACGGCGTGTGACAATGTCTGATTGATTGACAGCTGGCAGTGGTCACGTGCTCGTCTTGCGCAACATATCACGACATTGCAGCGACGTCTTCGAGTGTATCGCTGACAACGGAGTAGCACCGTCAGTCAGCAGACGCATGCGCGTCACCGTCGAGTGTCAGTCTCTACTTACTTAACTACTAATCTATAGGAATACTCAGTCCTCGACTCGTCCGCTGCGTGCGCTAGCGTCCACTGCAGACAAGTCGCAGGTCCGCTACATTTACACCGCAGCGACGTGACTACAACGTGTCACCTAAATTGCTCCTTCCCGCGGAGGGATCTCGACCCCGTCTATAGGCTTACATGGTTCCTTAGGCCCACATGAGTCAACATCCCAAACGGAATCTTGATCGGTTCAGCCGTTTTTGCCCAACAGACGACAGACAGACAGACAGACAGACAGGCACATAGACCGCGTCGACGAAGGTCTGTTAGTTCGCATCTAGATAGCGCTGGCGATGTGGCCCAATAAAACGATGTTTATGGCTGTGAAGCGGCGAGTGTAACAGTGGTGTGGCTGGTCAGTGTCGACTGGCCGACGTGACGTGACGTGACCTGGCCAGGCCAGGCCAGTCCGGGCCAGTCCGGGCCGTACTGTCCAGTGATAAATAACGTATAAATGCAGGTTAGCGACGCGCGCGCGGCGGTCGGTCGGTCGGTCGCTAATTGACGGGCTTGTCCTGATGAAGATCTATGACGTCAACTCAACAGCACGTCCAGACCACCCACGTTGACCGATACGACCTCGAGTCACTTTCACTCGGTCTCGTCTCTTCACCGAACACTATTAGTGCCCTGCATGACACAGTCAACACTAGTACTTACGGCACTGCCTTCTTCAACCCGACCGCAGTGTGCACTATTCAGCGCGTTGCCGTGCTCACTGAACCGTGCAGCTGTTGGCCAGCAACTGCTGACGTGACCAGCGGACCATTGCGATGTACTTCCGGTATTGTGTATGACGTCATGTCCAGTTACTCACTCACTGGGCAAGCCGCTGTCGGATGAGCAGAAATCCGACAGATGAAGAGTCCGTGATTCCAGTGAAGGCATCACAGTCTGCCGTTGCAACCTCTGAATCTTCGGTTTTCACAGCCATTCTCTACGTGAATTTACGTAGCTTGTTGCCTCACGTATACGCACGATTCTGATTATAGGAGTCCAGTATATCTGTCCATCCATCACTGTTACTCTGTCTGTATTTCGTACGTTTCCCAGATTTGATCATTTATTACCTCACCCGTGGTCAGTTGAGAAGCTAACTATGGTGTCATATGGCGTGTGTTGTCTGTGTGTCTTTCCGTGAGAATAGCTAACAAACGCAAGTCCGTAGGTCGTTAAATCTCGGTCCATGTTGTCTGTGGTTGTGGTTCAGTACCTCTCTAGCGGCATTGCGATGTACTTCTGGTATTGTGTATGACGTCATGTCGCCAGATAATGGGCCATTATGTATTCCTGGGCAGTAGAAAGACGGGACAGTCAGACGGACGGACACACATCATGACTGTCGCTTTACTCTTCGTGCTACGGACACGACAAGTATAATAACGTTAAGAATGTTCTTGTCACCCATCGTAAGCAAACCGAATCTCCCCCTATATATCTTACTACTATGGCATCTATCATATTTCTTTAACCCTTATGTTGCAATTGGGGAGGGGTATATTACCCCCAGATGCACTTTTTATCCTGTTGCTGTGAAACCGCTTAGAATTGTGACAAAGGCTTTTGTGACTTTTCCTGAATAGATGTGAGCTAAAAATGTTGGAAAAATTTAAGATATCTCCACTAGTATTTCCAATATGGCGGCTGAAAAATGGACAACCAACGAAAAAAAGCTTGAAAATTCTATATTAAGGGGTTATTTGGTTTCTAAGGCACATAAAAACAAAATTCCAACTACTATACCTATGTTTTCAGGGATGACCTTTTCAATGGCAATAATATTCACATCGTAAGGTGTCGCCGTCACACCGGAAATAAATATGGCAGACAAAAGCGGAAGTAGTTTTAGTTCGGCAAATGTTGCTCACATCACAGCGATGTAAGACGGTAATCGTATATTTTAGGGGATGCAGAAGAAACATAAGCTAGATAAATACTGTTATAATCTACTGCAAATCAATCTTTCAAGATGGCGACCACAAACTGGAAGTACTTTCAGTTTTGCACATAACGTTTACTGCATCTGCATGCAGACGATCTCAGATACAGTATGTTTGTGGTGCTTTTCCGCCGCCATGTTGAAATGTGGCATCAAGATGAATTGTGGTCTAAATAAAAATAGTGGCATTCAATTTGACGAGCAGAAAAACATAATTATTGATTGAAATGTTCTTCAAATACAACCACACGTGCCAAAATAAAACTACTTCCGGTTTTTGGACGCCATCTTGAATTTCGGGGTAAAGGAATCACGGGACAAGGTTAGCATGGGGACCGTTGAAAAGCTTACCCTCGAAAACATGGGTATAGGGTATAGCCTTTGGAATTTTATCTCTAGGTGGCACAGAACCCGAGATACACCTGGGGGGGTCATTTACCCCCCATCCCAATTGCAACGTACGTTTTAAAAAATACCATTGCAACACTGGGGTCAATCACTACAATGTTTCGTTTTCAACGATTTTGTATTCACCATCTTGTTCAAGTATAAATGGGCTAGTACGTAATTTCGAGGCTGTATTTTGATATGTTTGTCTTTTTGCGACTGGTCAGTTTTGCACGTGTGTACTCCGCAACGACTATGTATTATTTTACGCTTTAGTTCCTGGCTCAGTCGTTTTCTGAGCGTCTACGAAGTCATTTACAGGGCTAGACCTATTTTCAACATGTAAGGCGGCGTCGCACATAGGCCTATAGTGTAAGCGGCCTGTTCTTACAGGTTGAGTTCCGTTGTCATTCTGTCGGTCTGTCTATCCGTCGGTCCGTTGGTAACGAGCGTGTATTGTGCAAAAACGACTGACTTGATCGAGATGCCATTTAGAGTAAAGGCCGGATGGGTCCAATTAGATGGGGGTCCAGATGCCCATGATACGGGACAATTTTTCTGAGGGTGAATGGGGCGGCGCAATGTAACGTATAGGCATCGATACGTATTCTTATACAATATTGCGGCGACGCAGCCTCTTTCCAAATTGCCATGGGATTTCTGGTCATCATCGTCGTCGTCGTTGTCAGTGTTGATGGTTGGTTGTCGTGCAGTTTCGCCGGAGATCCGTCTGCCAAACCGGCGCATATCACAGTCTCGAGGTCGTGAGACGATCCTTGAATGTCACATCACGGCGCACCCACACGCCGTCAACTACTGGCACAAGCACGGCCGACGCATCGTCAGCTCCGCCAGGTCACTCACTCACTCACTCTCTAGACAACACTCAACAGATATATATACACCCAGTCTGATACTGTCCTCGACCGACATCGACGTCACACCGACCGCATTACCACGTCCACACGCGCTAGACACCGCCGCTGTCGCTGCAGGCCTCGGCCCCACTAGTGCGCAGCTGATGACGTGACAATAAAAACAATACTGTTACGGCCGTCAGTCAAAGCACAATCCTTACCCTAACCTTGACCTTGACCTATGACACTGACTTTCAGTCCCAGCTGACCTATACGGCCGTGACCCATACGCGTAGAAAAACTCAAGTTCAAAGTTTAGTCGGTTTAAATATAGAGTAGAAACAGACAGACGGTAGCGACTGCTGTACCGGTACGGCTAACGCGGCCGGTAAAAAAGTTTAAATTCCACGGCAGCAGTTTCATCGTAGCATCCTCGAGACATCCTCGTTGACACGCCCGACACGCGCGACATCCTCGCGGGGATGCTACGAGGATGTCGCGCATGTCGGGCGTGACGGGCGACTTCCCCGTTCAGCTTGCCACGCGCTGACCTGATTGGTCGGCCGGCGGTCTGCTGCGGTGTATAGTGCTGCCCGTTTGTCCGTGTGTCTTGTCGTTCTCCAACGTCCACCAGCACGACACGCACGACTTGTTGCAGTAAGTCGTTAACGTTTTCGTAGCATCTTGTCCGACGCGTCCGACACGCCCGATTTCCTCATGACATGTTAGCGACATCCTCGTGACATTGGCCGCTAGGATGCTATACGAAGATGCTACGAGGAAACTGCTCACGTGGAATTTAAGCTTAACAAGATACTACATTGCTTGGTAGTTGGTACTGTGTTCGTACAACCGGCGTCATGCACGTGCAGTGTCCTGTCTCCCAGCAGTCAGTCAGTCAGCTGGGGATCATGAAAGAATGAGGTCGAGTGGCTGATTTTCCCTGATCTGGGTCAATAATTTGAGTTTCCTTCAGTGCATTGAAACTATCCATTTGTCGAGAGCAAGGGCGTGTGGTCTGTAAAACCTGCTGAAATCGTCCTCCTGGGGTTTCTGAGTGACCCAGCCAGACTTGAAGTAGTAACTGCAGACGTATTGAGTATTGAGTGGTAGGGCACAACTCTGTAAAGTGACAATGCATTTTATTTCTGCACGGACTCCAATAACTTTGAGTAGGAAAACAGTCGACAGGCTATCGAAATTGAAATAGGTAACTGAATAAACAAGAAGCATTTGAAAAATGTTGGGCCCATTCGCCACTGCGAGCCACCTCACGCCCATTCACCAGGTGTCGCTAGCGGTACTGTCGCGTGCCTCCTGCGCATCGATGTCCACGACAACGACGACAACGAGAACGACAACGCGTGACAGAGGGGACCGCTATGGCCCCATGGAATGGGCCCAACAACGAACATATCGCAGCGTTACTTTAGATCCGCTGCTGTTGGGCTGGGCATAATGAATCTGTGCAGGTGAGTTGATTGTTGAAGACGGTGCATGTACAGGTATCGTATAGACGCGTACGCGAGTGCTGATGATGAGAACGACCACACGTTGACACTCAGTCTGCGTATCCGCATCTACGACGACGCCGACTACGGACGATACACGTGCTTCGCGTCCAACCGCTTCGGTCAGACCGAGGCCTCGATGACGCTATACGGTCAGCAGCGTCATTCTCCATCAGTCAACGAATTGGTTTTTTAGCCACGCCGCCTATAAACGACAGCAACTGTTTACATACTTCTTGTGTTCTTCATGTTTTTCATTGGGATTGTGCATGTGCTGCTGCGTGCGTGCTATTACCCGCATTCGGGTCTTGTCGATTGATTTACTGGAAAAAGCAAAATAAAGGTCCATCTTAATGATCTTATCGCAACGACTCAAAAACTGAAGTGACGATTAAATTGATTTTTAACGACAAAAATTACTGACACTTGCTTGAGCTATTTATATCAAAATTAAGGCCCCTGTCACACCAAACTCGTTCTCAAAACGTCCTAGCCCGTTCTGTGAAAATCGTAAAATGGGCTGGGGTCGGGCTACACAGTGTAACTTTGACAAAATAATGTCTCTAATACGATACAAGTTCGTTCACACACAGTTCTCACCACGTTCACTTCGGCCTTATCCCGTGCACAGTACGTTCGAAGCCAGTTCAGATACCGTTTCCACACAGACTAAGCCCATTCGTGGTCAGTTTAAACCAGTTTTACCTCGTTTCAAGTAAGTCCAACGCCATTTACAACTCTTTTTTACCTCGATCACCTTGTTCACAGACCGTTCATCTCGTTCACACTACGGCCTCATCTCATCCTTAGTACGTGTGAAACGTAATTGTAATCACGTCCTGGCGCGACGCCTGTAAATGCCCAGTGCGTTCTTGCCAGTTCTCATTTGCGTTCAACGCTTCAAGCTGTGCAAGTTTTGATCATCATCATGACGAGCATTTGATCCAGTCGATGTGCAAAAGTACTGCGAAGTGATGTCCGACCGCACCACGTCCTAACACGACCGTAAGACGATCGAAGTAGGCAGTTCCGTGCATAGTATACGTCCACCTCGTTTTAAGTACGTTGTTACTCCGTCTAACTGCAGGACTGGATGACCGTCTGAAATTTTTGAGCAGAGTCGACGTTCTGGAGCACCTTTTCCATCCGATCCCGATCTAGCCAGACCACGAAGTTCGTAAACAGACCTTAGAAAGTTGCTGCTACGCCCACTCCGTTCCCACACAGTTTGAGCCCCTTCTGGAACATTTTCAGAATGTAGTAAGAACGAGTTTGGTGTGACGGAGGTTTAACGTTCGTTTATTTAAAGACACATTTCAAGGCATTATATTTGGTATTGTATGAAGGTCATTATCACTGACGACTTAACTCAATGATATGTAGAGCCAACGGCAGGTACGTGGATGACGTCACGGTTGAAGAAGCGACCCGCCAACTATCACGTGACCCACGTTGCCATGACAACGGCGTCTGGGCAGGTGGTTGCACGTGTCGGTAAGTCGCCGAGCGAGTTCCGTGATTCTGCGCACTACTACGACTACGACGTCGACTACGCGTACAGACAACGTGCGTACCACCGCTCACGTCTCACTGGGCCGTCGTCATTATGACCGCTATTATCTCCAACAATTGTAAATGTTGATGCGTCGAACTGCTTGCTTACTTAGCTGCTAGAAAAATAATCATTTCAATTTGAAACACTTTAACACGCTAGTTGGCGGTTTGGCGTAGCGGTAGCGTCGTTCGTCTCATGTACGTTGATGCGTACTGGAAGGGCCTACCATTTCGGATATATTCACGCCAACTAGGTTAAATCGAGTACCAGCTTAACTGGCTGGGATAAAGGCGGAAATATCGCCACTGCTTGATGGCAGCTAATTCTGCTGACTTTAATGTCAGCTGAGCGATTCTGCTGACTTTAATTGTTTATAGCTGGACAACGGTTTCGCATAGAGCTAAGGTCAACACTAATAGGAAGTCATACGTTGCTAGTGTAATGCAACCATCGGCGTGCTCGTAACCTAGTGACGGCGACATGCATGGCTGTTACCCGAATGCAGTTGTTCGATGACTTTGGAATGGCGTAGAGTACAGGACAGTGCTATTGTGTTGTACACAACAGTGCACGCAACATCAGCAGCTCGCTTGTCAAGTCGTGTTGGTCGTTCTGCCTTGCTCATCATCATCATCATCATCATCATCTTGGTGATCGTGTGACGTCACTGCTCACTGGTGATGACGTCATTTCACTCACACTGCCTCATCAACCTACCAGTCCGGTCACTCAGCATCACGACGCGTATTGTCGGCCCACGTGTCGGACGCCGTCAAATACGCCTGTCGACAGTGTCTGCCGACACTGTTGGCCCGTGTGTCGCTTTACCGACTGTGACTGGTTGGTCGCAACGAGCTGAACGCGTTCAGCATTCATTCAGACAGCGATGTGGCAAGTCCAGTTGACCTGCTGCTTGCTATCTTGTCAGACCAACACTTGTCTCATTAACTAATTGGTCAGTCTGCTGTCGGACGTCGCTCGTTTCACTGCGTTTCTCTGCAATTCCTTGCCATCGCCCTCTTTACCTGGTCTCTGTCAACGGCTCAATGCATTTCTTTCTCACATCTCACTCTGACATTTTTGTTTTCACCGTACACGCTTTCGTGTACTCAGCAATTGAGCCATGTTATTAATCGTGATTGACACTGACATTGACAACGCACCCGTTTCTGCTACATAGCGGATAACGCCACCTGGCTAGTACGATTGAACGATCCTTGCTGGGCGGCGACGAGGGGTAACGCTACCCTCCCATTAGGCTACTGCAGCAAGTTTTTACACTTGCCGTTGATTTCTAGATGATGAGGAGTTTATTTATCCCGCATCGCCAGCACTGCAGTGCTAGATGTGGTCTGTTTATGTGCGCATGTGTCGCCGTAGCGTGGTCTGTGTGTCTGTCTGTGCTATGCTGTGGTTTCATGTGCAATTTATTGCATGCAACCCGCAGCAATTTTTGTGCAATAATTGCAGGCTTTTCAAAGTGATGAAAAATATTCATGAGGAGAAAATGTTGCAGCCATTGAATATTTTCCATTACGTTTGAATGCCCGCAATTATTGCACCAAATTTGTAGCTCGTTGCATGCAATAACTTGCACATGAAGCCCAGCATTAGTCACACGGTGAGCATTACAAACACGACTGAACCAATCAAGATGCCGTTTGGGTGCAAGAAACGATGTATTAGATTGATATTCGATACATAGGCGCCACCTGGCTAGTACGATTGAACGATTCATGATCGGCGGCGACGAGGCTGTCGCTACCATTAGTACGTTGTTACAGTAAGCGTTGTTTTCTTGATGAATGAGTTGTTAGTGCATGCAAGTTTGTTAGGCCTACACCGACGAGCAATGACGCACGGTGGTCATATCTGGCTGCTCACTAATGCTCCAACTCCACTCGTTCGATTTGTTACTTCGCCTCCACGAAGGTACGAAGTATTGTGATGAGTATGTTTGTTTGTCTGTCCGCTTGCATAACTCGAAAACTACACAGCCGATCTTCATCAGATTTTTTGTGCATGTTGCCTGTGGCCATAGCTCGGTCATCCTCTGAAGGCGTTGCGATACGTTAGTTACTTCCGGTTTTGAGATGACATCACGTTTTCATACCATGGGGACAATGGGCCAGAATCAAGCATGACGTTATATTTCGATAAAGTTCACCAGGTGGCGGCACCAGTTGAACGTCAAATAACACGCATGTAGTGTTTGAGTTCATCAGAAAGCTGCACCGGGGGCGAAGTCTGCTATCAACGATTAGCTTGTTGTACAAGTTGTACAACAAATCGAACCAATGGAGTTTGAGCTTTGACGGTTAACTTGTCGATGAGTATCAAACCACTCAGTTTATCGCTGCATCATTCGGGCCTCATGCTGGCATGTAGGCTGCATTGCTAACGTTATATCGTACGTGTTTTGTCACGTCCAGTCATTATGCCAATCAAAATTGCTTTAATTATCGTTGCCTGAACTGGTGTAGTATATAGACCAGCTACGGCTCGTAGCTAGCTCGAGTCCAGGGGCGTCTAACCCTCTCCACTAGCATGGATGGGAGATCGACACAGTGCGCACATTTCACTTTTCACGCAACTATATCTGTCGATCCAAGCGCAACAAATTAGTTGACATAACCAATCGATCATCCCCCACTTTTAAAAATGTGGGAGATTGCTCTCCTAACCCCCCTCCATAGGAGACGCCCCTGAGCTCGACGTTACTGCACAAACTTCAGTGGCAATACATGTACAACTGCCTGCAATACTAGGGCCTAATACTGTCAGCTCAAACTCGCTACTGTCTCCTTCAGCAGTTGTTTCAGTCATTATGAACTGCGGGAGGAGAGAGGTAGGAGGGAGTTCAACCCCCCTAAACCACCTAGTTCATCTTTGGTACTGCATCCTGGTTTCCCCAGTTTCTTTTATATCTAAAATAAGTTCTAGTCTACGAGAGGCCATCTGGCGCCTCTAAGATGCAAGAAATCCTTTCAGCGACCGGCCCCGGATCCCGCTGAGGAAGCTACAGCCCTCTTAGCTAGTGGAAAGGAGGCTTGGTGCCCCGGCCCTCCCCAAGAACGCAACCCCTGCGCTCGGCCGTTTAGGCCTCAGCCCTTTGGGCCTCGCTACTGTCTCCTTCACCAGTTCTTTTTCACAATTCAAACCCTACTCTAATAGTTTGAGAAATAGGCCACACAAAATCCACAGTTATTAGTTACTGAGCTCGTTTCAGGCCAGGCCATTATGACAGTTAACAATCACAGTCAGTGCGTTTGTCGTCACATCTGCTATCAACTGAGTCGTTCGCTATCAACAACTTGAATTCGTCACATTTGGTTGACAACACAAGTGGCGTGACGGAAAGGCCGTAACCCTTATGTTGCAAAAGGCGGGGGGGGGGTAATTTACCCCCAGACGGACTTTTTACCATATGTTGCATCGAACCCGCTTAGAATTATGAAAAAGGCTTTTGTGACTTTTCCTGTATATGCGTTGGCTAAAAAATGCTGAAGAAAAATTTCAGATATCTTCACTAGTGTTTCCAATATGGCGGCTGGAAAATGGGCACACAACTGGAAAAAGACAGAAAATCCTATGTTAAGGTGTTATTTGGTATCTAGGGCACATAAAACAAAATTCCAACTGCTATGTTGTCAGGGTTGAGTAATGGCAATAATATTCACATCGCTAGATGTCGCCGTCACACCAGAAATAAATATGGCGGACAAAAAAGTGTAAGTAGTTTTAGTTTGGCAGGAGTTGCTCACATAACGTAAAACTGTAATCGTATCTTTCAAGATGGCGACCACAAACCGAAGTTCTTTCAGTTTTGCACATAACGTTCACTACATTCGCATGTAGACGATGTGATATTCAGTATGGTTGTGGTGCTTTTTCACCACCATCTTGAAATGGGACATCAGGATGAATTCTGGTCTGAATGACAAAAGTGGCATTTAATTGCTAACCAGGAAAACAATAGACTCAAATATCGTTCACAACTTCAGATACAACTACACGTGCCAGAATGGAACTACTTCCGGTTTTCGCGCGCCATCTTGACTTTTGGGGTGAATAAATCACCAGTGAAAGTTGGCATGAGGTGCATTGAAAAGCTTACCTCGCAAACATGAGTACAGCCTTTGGAATTTTGTTCTCTAGGTGACACAGAACCTGAGATACACCTGGGGGTAATTTACCCCTCCCCCAATTGCAATGTCAGTTTTAACAAATACCATTACAACACTAGATTTAAACGAAGTCCAGTCTGTCTAAAATTTGGGGTAGATTAACGGGAAACCAGATTTGATGTATAGTTTTACCGATAAGTATCCCTCAGAATGTCTCCAGAAAAGCACTACCTGCGATACAAACATCAATTAACTTCTGCGCCTGGTCAGCGAATTTGTAAACCGTTACGGATTTACCAGTAAATCATGAAAATTTCTTAAGATTTGCACATATTGATATACTAGCCGTCCTAAAATTTGCGTTGTGTGTGGTCCAACTATAACGATCAAACTGAAACTTGGCGTGGAAGAGCCAAACATTCAACCTCTGAGTTCAGAACACCAGCAGTTTCCCTGCGTGCGATAATGCTAGTAACTAACAGTGAACAGCAAGAGTGCAGCAATGCGAAAACAACACAACACACTGCAAACAACAACAAAAATATATTCTTTTTGAATACTGTCACGTGATACAATGCTACTGATTTGTTTAATACGCTTGGGCTCTAAATACAGAAATAACATGTTTAACATTATCATATTAACTAAATACGAAACTTGACTATAACACACAAAGAAACCGAATGACACTCGGAAATGTACAAAAATGTAAATAATGAGCGTAAGGTCATTGACTGGTTGGCTCCACAAACCACTAATGTCACATAAATCTCAACAATACAAAGACAGCAACAGAATATAAGTTTGCAGCTGAATTGCAACCAACAGCTGATGATAAGGGAATCTGAATAAGATAATCAGACTGAAACTCAATTCAAATTTATACTTTTGAAGAAGAAGAACTCCACAACATATTTGTACACTGAGTGTTTAAAGAGTTGATAATATCAGTGAGACTGTGCACATCATAGTCAATCAATAAAAGCACACCACAACACATTTTTGCAATATACATGTACACTAATGTTCAGAACACGGCTGTTGACGTAACTCATCGATTAACCTGTGATTAATCTACTAGTTTTTCTGCGACAATTAATCAAACTAAAGTATTTTAGTCATAAATCCAATAACCTGAATATGACGTCCCTACTATCCATCTGTCTCCAATAATATCTCCAAAAAGGTGCATTTTAAAGCTATTTTACTATAAAACACTAACATAAGAAACTCCATGCTGTAAGGAAAACTCAGTAGTCCAGTAGGTCAGTAGTCCAACAAAACTGTGATGTGAATTTGTAGAAAACCAAGCATCATTTGGTTGGTTGATTGGGGCTCAATGGCACTTTTAACACAATTTAGGTCATATCGTGCCTTTAAGGTAAAGACTATATTGTAAATATTAAAGATTTAATAGAGATTAATTATTGGAGTAAGGTAAATGAAAAAAGGAAAAATATATATATAGCCAAACGTCATTTAAATTGACAATTAATCGACAAAAGCCGTGGGTTAATTGACTAAATCAACACCCCGGTTCACAAACATAATACAAGTCAATGACAGCTACTTACACTAGAGCTACAATAGATTTACTAAATAATCAATATGCACATAAAAGTAAATGCAAATATCACACAAAAACACACAAATTTTACAAAATAATTCCACATGAAACTACAGATAAATGCAAAGCTAACGAGTATTTGATAATGTACAAATATAATATGTTGATTTAGTTGTGCAATAAATACGCATATCAATAAAAAGAGAGCACAGTATTTATCTTTATCGACATAACACAAAGTTCTAAGTAGAAGAAATGTGCAGCATGTTTATAACAGATACTTAAATATGATATACCATTAACACAATGTTACATAGTGAATTTTATAAATTGCCAACAGCAACTTCATACACTGTATGTATGTAACTGAGCAAGAAAGCAGTGTTAATGTCATCCTACTCGATACACAACCGCAGGTTATTTTGCAGACGTGTCTTGCGGCAATCAACTGACACACACACTCGTAATCTCATATCAACAAACACACCTGAACTTGAACGAACCACCTTAGCCGACTGAAAACTTTTCAGCTGCTGTTAATTACAGTTTTAAATTCAGGTCTGACCCCCTGGACCAAGGGTCACCAGTCTGGGTCATCGTGTACATCAACCCCCCTCTAGCAACCTGGAAAATTTCATCCTCTTCTGACGCCCCTCTCCGAGATATCTGCTGCCAAAGTTAGTCGATTTTGTTGCTGGCGTGATAGACAAAAAGCAAACAAAAAAAACATACAGTAACTGATATGTCTCCACATTACATGCGGCGACAACAAGATCATGACATCAGTTCACTGCAGGTCCAACACGAGAGTGAGTGAGTGAATCAACACTGCACAGTAAATGTCCTCGGTGATTAATGTATGAATCTGACGGCCAGGAAACTGTACAACATGTGGGGCTCCAATATAGAGTAGGAAGGCGGCAAATAATAAATGCAATTCAGAAATTTGCCTGTTTGGTGCCATAAACACAGAACTGTTTCAACTTGCCATAATGTAACTAGTCAACATCCCACTTCACTGACAACACATTATCAGTATAGATACTGACAACCAAATGCATAACCTCAAACACAGAAAAGTCGAAAAACGCAGAAAACACTAAACACACAAAAAAACAAATCCTAACACATAAAAACTTGTCCAAATTACAAAATAATACAAAACTCTCCCAAATCTAGCAGTTATTCACCAGTAAGAATTCCTACATATTATATGGTTGGTTGGTTGGGGTTTAATGGCGTTTGCACATAAACATGGCAATATCACACCTTAAAAGTAGCTCTCCATTTTAGTACATAAGTAAACATAAATTTTTAGAGTAGCCAAAATAATGAAACATTACTACAAGGACCACTGTAATGATGCCAGTCAAGAATCAGGTGAGGATAAGACAATCGAAAAAATGAGTTTTTAAATGATGACAGAAACGCATGTAACAATGTGTGCATATCACTGTGCAGCTAGAGATCAGTTGTGATAATGAGTTTTCCCTTTATCATCCGGACACCACTGTCGGCTTGACAGAAAGGACACAAGTTATGTCATGACAAAGATGTGGAACTGTCCTAGCATCAGAACTAGTTGTCATGACAGAATTGTTAAACCGTGCTAGTGTAAGAACTAGAAAATATGCAGTCGTATCAACAAGCCTCTCACCCTAACCTTTTGATCTTTTGACCTGAGAGTCAGTGACTACCGAGGGCCTACAATAGACTACATCTCTATTGACTTTGACGTTGATAGCTCAAGCATGGACAAACACATAAACAGACAGACAGACAGACAGACAAATGAACAGTGCAACTGATCACATTACTCCTGCAACAGCTGCTGCTGCTGGCATGTGTAGATTACAACATAAATGTTATACAGTAGTATGTGCACACAGATATCAGCTCATCTAAATGTCATCAATACTGGCCTACTGCAACACCCACAACAAGGACTGTACAAGCTCACGTATTCCCTTGGACAGTGGACCATCTGCAGTGACTGGCTGGACATGTGCGTGTTAATCACGCATATACACTGCAGTAATCGTGATGGATGGTTGTGACTTTGTGTGAAACTATTTGTCGTATTTACAGCAGGATGACATCTGCTTCCATAAATAACTTGAATGGCTGATATAAATGTTTCTATCTAGAAGTTAGTTGATCATAACTGACTGAAACTGCTTACTTCTCTGCATCTTAAGACATTCATATTTACTTACTTATTTAATCAAAAGATATGCAGTGCATTTATGCAAACAAAGCATTAGTGTCAGCATTGTCAGCAATGTTTGTAAATCATAAGCAAGTACAACACATACTTAAAAATATACATTACTGCAAATCACAGCAGCATCAGCTAGCTGACTATACATAATGTTTATTGCTTGCAACTCAACCAAACATTTAGCAAAATAGCAGCAAATATTAACAACATCAGCTTCCACAGCGATTAATGCTTGTGGTCCATGTCGATGGCAAATAAACATTGCATGCCTTACATCTATGACAGTTTGTTTACTCTAAACAATTATAAATTAGATGTCAAGTATCAATGACTACCATGGGTTAAGTAAAGCAGAGGTCAAAGAGGTCAACAACAAAACAAAATATAATCACAACAGTGATAGCACCTATGTAAAAGGTACTGCTATAACAGGGGTCTGCGGAAGGCTTACTGCACAAAAATGGCCCAAATACTGTGCAGAATAGAGCACAGATCAATCAATACTAGTGTTCAGCAGCAAGAAACATTGGCTGTGAATGACTAGGCAGCAGCATAACAGTAGATCACTCTATCACGCAGCTTACATGGTGATAAACATTACACTGAAAAATAAAACTATGTGATGAAATATAACACTATAAACATGACAAAAATGGAACTTAACTAAGCAGAGATGTTCTTAATTGGCTGCCAACCACTAAGTGATAAACAGAAAGTAGAACATTCAGTCTATGTAGCATCTTGTAAACTGTAATCGTTAAGTTAATGATTCTCTGACGCATCCTTTATCTAACAACAAAATGTAATTATTGTGCTAAAGACACTATAACAATGTAGTGTAGGTAGTAGTACCAATCACAAACACCGCTGGTACTTCACTTATCAGCAGTCTTGTTAAGGTTTCTGAAACCTATGCCCAAAACTAAGTTTTTCGAAGTCCATCCATCACCGAAACCTAGATTTTTCCACTATAACTGAAGGTTTTAAGGCTCATCTGTATGCTAAAATTGAAAAAAATTAATTTGGTGAATTTATTTAGCAGGTTAGGTTGTCCACAAAACAAGTTTCAGAAACTGGTGAGAACCGTAAACTATTTGATAAACGTATATTAGGTAACATTCCTCAATTAAGCCTGATTATTAGTTCATAGCATTGTTTGTCATTTCTGAGTGGACTATTTATGTGTGCAACTGACTTGTTTGCCATTCATGCAACAGTGTATTCAAATGTAAGAGTAGTTTACAACACATTTATCAAGAAACCAAAACTGAATCAAAAACTAGGTTTTTTGCCAAAAAAAAACCGTCTATAAATATTTATAAACCGTAACAACACTACTCAATCATCAGTGAAGTGAGCTTGCAATCTACACTGTAGTGAAATACAATATCATACACCGGCCGTCATGACAACATTAATAACCTGGCTGAAATGATGCCTCAGTGCTTTCACACTGCTCAATGGGTGACAGGAACATTCCATAAACATTCCAGACCTTTCCATAAACACAAAAAAGTCCACTTACTCTAAATATAGCTTAGACGAAAGTAATGCAAAAAATAACATTAGTAAACAAAGCTTGAAAGAACAAGTAGTACAGCAGCAGTACAGTAGTAGTAGTATGCAGGAACCTGACATTGGTTTGCTAACACGTACGAGTTACTACCACTATTCAGAACGATACAATGCAACTATTAGCAACTTTCTGCTGCATTTCAAAAATATGAATATCTAAGAAGTACCAATTTAAAGGCCTCTTTACAAGAAAAACCTGGGTGACCCAGCACTGAAAAATAAAATTAACCATTGTGGATTTTAATGAAACAAGAGATAATAGGTGGCAGTGCATGTGCAAATCATCTGCACCTCATTCCAGCCACATAACCACGCTATCATCTCATTACTCACTTCCTGACAGCCAACCAGCAACGTCTAAGCACTAAAGACAATATGAATATCTAAGAAGTTACAAGTAAAATTTACATTACCCTTGAAAAAAGATTACATAATGTACAAATATGACCAGTCTATATGATGTATTAACTGCAAAACCAATGGTCCACAAAGTAAACAACAGACAATCAATTCATCAGAAAATATCACATATTAACAGATCAGATAATGCAGATGGTTTGTACATCACAGTCGTAAGGTGGAGTATCGACATCCGACGTCAGTGTAGATAGTATACTGGCAGTGCATAGCAGAGTTCAGTCCTCACTCATCGGTGAGTACTTGGATGAGATGGACGCTGGTGAAGCTACTGAAGTGTACGGACTGCCGCGTGGCATTGCGAACATGCGCAGCACAGACGACGACCGTGATTGGTTCACGTCATCCGCCGCCTTTGTCTCACTCTCATCGTCTGCAATGTCACTGTGCACGGCCTGCACGTCTACCATCAGACTTTCATCTCCCGCGGACTTGGTCGTCATGCGTACTGACGAGGATGCAGCCGTTGCAGACAGACTCCGTAGCAGCGACGTTAACTTCTTCTTCTTTATCTGACCTTCGCTGGCACCTGCAAACTTGCCATCCAGCTCTGCAATCCATTCACATCACAGTCTCATAGCATGCACTATGCAGCTCAACGGCCTGGATCAGCCCACATTTCATGACTATTACTGACCACGTTAACATGCAAGGTACTGCAATTGCCTTGTCTGTCCTTTCATCTGTTTCCACTCCAACTTTTAAACCGACTAATCACCTTTTGCATGTGTATGGGTCACGAGCATAGCTCATGGAACTGAACGTCAAGGTCAGGGTTATGGTTTCAGTTTGAAATGCAGTCAGTGGAGCTCGATCCTCAGCAGTAAACATCGTGCCTAGACTGATGCCATGATGGCATGCTGTCAACAACTTGACACAAATGGCCACAATTAAAACTGATTGGCAATTTAGGCACGATGTTTACTGCTAAGGACTGAGGTCCACCGAGTACATTTCAAAATGAAATGATAACCCTGACCTTGACCTTCAGTCCCATGAGCCATGCTCGTGACCCACATTTTGACAATGACAAAATTTTGCCTTAGCATGCCAACATCCAATTTCCTGCATTGTCTAAACTGATTACAGTAGATAAACTGGAGCAGTTGACTGAGAGGATATTTGTTACTGTGACACGTATTTCAGTAACACAAACATTCAATATGCACATTCCGCATACTGTGTATTCATTTACATCAAGAACATATTTAATGTCTCATGGTTAAACAAGTATTCTGTTTTACTGTTTCTGATTCAGCTTGAGACTAATATGTACACAGACTAAAATAGGCTGCACTTTACAATGCAGTTGTAATGGAGTTACAAATGTATCTGATAAATGTTATAACTGCACAACAACTACCAAGAATGTCTTATCAGTCACACTGTAATTCAGCCCATTATAAAAAGCGCTATCTAAATTCTACAAACTTCTTGCTCTCAGTATTATACTGTTATGCCATGATAGCAGTAACAACAGTGCACATTAGTCATTTTGCCACCAATGTGTTGTGCAGTACTTTGTATGATTATGCAACAGCATTTGTAAAAAAGAGGCACAGTGTTCATAGATGAACCATACATTCTCTGCATCACATGCAACATCATTACAAACAAATCTGTGATAAAACTGTGATGGATGGATTTACCATGCGACAGTCAACATATCACAGCAAAAAAAAATAGAAAAAATGGCTAAGTTGTAAATTTGGGAAAAAAGCAAAAAATTAGCCTATTGGTGCAGTGTCAAAAGTTGATGACACTGCCAAACACTGATCAGCCAGTGCTAGCATATTAGTATGGTGATAGGTGTGGCAGAGATGTAACTGATACCACCCGCATCCACAGGTGGTGGATAATGGAACGGCCTCTAGATATAGAGGTTAGCTGCGAAATAAACAGGGTATTCCCGAACAAATAAGCAGTCACAGACCAACAGCAATGCATCTACCGAGACGAGGATGCGGCAGTCTAGTGGTGCAGGCTGCTGCGATAAAAAATTCCTCACTTGCCCATGACAGAGCCGTGACATGGCGAGTGTAGGCTGCCACTAAATAAGTCTACCTGCTGGGTATGTTGAGGTGCTATTTTTCTGATTTTGGGCCACCTGTTTGCCTGACGAGCTACTGGGGATATTTCAACTGAAGCGTTTTACATGAGCAAACCTTCTGCATGGAGGTTGCTCATGATAATGGCAACGTCCATACAACTACTAAAAAGGATATCTATTGACACGCTTGTCAGTATAGAAAAAAGCTTGCAATCGATGAATGACCTTTACATACACGCAAGGTCTCTATGTTGACCCGCTACAAATATATGAAAAGCGATGAAAATGCAAAAATTTGGGTGGTTTAGGGTGTTAGGGGTCACCCAAGGTCACCAGCAGCATAGCCATTCGATAGAGCACATACGACTTCCTATTCAACTTTAACAGAAACTATGCATTTATCTTGTACCGTTTTCGAGTTATAGCATGTTTGCCGTCGAAAGTGGCCTATTTTAACCCACTCCACTTGCAGTACAGGGACCTCGGACGTGGAACAGTCTTCCTGCTGACCTTCGAGCCCCAGACATTTCAGTCGAAACATTCAGACATAAACTGAAGACTTTTTTGTTTGCAGTATGACTGTCGATTCAGCGCACTAGCTGCATTACGCGATTTTGCGCTATATAAATGTACTTAATAATAATAATAATCATAATTTGTCACCCCGTAGGGGGTGACCTCGTTCAAATTTCGCCATGATCTTTGTCATCAGAAAACTAGAGTCCCGGGGCTATCGTACAGCATTATTTGCATGATCTTAGGTTTAGCCGTTTTGATACAATACTGGAGTGTGACAGACAGACAGACACATACACACATACATACACAGACAGACAGACGATGGCATATATCGCGCTAGCAGAGCGACGTGCGGTAAAAACTGGTCTAATTTTAAAAAATCTCTGCTCAAATATACATAGACTTCAGTTACTGCATGCAGGTATAAGCCAAAGAAATTCTTTGAATTCATTTAAAACTACTGACAGATATTCAGTGTACTTACTAATCTTTGCATGGACAGGTGTAACATCACCAAAGTGCTCGGAGTCATTAGTAATTTTTCCGTTTGTGGGAGAATCACCGCCAATTGGTGATGAGTCTGACTGAGCCACAGCTTCATCTCTATCAGTTCTACTCACATCTACACCAACCATCAGCAATGAGCTATATCATGCACACTTCATACTCCACACACTGGCCTCAAGATCCAACTACAATGACATCATTATCCACTTGCACATATAAAATAAAATAAATGCTCCAAAAGAGACTGCAAGAGACTTCATTAGTCATACCTAAAGTCATCTGACAAAGTAGCAAATAATGACAAAGCAACACTGCAGACTGGTCACTGAAACTGTGGAACATGTCACAGTAGCAAACAAAGCAACCACTGAGTGTGATGCAAAATAGTATCAAATATTTCATAATGTGGTCTGTGACCTGTTCAGCATGCGGTTGGCTCTGTGAGGATGATATTACATCAAATTTACAACTAAAAATCTAATTTACCACTAATTGGAAAAAAATTCTATAAATGTCAACTGTCCTAGATGAACTAAGCAACACTATTCTTCTTGGTAACTTTTTAGACTCACAGATGGTATTCCTGTTTATAAAAAATTGTGCAACAACTTTATGTCTTCCACTCTGTCATATTTTTGATTCATCGATCAAGAATGGACAGATTCCTGAACAGTGGAGAAATACCATTGTTGTTCCAGTTCACAAGAAAGGTGTCACCAGTAATCCAAATAATTTCCGACCAATATCACTCACTTGTACAAGTTGTCGTGTTATGGAACGAATTATAAATGAAAATATTTTGAGCTATTTACTTCATAATCATCTCCTCACCCCACAACAGAAGAAGATCAATTTGCTCCAATTTATTAGAACGTCTTAGTGACTGGAGTTTTGCTATGCAGTCTAAAACGCGACGTGATTTATTTTGACTTTAAAAAGGCCTTCGACTCTGTGTCTCATAACAAACTTTAAAAAAAAAATGATGCTTATGGTATTTCAGGTAATCTTTTTAATTGGATTAAGGCCTTTTTATATGATCAGAAACAAGCTGTTAAAGTATCTAATATTCTGTCATCCTTTGTTAGTGTTACTAGTGGAGTATCACAAGGTTCTGTACTAGGACCAACTCCTCTGTTTCTAATTTTCATTAACGATGTAACAGATATTTTTGTGACCTTTCAGTTGTATGCAAACTATATGCCGACGATATTGAACTTTATACATCATACAGTCTAGATCAGAATCCTGACGATTTGGTGAAAGCTATTGATTGGCTCACGAGATGGGCTGATACTTGGCAATTGAAGTTGGCTCCGGAGAAATGTACTGTCTGTAGATTAGAAAGTAAAGGATGGCGAACTCCACACCCTGATAATTGGTGTGTTTCTAGTCCCAGTACTACTAACAAAGGCCCAACATATATGGTTTATAATCCAGCCCTTTCTGTCTCTGATACTCCATGTGATATTGGTGTAATTGTTGACTGTAAATTGCATTTTGATAGCCATATTTCCGCTGTTGTTCATAAAGACCACAGTCGTGTTAATCTAATACTAAAATGTTTTCATTCACAAGATAAAGAATTATTGAAAAAAAAGCTTTTTGTACTTATGTCAGGCCTCTTTTGGAATAGTGCACTTAGGTGTGGACACCTCGATTTGACATGTTAATTGATAAGATAGAGCAGGTTCAGCATCATTTTACAAAGTGCCTAGTTGAGTAGTTGGTTTAAATAAGATGTCATATTCTGAGAGATTATGAGTGTTAGGACTTCCATCCTTGGAATGGAGGCGTCTGAACTACGACCTCATACTGGCGTATAAAATACTTCATGGCATGATTGATATTAATTTGCCTAATAGTTTTAAGTTTCAGCAGTCTAATACCAGAGGTCACAGTTTCAAACTTGCTAAGCCACACTGTTTGCGTGATATCAGTAAACATTTCTTTAGTAATTGCATTATTGATGTGTGGAAATCGTTACCGTCAGACATTGTATCGGCTAAATCTGTGTTTTCTTTTAAGCGCAAACTTACTGAGATGGATTTGTGACTGTTATTTTATTCATTTATTCACTTCTTTCTGTTCTAGTATGTTTAGTAATTTTTGTGTTCCAGTGTTGTGGCATGTTAGTGATGCTAATCGGCCTTTGTCACTTTGTTTCCAAAATAAATAAATAAATATAAGTACGTTAATTTCTAATTATCTTAACGTAGACAATTTTAGCTCTGCGTTATAAATTACGTTTACTATAATTCAACTAACAATAATATGAGTTCTCCAAAATGCAGATAATAATAGTATATTGCTCGGTTTGACTAATTATGTGCTACCAATTAAAGTTACAAAAATAATGCAACATAGTCCTATTTCAGCTGACTGATATAACAAATTAACAAGTAAACAATAGCCAATATTCACCATCAAACACTGTGCTAGACACTTCAATCCTATCTTCACTGGAAGAATGATCTGAAGATTCGGGAGGCAACGACCATGGTTGTGTTATTTCTCGTCGTGGTGTCGGTGGAGTCAATGACTGTTCATCGTTCATTGCAGCAAATGATCTGCCACGGCTACTTGTGCCTCCCATTGCTACACACAATACCACTACTGTAGTAAACTGCCATGACTCTACACTGATAAGCCCACATCAAAACTAACTACAAATAAGTTAGTCTGATTGGTCACAAAACTTCCAATCTGTTTACCTGGGTTCAGCAGTTAACACGGAGGCATTTACTAGTTTATGGCACATGCATATTGGTCAATAGTGAGATAAGTAGACCAAATTTGCATAAAAAAGTAAAAATGCAATAAAATTTCACAAAAATGTATTACTAAAACCTGTTATTAAAATTGTTGCATGTTGCATGCTTGCTATCTCAGCCGGAAACAAAATCTACATCAGCCTCACATCAAAAATGCATCCTATGCATTGCCTGCATTAGCTCTACATAGTCAAATGAAAAACAAACCAAACTCACAAGAAGTAAAAATAGATTATGTCACTAAGCCTAATACCTAGGTATGTGTTAGTTTTTTCATATAGTATTAAGTGCCACCTAGCTTCTATAAATGCAACCTCAATCCACAGGGACGAAAATTTGTTATGCTTAGATAATAATTGCCATTGGCAGTGTTTTCATTTTGAGTGGTAATGGATGGGTCTTATTTTTGGCAGTATTCTTATTCTCAAGTCAGGGCTTTTTCTAAGGAATGTTTCAGAACTCTTTTGTTTTCCCAACTGACTAAAATTGTACAGTTCAAAATCAGATGAATACTGCTGGAAAATATACTTTAAGTTTAAGCTTCACAAATATTGTTTACAACTACATAAATTATTTTAGAACTGCATTTTTTCCTATAGAACAACACATTAAAAAGTCATTATTCTGTTACAAGAGAAATATATTTATACACTTTATATTATATATTTCATGTATCCTCATATGTCACTCAAATGTCCAAGGAATGTATGTCATTCAAACATCCTACCATGTCAGCCAAATGTCTGTCAGTCAAATGGTTTCTCACCCATTGCCCAAACATACGCACATTAAAGTAACATTAATCAATATGGCTGCTCCAGCAGGTTCAAGTGCCATAGTAATCACAGCAGTCTGTTGCATATAGCATACAAAGTGTTTCATTCAATACTGCTGCAAAGAGCAGTATGGACTAGTCACTGTACACCAAAGTGACCTAACTATAAGCATATCTGACTAAAATATGACGGGACAACAGTAGTGCTATAATAATTTTTAGATCAACTTTGAGTTACAATTTTGTTTAAAATTGAATGCAAAATCGAGTGGGCAATCTTGCGTAACCAAAGCTGTAACCTGATTTTTGTGTGCCGTCTGCCACCATGCAAGGTCTAACTTCAGTTAACGTCAAGAGTCTGTCGAGTTGAGCAGACACGAATTTTATGTCTTATGTCAATGCTGTGAAACTGTAACCTGACACCTCCACTCGCACTCATAGGCCTGTTTACCAACTCATCCATAGGTTTCTCTGTTTGTCACCATCAGGCTATTTTTGGAGGACTTTGGATGGGATTCATGATGCCTGGCAACCACAGTTGCATGATCACCAATTTCTTTTTGTTTACAACTTCCAAGAATGAATGTCAATAAATTTACGTTTTGTAACTGCTTTTGAAAGAGTTTTCATTGTAAGGTGCTAGTGCCTCTGTGTTTCACATTACTGGTTGTTTAAATTAACACTGTATTGCAAAACCTAACAGCAATTTTGTTGTAGGCACGAGGACATTTCTACATTCATGGGATGTCGTGTTTTGCCTCTGTGTATGTATACAAAAATCGAAATTATATCTATTTTTCAATTTTTAGATAAAAAAATAAAAAAATCGAGCATACAGTGAAAAACCAGAATCATCGCAGCACTAGACAATGGGTTAGATGACTAACTAGAGAAAGGTCACAGGTATAACATGGACGTGCAAATGTGGAGATGTTTATGGTTAGGGTTAAGGTATATAGAATCAGGGCTGAGTTTATGCATTTTTCCTCTCAGTGAATCCACACATCTGCATGTGTGAATCTACATTTTACCTGTGGCCCCTAAAGAAGACTGTTGAGCAATCATTTCACAATGGGATAGACATCCACAGTGTCAAACTTAAATTTAATGTATCTGACAGTGCATGTATCATGCAAATATGTATGTGTGAAGATTAGTGTTGTTACGGTATCCAAACAGGAATAAGTCTAGATCTTTTTGAGTCGATACATAACCAAAACCTAGTTTTTTTTATGAAACTTAGGGTTTTCTGGCCATCTGTATGTTAACATTGTACAGACTACAGAATGAAGTTTGCATTTATTCAAGCAAATGTTTATATAAATTATAAAAGTTATATCACTTCAGACCCTCTATGACCAACGCAGAGTTACAAGTTCCGCTATTTCCAACCCAACTGGGCTACTTCAAGACCTAAACTGCGGAAAAATTAGTGTGCCGCACTGCACATGTACTTAGGCTAGTTTCAGGAAATTGTTGGCCAGAAATTTCTATGTTGGCTTGGCAATGACAGAACAACAACAGTCATGGCTGCAATGCAAATGTAAATAAAAATAAGTTTGTTTTAACGTTGTTTTCAAAGGTTTCAGACAATAGACAGACATAGTAAGAAATATTAACTACTCCATAAATAAGTAATAGTCAACATTCTTTAATTGGCATACTTTTTAATTTGTAGCACTGACTCATTTTTCTACTGAAATTACTGAAATTACTGGACCGGTTTGCAGTTTGTTACCTTTTACCTTTCGACGTTTAATACGAAAATGTTGACATTACATTTCGTTTTTACTGTGACATCACAGTGTGCGCAGTGATTTGTTAATCAGTTGTGTTCTTGTTCTTTGGAAGTAGTTCGTAGTCAGCAGTCAGATTTTGAATTTTCTTTTTCCAGACCCCACCCCTGTTATTGAACATTTTGGCACTTTTTCAGAAATCCCACGTAACAGACTAACAGCTAATTAATTATGCGAATGTATTATTGCACAAGTACAGTCAGCCTGTTAGGATGCCTGAATGTCAGCGTGCTTCCGGGCTTGGAGGAATTTCCAGTCGTAAGTAATGACATGGCTGTGAATCGTACCAGCAACTGGGGAAATACAATGAGAAGTAGTTCAATGGTTATAGCCTAGATGACGCCGTGCTTCACAAAGTTAATGGCAAAACAACCTTAATGAATCAGCATGACTAGACACATGACATGTTTTACTATAGACAAGTGTGCGATCTGGCGCTAGCAATTTTGCTTTGTTATGGCCAGATCGCCAATCTGGCACTAGAATTAACAAATGAAAAAACAATCTGACTGCCAACAACAAACTACTTCCAAAGCAACAGAACCCAACTGATTACTAAATCACTACACACGCTGTGACGTCAGAGTAAACAAACGAAATGTGATGTCAACATTTTCTTTTTTGAACGTCCAATAAAAGTTAGAAACGACTGAAAGAAAGCCAACACAGACAAACACCTCATACACGTCATTTTTCCTGATATCGGACCACCCATTCACCCGCTCCCCGCACTTCACCGTTACATCCGCCATATTTTACTGAGGTCAGTCCGTCCCTTCATATTTTAGTCAGACCGCAACATGCAGGAGCACTGCACTGAAGATAAACAACAAACAATGCACGTAACTTATTAAGTGCACAATCTAACGCATTCATAATTAACAACTTACGTACCATACGTTATCGACAAATCATAAATTATACAGAAAATGAAAATAAATACTAAACAGTAAACAACACAATCAACCACCAGCCAAAAACAGCTGTAAACGCAAGAGGCCTGTTTTTCATGGCCTACCAGAACCTAGGGCGTGGCTGTTAGTTGTTTATTTTTCACGCTAGACCAATCAGCTTTCGGTATTTTAATCACGTGACTACCATGTTTACATAC
>Ga0209782_1000146_pt1 | contig 27759 bp, 25 predicted proteins | sample WorMetmaBAHAMAS1_FD_187390 | JGI IMG/M metagenome (GOLD analysis project Ga0209782, IMG submission 187390) | Marine gutless worms symbiont microbial communities from Max Planck institute for Marine Microbiology, Germany - Inanidrilus... | ecosystem: Host-associated > Annelida > Digestive system...
AATCCTCGTAGCCGCTCAAACGCCGCTTCTTTTGGCCGCCGATCTGGCCCGGGGCAAGACTGCCCGTCTCACGCCAGCGCCGCACCAAATTGACCGCGCTGGAAGCGCTCACCTCGAAGCGCCGACTCGCTTCCCGCGCCAAGGCCACAGCCTCAACCGCTGCGATAGCCCATCTCGTGCCTCCACACATCGCAAGCACTACATCATGTGGAAACAGAGGATCAGGGAACCTGATTCACGTCAACCTTGAACCGCTCTAGCTGTTGGCCACTTACCGAGCCGACCGGTAACGCTTAGCTTAATGGCATTGAGCCTTAAGGTACTCGCTCGCATTCGCCTGTCCTACCCGCCGACGCCGGTCAGCCGCTCGTGTCCCAGCAGCCACAGCAGGGCCGCGGTCTTGTCGAAGGTTTCCCGATATTCCTGCTCGACCTGGGAATCGTGCACGATCCCACCCCCGGCCCAGAAACGAATCGTGCCCGTACTCCGGACCAGGGTCCGAATTGCGATGTTGGTGTCCATGGCGCCGTCGAAGCCCAAATAGCCGATGGCTCCGGAATAGACACCGCGGCGATGGGGCTCCAGCTCCTCGATGATCTCCATGGCCCGGATCTTGGGGGCACCGGTAATGGAGCCGCCGGGAAAACATGCCCTCAGTAGCGAGATGGCATCTTGGCCGGGGCCGAGCTGGCCGGTGATGGTGCTGACCAGGTGATGCACGGTCGCATAGCTCTCCACGGCGAACAGCTCGGGGACCTGCACACTACCGGGGCGGCAGACACGCCCCAGATCGTTGCGCAGCAGATCCACGATCATCAGATTCTCGGCCCAGTCCTTGGTGCTGCCGGCCAGCTCCCGTTGCAGGGCGGAGTCCACCGCGGGGGTGGCTCCCCGGGGCCGGGTGCCTTTGACGGGCCGGGTTTCGATCTGCCCGTCCCGAACCGTGAGAAAGCGCTCCGGCGAAGAGCTCAGGACCTGGGCGAAAGTGGTTTGTAAATAGGCGGAAAAGGGCGCCGGGTTGAGCCGCCGCAGCACCCGATAGCCGGCGAATGGGTCACCGGCGACCGGGGCCGAGAAGCGCTGGGCCAGATTGACCTGGTAGCAGTCGCCTTCGAGCACGTAGGACTTGATACGATCGAATGCCTGACCATATTCGTCCCGGGTCATGTTCGAGCGCGGCGAATCCAGGACCCGGAACCGACTGAGGGTAGGGGCGGGTCGGGGGTTCCGGAACAGGCAGACCAGTGCGTCCCACCGCTCCCGAGTCCGGGGGTCGCGCCCGAGACCGACGAGCCGGGCCTTACGGGAAAGGTGATCCACGACCAGTGCCCAGTCATAGATGCCGACCGCCATGTCCGGGATCTGCTCGGCGTTTTCGGCCAGTGTCGGTAGCCGCTCGATACGGCGGCCCAGGTCGTAGGCGAACCAACCGATCGCCCCCCCGCAAAACGGCAGGTCGGGCCGGGGGGGCTCCGGCTCGCCCAGCTGGTCGCGCAGCAGGGCGAAGGGATCTCGGGGTGACAGCCGTACCTGATCGGCGCAGCGGATCTCGGTGACGGCACCATGCGTGGTCAGGGTAATGTAGGGATCGGCGGCGAGGATGTCATAGCGGCCAGCCCCGCTCAGGGGGCGGCCGCTGTCGAGGAAGGCGGCCCAGGCATGTTTCGCCAAGGGCTCGAAATAGAGAGTACTGTCGGCCCGATAAGGGATTTCGCTCAACAATGGCGTGCATCCCGGCCGGCTAATTGGTATAGCAGTGCCGAAGTACCGATAACACCGGAGCCCGCCTCAACCGCGTCCTTCGAGGGTGGCGATCCGTTCCTCCAACGGGGGGTGGCTCATGAACAGGCGCTTAAGGCCATCGCCGATGCCGCCGCTGATGCCGAAGGCAGCGAACTCGCTGGACGGCAGATCCCTGGGCTCGGTTGCGGTCTGCAAACGGCGCAGGGCGTCGGCCATCTTGCGGTTGCTGGTGAGGTGGGCGCCCCCGGCATCGGCCTTGAACTCCCGGTAACGGGAAAACCACATCACGATCATGGTGGCCAGGAACGAGAGCAGGACCTGAGCGACTGTCGACACGATGTAGTAGGCAGGGCCATGGCCTTCTTCGGTCTTGAACACCGCGCGGTCGATCAAGTGCCCGATAATCGTCGCCAGGAAGATCACAAAGGTGTTCACGACCCCCTGGATCAGGGTCAGGGTCACCATGTCGCCATTGGCCACATGGCTTATTTCATGGCCCACCACAGCCTCCACCTCGTCCTGCGTCATGTATTGGAGGAGTCCGGTGCTGACCGCTACCAGGGCGGCGTTGCGGTTCCAGCCGGTGGCGAAGGCGTTGGGGTCGGGTGAGTCGAAAATACCCACTTCCGGCATCCCGATGCCAGAGGAGTTGGCCTGTCGGGCTACCGTTTGGACCAACCAGTGCTCGAAGGGAGTACCGGGGTGTTCGATAATCTGCACCCCCATGGAGCGTTTCGCCATGCCCTTGGACATGAGCAGAGAGATCAAGGAGCCGGCGAATCCGGCGATTGCGGCATAGACGAGTACGGCGCTCAGGTTGAGATCTACGTTGTTTGCCGCGAGTAGACCCTCGAAACCGAGCAGCCTGAAGGCCAGGCTGATGACCATCAGCACGGCGAAGTTGGTCGCCAAGAACAGCAGGATACGTTTCATTGCCGAAGTTCCGCGTTGATTGGAGGCTATCTGTCACCTTCCGATATGATTATATGGTAGGAAGGAGCTATTTTTCCAAAAAGGAATCTATAATCCAGCGGGGCTTGAAATTGTGATCCGCCAGGATTCCTTGACGGACCCGCCTCGGAATGATGAATCCAAGTTCCGCAAGCGGGGGAAACAGCAACCACGAAATTCACGCCTCGTCGGTCTAAGGCGAAGCCTCGCTGGGTTTAAATGTCAACTCTCTCCGGAGACCAGGGCCGGTTGCGCATTATCGGCGGTCGCTACCGGGGGCGCAGGCTGCCGGTGCCCGCGCAGCCGGGGCTGCGTCCCACGGCGGACCGGGTGCGCGAGACTCTGTTCAACTGGCTCCAGCCCGTTATCGTCGGTGCCCGTTGCCTGGACCTCTTTGCCGGCAGCGGTGCCCTGGGCTTCGAAGCGACCTCCCGCGGCGCGGCCGAGGTGCTCATGATCGAACACTCCGAGCCCGTGACCCGAACACTGGCAGCCAATGCCCGCATCCTGGGCGCTGCGCAGGTTCGAGTGCGGAGGGCGGACGCCCTACGCTGGCTTGCCGGGAGCGGAGCGCCCTTCGATCTCGTCTTCCTGGACCCGCCCTTCCATGCGGGCCTGTTGGCGCCGAGCTGTGCCCTGCTGAGCGAGAGAGGCTGGCTCGCGCCAGGAGCCCTGATCTACCTGGAGACGCCGGCGAATCAGGCGCTACCAGGACTACCTGCGGATTGGGCCCTGCTGCGCGATAAACAGGCCGGCCGGGTGCGCTTTGCACTCGCGGCCGCCGAACTGCAAAGGCGCAAAGGTCTAGGATCTGTTGACATTTAGCTTGTGGACTGGGTAAAACCGTGGGGATGCAGTGAGCGCGGTAGGTCTTACAGGATGGCATCACGAGGAGGCGCGAACCGCATCAATGGACTGGGTCAAACCAGCGGCCGACAGCTCCGCCATGTCGTTTTTTCCCAGCTCGAAGTACTTTTTCTGGATGGTACTGTCTTTCAGAGAGATGGTCATGCTCTCCAGATTCTTCGGGCTCAGTACATGGACCGGCTTGTGATAATAGGTCTTTCCGTCGAGCTCGAGGGAGGTCTTGCCGACTTCTTCGAGCAGGCGGTTGATGCGATTGGCCTCCGTAAAGATCTTGACGTTGGGTAGGCTCAGCTGGATATCACTTACCAGGAGATACATGTCGATGCTGTTCAACGGTAGGGTGAACACCTGGGTCGCATATAGTTTCCTGAGCGCACCGTGGTAATCATAGTCGGTAAAGTCGACGGCGATGATTTCATCCACTTCTGGATCCTCGAACATGGTCCGCAACGGCGTGTTGTCCATGTATCCGCCTTCCAGGTAGAAGTCGCCGTCGATCTCGATCGCCTTGAAATAAGGGATGGTGGTGATGCCGGCCAGAAACACATCCATAAAGCGGTCCAGGGTGCTGGGGTTGATTTCGGAAAGGATGTCGTTGATTCGGAAGGCTCTCCCTTCACGCTTGGTCAGGTTGGTGGCAAAAATATCCCAGCCTACGGCAGCGAGGTTTTTGCTTAGGATCTCCTGTCTTGCGGGTTGGTCCAGGGTCAGGGAGCTGCGGCAACTGTCCTTGTCGACGGTGAACAGGTGGGAGCCGTTGGGGATCAGAGACGGTCGCAGGCCCAGAAAGTTCTTGAAGACGTGAAAGATATCTCCCACGCTCAAGCGCATGGTCCGGGTGAGGACCGGCGGCAGTTCCTCTTTCTCCTGATCCCAGAGGAGATAATCCAGGGCGATATTGTTCCCCGAGCTGGTGGAGGCGATATGAGAAACCGGGACCCCGTTTTGCCGTAACCAGACCAGTGCCCCTTCCGTGTAAAAACTTCTGTAGCCGCCGCCGGAGGCGACAAAACCGTATTTTTTCATGGCTGTTCCTACCTTTTTGTCATCTGGGTTGCCGAGGTTTGCCCCGCCCGGAGCGAACCAATCATTCACACGATTGCTTTGTTTCATCTATTCGATATTTCTGACAAGTTCTTGTACGTTCGGCACTTGCTTTTCAAGTTGTGATTGATTTACCATAATTTTTTACTCGCAACTCCTTTTTGCCCTGACGTCAATCGTGATATTGGAATACCTAATGCATTCGACATACCTAATGCATTCGACATACCTAATGCATTCGACATACCTAATGCATTCGACACAACTGATGCAGTATTGGCATCATTTACTTCATACTGAAACATGCGTTTGAAAGAACGCCGATGTCCGGGCGTCGGTGTTCCACCGGGGTGGAGACAAAATGCGGCCGGGTTTGATTGCCATACATTCCATCGAACATTCCTCCCAAGAGCATCAATGATGAATTTGCCTGCGGACATAAATCAATAACCAAGACTTTTTTATTCCCATTCTGCCTGGCATATTCTGCTGCCAACTGAAATGTCAAATAACTTTATTCCGACTCCACCCTTGTTATTCCATAGCCGGTGGATTAGTACTACGGAGTGAAAGTCCGGATACGGGTCAGTAGACCCATTTAGGGCTCGGTTCGAAAACTATCGTCAACTTTGGGCTCGAAGTGATGCGCCAAATATTCCTTGCTCTGCTCTTGCGTCAACTCTCTCGAAGTGACCCAAAAATATCCGCGAGCCCCCAAATGCCGTCCCCAGTATCTTTTCTCAGATCCGGGAAGCTCTCGAACCGTTTGGTCGAACTGCGTCCTCCGACACGCCGCATGATCTCGCTCGGCGCCCTATTCGGTGGCACCGAGACAAACAGATGCACGTGGTCTCTGCTCACGACACCTTTGAGAATCTCTATCTCAAACGCCTGACAGGTTTGGCGAATCGGCTCCCTCACCTTCAGACCCACGTCACCCTTAAGTACCTGATACCGATATTTTGTAACAAGTACAAAGTGATACTGTATCTTAATATACGCTGCCATACCGATAGTCCATCCACGCCGCCTTATATCATGCAAAGGGTTCGTGTCGCAGATAAATCTGATCGCCTAAAGGCGATGGTTTTAACCTTGTCTCGGAACAAATTAATTAATTTTTAATCATTTCAATAAGTTACAAGGCACGCTTCGCTTTGTGCACACTGCAAGCCAATGCCCTTAAGTTAAGGCTCATCGGCAGCACTTTGTAATTGGGATGGAAGGGGTGGAGCGTGGCGGGCTTGATCTTTCGCGGGTAAGAGCGGTCCGGTCGGACGGCTTCGACGCTTGTCGCCATCGGCGAGTATTAACGCGGTGAGCAGTTGCCGTGAGGAATTGGAGACGAGCAACCGAACCGGATTATCCTTCCTCTTGGAGAGCGCCTGGGCGAAATTCACCCGGTAGGTGTGCTGACAGTCGCGGTAGAGACGATCGGCGATGGCTTGAGCGACCCAGGAAAGGACCGCCGTGAGGTTGAGCACGAAGAGCTTGGCGTAGAAATCCTGCTTCACGGCGTGGGCGCTGAGGCCGGAGAAGTTCTCGATTTCGAGGCGGCAGCGGCATTTCTCACATCGCCCCAGCGCAGGGAGCGAGGTTGCGAGCCCTTCGATTTCGCCGCTTTTGAGCTTCATGCGGATCAAGCGTAGCGGGATGGGATCGGTCGCCAATCCATACGCCTGACAGTGCTGGCGTGCGTGGGGGCCTGGTGTGAACAGCACCGCCTCACTGTTTTTGCCGCTGGCCACAAAGGCGCTGACCTCGCGGGAGAAAGCCAACGGCATCCGGGCACAGAAGCGACGTTATTCCTGTGCCAACAGACGCAAGCCATGCCACAGAGGGGCGTGAAGCCGCCTGCTCGAAGCCTTCCAGCAATGGTCGGTTGAGGGCCAGCAGGGCGTGGGGATCGAGCTTCGGTAGTGCTTAATCTGTAGTGATCGCAAGTTTGGGGGCAATCTCAGCATTATAATAGTGAATAAAATTCCAGATAGCTCCAAAATGATTTTCGATCTTCCTGGAAAAGGATAGCGTTTTTCTTACTAACCGAGAAATTTGCTGTCTTAATGTAAGATTGAACCTTTCAATGTGGTTCGTTTTTCCGCTTTCTTTACCAACTGCTCGAGTCTGTTTTGGGGAAGAACCTGCTCATATGCAGACCGAAAATCGGTGTAACAAACGGCGCATCGACGGTAGGCTGGCGGCAATGATTTCCATAATGATTTCCATAATGATTTCCATAATGCCTGGGCACCGGCACGATCGCGACTCCCAACATGCATCCCGACAATCTCTCTGGAATCGCTGTCAATTGCCAACCAAATCCATTGCTTGTTGCGCTTGAGTCCGACAAAAGACCACATTTCATCGCATTCTACCGTTAAGCCCACCTTTTCTGATTTTGATGGGTCTGGATAACTTTAGCCTCTTCAGGGTATGCTAAGGTTATGCTATGCAAGGAAAAACAGGTATTCCAGGCGTTCACACATTTCGGAAGCTAAATTCAGAGCAATTATACACTATTTCGCGCCCGATTTGCCGGCCTCGAAAATCGCTGAGCTGAGTGGAGCCGCCCGACGATTAATCAGCTATTCATGAAGTTACGGATCGGAATCGCCCATGTTTGTAACGCTTCATCACCTTCGGAATCCTGGAACGCCACGGGAAAGTTACACGGAAATCGTCCCTGACGCCTCTAGGAAGCAGCTACAGAGAGCGATCCGGGGTCGGGTAGCGCTGGAAGCAGCATCCACTCGGACGGCTGGAGAGGCTACAACGGGCTGGTGGACATGGGCAAAAGCATTTCCGGGTGCATCATGGTGATGCATGAGTTTGCCTGCGGTAATTGCCATATCAATGGCATTGAGTCATTCCGGTCATATGCCAAACGGAGGCATGCAGAGTTCAATGGTGCTCCCCGACGAACGTTCCTTTTACACCGCAAGGAATCTGAATTCAGATTTCATCACCGAGAGGGAGGAAGATCTCTCTGAGAGAATACTTACTCTACTGAAAGAAAACCCACTCTAAAGAGTCTTCCTAAGAACCAACTTATTGATTTTCAATCATAAAAAATCAGATTTTCTAGTGGTATAATCACTGTGAGCACTTTTATTTCAGATTCCACTATGACTCCTGAAAAGACGCAATCTCCTATCAGGTACCCGAGCGACTCATTGATGAAGAGTGGGGAATTCTCCAACCTATTTTCGATGAGCTCGAACCCTATACCACTGGACGCCCACGAACGACCGATCCTCGCGAAATCCTGAATGCGATTTTTTATCCGAATAAAACCGGTTGTCCATGGCGCTACCTGCCAACAGACTTTCCCCCTTATCGGCTGGTTAACTATTACTATAACAAATTGACGGACAATCGAACGTCGGAAAAAGTCAATACCGCGCTACGTCAGAATTTACGTGAAAAAAAGGTCGAAATCAAGACCCGACGGCAGCCATCATTGACAGTCAAAGCATCAAGGGAACCCCAGAATCCTATCTGGAATCAGGGTTCGAGGGAGGCAAGCTCGTTAAAGGAAGAAAAAGCAATATCCTTGTCGATTAGGTAAAGATTACGAACGCAAGCCAACTTCGAGTGAAGCTCAGGTTTACTTTGCATCAAGTCACTTGCTTCTCCAACAGATTTGTAATAACCAGACTCCTATAAAATGACCGTGGGGTGATTTTCTAGTAACTTATGTCTTTTTAGACATCCTCTAAAGTTATCTAGACCCTCGACAAATCGTCTGCCACAGTCTTTGCACACATATTTTTGTTTCCCGTTGTGAACGGATCCATTTTTTGTGGTATGCCTTGAATTGCAGGTTGGACATTCCATTATGCTTTCCTCAACCGTTAACTCATGCTCATTCATGAGCCCTGAATTATAACTCGTAACCTGACATGTTGATAGCTAATGTATGCATATCATATGCCTCACACTACCCGCTCTGTGGGTAGATTGAAGCAGAAAGCGGTTCAGCAAAAATTTATCAATACATATTAAGCACTACCTTAATAACCAATCCTTCTTCAAGAATGTTTCCGTCGAACCAGGTGGTTACGCTATTTCTTGGAACTCAAAAATAGATATCAGAGAGTACGAGTTGTGGCAACACAGCGTAGAAATTGTTGGATGATTCGAGAACAAAAGAACACTCATTTTATCTGCTAATGTCCGTGTATAGTCTAAGAGAACTGTTAGGCCGCAAACGTATTACGTATGAGTTCGGATAACTTTAGCATCCGGATATGAACGATATTGTTGGAGAGGAACGAAACCCGGCTTACGGGTTCTCAGCAGCCCCGACTTTTCAAGAAAATTCCACGCAATCATGCGGGACATGACAGCCAGAGTGAAACGGTGCACTACTGCGGAACCGAGGAGACCGGGGCAGGGTCTACAGTTGCATAACAGTTCCGTCCGGTACGCGCAGGCGAACCGCCTCGACGCCTGACGCACCAAGTTGGCCATCCCTCTATCTACGGAGCAACACATGCCCTACATACTGATTTTGTACTACAGCCGCTACGGCGCCACGGCGGAAATGGCGCGCCAAGTTGCCCGCGGTACCGAAGAGATACCGGGGATAGAGGCCCGGCTGCGTACGGTCCCCCACGTTTCCACCTGCTGTGAGTCCACCCAAGACAGTATTCCGGACGCCGGTCCCCCCTACGCCGAGCTGGAAGACCTGCGTGATTGTGCGGGGCTTGCCCTGGGCAGTCCGACCCGCTACGGCAACATGTCCGCGTCCCTGAAGTATTTTCTCGACGGTACTAACTCCTTGTGGATGGCAGGAAGTCTGATCGGAAGACCGGCGGGGGTATTTACCTCCACTGCCAGCCTCCACGGTGGACAGGAAACGACCCTGCTGTCCATGATGCTACCCTTGCTGCATCACGGAATGCTATTGGTCGGGCTACCTTACAGCGAGACCGACCTGCTGCGGACCGGCAGCGGCGGGACCCCCTATGGACCCTCCCACCTATCCGGCGGCGAGAGCAATCTGCCTCTGACCGACGAGGAACGGCGCCTGTGCCAGGCATTGGGTAAACGCCTCGCCCGTACCGCCCTGGCCCTGGACCGATTCGATTGATCCGGGCCTTGGATGCACCAGATCCCGCTCCCCGTCCAGCTCAGGCCGGAAGCAGATTTTGCTGCATTCGTGGTCGGTCCCAACGCCGAGGCCGTCGCCGCGGTCACGGCCTGGGCCGCGGGGACCGGAGATCATTTCATATACCTGTTCGGTACTACCGGCAGCGGTAAGACTCACCTGTTGCAAGCCGCCTGCCGGCAGGCAGTACAGGGCGATCGATCGGCCATTTACCTACCCCTAAAGCACGGGCAACTGGCCCCCTCCGCGCTCAATAACCTGGAGCTGTGGAATCTGGTCGCCCTGGACGACATTCAGACCATCGCCGGGAATGCGATTTGGGAAGAGGGCCTGTTCGACCTCTACAACCGCCTCCGCGAATCCGGGCAACACCTGTTGGTGAGCGCCCACATCCCCGTTTCAGAGTTGCCCCTGACCCTCCCCGACCTGCGCTCGCGCCTGGGCTGGGGTCCGGGCTACCGGTTGCTCCCCCTGCCCGAAGGCGATTGCGAGCGTTTGCTCAGGGAATCGGCCACACGCCGGGGTCTCGAGCTCGACGCCGACGCAGTGGACTACATCATGCGCCGTTGCCCCCGAGAACCGGGCTACCTGATCGGACTGCTGGAGGAGATCGACCAAGAGGTTCTGCGCAGAAAACGCCGCCCGACCCGGTGGCTCGTGCGACAAATCCTCGGTACCTGTAAGTCATGATCTCGCTGCAGCATCAATTCTCTTTCCACCCCTTCTGCGCCACCTTGCGTGACCAGACCCAGACATACTGGCTACCGCTGACGATTACGGTGGCGACACAGACCCAGATCAAGGTTTGAATAATCCATCCCGGCAGGGGCATAGGTCCGGCATTCGTGATCACCAGTACGACCAACAGGATCTGGAGCACCGTGTTCAGCTTGCTTACCAGCGTCGGGGCCGCCTCCACTTCCTCGACCTGATAGTTGTAGAGTACAGCCCCCCCGACGATCAGCAGGTCCCGGAACAACACCGCCGACACCAGCCAAACGGGAATGAGTGACAAGGCCCCGAGCACCAGAAAACAGGCCACCAAAAGGACCTTGTCCGCGAGGGGATCAAGAATACCACCGAGATGACTCCGCCAGCCGTACTGCTTGGCCAGGAAGCCGTCGAGTCCGTCCGAGAGCCCCGCTGCCGTGAACAGGAGCAACGCCCAACTGAACTCCTGCTTGAGCAGCAGGTACAGAACCGGCATTACGGCAAGCAGGCGCAACAAGCTGATGATATTGGGTAGATCTCGGAACCTTAATCTCAAATCAGCGAACATCTCCTGTCTGGACCAAAGAGTAAAATAGTCTGGAACCCATAAATAGCCTTGAAATAATATCCCCCTGCCTGAGGGCCTGTCCAAGCCAAAACCGGATTGTTTTGACCGCTTCCCCAACCCGGACTGAGCTTTTTTCGTCTCCGGATTTTTGGTCCCGGATGGATTACCCAGGAACCCGAAGTGAGGTCTTGTCGCGTGCCGGATGAGGTCATGGAGCAACTCACGGACATTCTGCCGGAAAATTGTTGCATAGGTGTTCGCGCTGCATAATGAGCCCTATGACAAGAGCGGAAGCCCGTAGCGCGAAGCGCAAAGAAGTCGTCGAGGCGATCGTGGTTCGCAATGAGCCGGTGGCATTGGTGGTGCGAATTTACAACATTCCCCGGCGAACGATCTTCGATTGGCTCGCCCGCTACCGCAATGGAGGTTGGGAGGCGTTGCTGGAGGGGCCCAAGTGAGGCCGCCCGAGAAAGCTCTCGGATGGAGATATGGTGTGGGTGTACTGATGCCGTCACCATGGGCAGTCCGCTGGACCACAAATCCGAATTCTGTCTGTGGACGCTCGCCATCATCCGCTCCATGATCGCGCAGGAACGCGGAGTGGACTTAAGCAAGAGTGCGGTCAGCCGGCTGCTTGCTCACTTAGGTTTGAGCCCGCAACGCTCCCTCTACAAGCTCTATAAACAGGAACAGAAATCGATCGAGAGGTATCTGCAGAAGACGTTCCCGGAGGTTGTCGAGCGTGCGCACGAATTGGGTGCCGAGATTTACTTTGTGGAAGAAGTAGCCGTGCGCACTGACACCCATCATGGCCGGACGGAGGAGAAAACCGGTGAGACGCCCGTAGTGCGAGATAGTGGCGGTCGTTTCGGGCCGAATATCATTAGCGCAGTGACACTGCGCGGTGATATGTGTTTCAGCATGATGGAAGGAAACATGAGCTCTGCGCGGTTTATCCAATTCCTGAAGGAGTTGAGAAAGGACGCCGGGCGACCGATTATCGCCATTACCGACAACGCGCGCTACCGTCACAGCAAAGAGACTCGGAGGTTTATTGAAGCGGAAGCGCTAAACATCATGATAACGTTTCTGCCGGAATACGCGCCGGAACTCGATCCCGATGAGTAAGTCCGGATCGTGTTGACACTTAAGCCAAGGTGCGGATGTCGGGCACGCCGTCGTCCATGGCGGCTTTGCCCAATTATACACTGCCGGTAGATCGAGGAGATTTATACGTGCTCGCCCTGAAGCCGGCGCCTGAAAACCGGCAACCGGCAGCTGATCAACATCAGCAAGGCGAGGCCGATCGCGAGTCGGTTTCCCAGATACACGAAGGGTGTTGCCCCCCAGCGCGGTTGCACCTCGGTTGAAAAGGCGCCGCGTTCGAAAGGGGGCACGCTACCCAGGATCTTGCCGCGGTGGTCGAGGATGGCGGAAATTCCGGTGTTGGTGGAACGCAGGAGCCAACGCTCGTTCTCCAGGGCCCGCATGCGCGCCATTTCCAGGTGCTGGTGGGGCGCCAGTGAGTCGCCGAACCAGGCGTCGTTGCTGACATTGATGAGGTAAGCCGCCTCCGGCAGGGCCTCGATCACCTCGGCGGGAAAGACGTCTTCGTAGCAGATGGAGACCCCGGCCAGACGTTCGCCGACCCGCAGCAACGGACGGAGGGCAGGGCCCGCGCTGAAATCCGACATGGGGACCTCGAAGGCCCGGGCAACTGGCCCCAACCAGTTTTTTAAGGGGATGAACTCGCCGAAGGGGACCAGGCGGCGCTTGCGGTAGACATCTTCGACTGTCCCGATACTGACCAGACCGTTGAAATAAGTGCCTGCTTCGAGGTCCATGATCGGAATCCCGATTGCCAACTCGGCACCCCGCGCCCGCGCCTCTTCCGCAAGTGGCCGGATGAAGATGTCGTGCACCTCGTGCAGAAAATCCGGGATCGCCGTCTCCGGCCACAGGATCAGGTCGCTGTCCCAGTTCTCGCGGGTAAGCTCCAGGTAGGCGCGCAGGCTGGAGAGACGCGCATCCGGGTCCCATTTCAGGGACTGCGGGATGTTTGCCTGCACCACGGTGGCGCGGAAGCCATCATCATCCGCTTTGGTCCACTCGATGCCCTTCAGGGCGGCGCCGGCAAGCCAGATCAGGACGAGCCCGGCAAGCGCGGCGTACCGGACCCGTCCCCGCCGACGGACCAGGCACCAAAGCAGCCCGGCGCTCAACGCCAGGACTAAGCTGATCCCATAGACACCCGCGATGGGTGCCAAGCCCGCCAGCGGGGCGTCGATCTGGGTATAGCCGATGACGAGCCAGGGAAAACCCGTAAATAGCCAGCCCCGCAGCCACTCGGCCAGGACCCAGACCGCGGGAAACACCAGCAAGGGACCGTGTGCGCGTGGGCCATCGCCGAGCCTGGCCGTCAGGGCACCGGCGATCCCGTAGTAGAAGGCTGTTGCGACCATCAGCAAGGCGGTCATCAGATAGGCCAACCAGGGGGCCATGTTGCCGTACTCGTTCAGGCTGATGCGGACCCAGAAGATGCCGAAGCCCATCAGACCGATCCCGAAGCCCCAGCCGACCAGAAGGTCCTCCCGCAGTGTCGACCTGGAGAGAAGCTCGTAGAAGAGGGCCAGGGACAGAATAGCGATGGGATAGAAGGAAAAGGGAGCAAAGCCGAGTACGGCCAGACCCCCTGCGGCCGTCGCAAGCAGAACGCGAACGGCAAGAGGAAAGCCGGGTATCACGGACGACACGATGGAAGACCCTTCGAAGGGAGACAGGCGTCGTTTTCTATCAGCCGTGTCCGGTGTGGTCAAACCCCGGCAAATGCCGGTGGACTGAGCCTGGCCGCGGGTTCCACCCCGCCGGAGGCATTGGGTCGGATCTCAGGTGCATCAGGGCATAGGGAAATAGCCTACACAGCGGGACGACGGATAGGCGACATAACTTCCCACGGAACGCCGTGAATACATCCATGTAGCTTTGTCACTGGCATCCTTATCCGCGCCTCCTGTACATTTGCGTAGAACACTCACCTTTTCAATTAAGTTGGGTCATCACAAAAACCAAGAAGGTAGCGCAGGCGTCTCGCCTGCAGTGATAAATGCGGAATGAGGATGGTGGATCCTGGTGTGCTCATTGGTTCTGTACCGGCAGAATAGAGTGAAACGGGGTACTAGTAGTCTATCCATCTGATAATTTAGGATATTTGTATATCCCTCAATGGTTGACCAAAACTATTAAGGAATGAGTTTAATATCCTCATTTATCTTGTGGTACAGACTACATAGTACGCCTGAGCGAAAATTTTAATACATAAGTTTTAGTATATCTGCCGATTTTATAGGTTTGTTGTTATTGACTGGAGCAGCCATGCCCGCTAACGAAGCCAATCCGATTTATCCGAGCATAACGCGAGCGCCGCGACCTCGAAGCGTTGGTCCGTCAGCAGGCCTGCGCCCAACGCGTGGCACTGCGCGCCCGGATCGTGCTGCTTGCCAGCGAAGGCGTCGGCATCCAGCCGAGTGCCACGCGCCTGGGCATCGCCCGCACAACGGTTCGCAACTGGCGGCGGCGTTGGCTCGCGAGCACAGGCAACCGTGTCGCTGAACGCTTGGCTGATGCCCCGCGCCCCGGTACGCCGGCCACCTACAGCGCCGAGGATGCCTGCGCGATCATCGCCTTGGCCTGCGAGGATCCGTGCAACAGCGGGTGGGCCATCACCCATTGGACCCAGCGGGAACTGGCCGCCGAGGCGATCAAACGCGGCATCGTCCCCGCCATTTCGCAGCGCTCGGTTGGGCGCATTTTAAAAATGGGTCTAGATAACTTTAGAGTGGATTTTCTTTCAGTAGAGAGAGATCTTCCTCCCTCTCGGTGATGAAATCTGAATTCACATTCCTTGCGGTGTAAAAGGAACGTTTGTCGGGGAACACCATTGAACTTTGCACGCCTCCATTTGGCATATGACTGGAATGACTCAATGCCATTGATGAGGCGTCAGGGACGACTTCCGTGTAACCTTCCCGTGGCGTTCCAGGATTCCGAAGACGATCGTTTTACCGCCCGCTCCGCGACCCTTTTTCCGCGAACGCGGCGTGCGCCAAAATAAGATTCACCGACTCCAACCTCACCGGATAGAGGTGATGAAGCGTCACAAACCTGGGCGATCCCGATTCGTAACTTCATGAATAGCTGATTAATCGTCGGGCGGCTCCACTCAGCTCGGCGATGTTCGAGGCCGGCAAATCGGGCGCGAAATAGCGTATAATTGCTCTGAATCTAGCTTCCGAAATGTGTGAACGCTTGAAATACCTGCTTTTCCTTGCATAACATAACCTTAGCATACTCCAAACCCCATCGTGTGCGTGGGTGGCTCGACGCCAAGCCAGATCCGCAGTTCGCCGAGAAGTGCCATGACATTTGCCAGACCTATCGGTATCGGCTCGCCCCCGAGAACGCCGCGTCTCGTCAGGCGTTTCTCAGCGATCCTGAACATCCCTCGGGGTTCCATTTCACACCCAAACACGCTATCGGCGATTTCATCAACTACTTCAACGAAACCATGGCCAAACCATTCCGTTGGACATATCAAGACACGCCCCCCACCGTTTGACCACGAGAGTACTAGGGGCTGTTAACATCCATCGTTCACGGTCCGATTGCGGCCCTTTTCCGCACTGACAGCGTTGCGGCTCGTCAAATTTGACTCGTTTTGTCGCAAATGAACGCCAATGAACGCAATTTATCGGTAATTGAGAACATCTGTACCAGGCACTCTCGCCGGCCCGGAGTATGACCTTGGAAACTACCCAGATCGCTTTGTTATCCGTCGTTCAAGGGCTTACCGAGTTCCTCCCTATCTCCAGCTCCGGGCATCTGATTCTGGCCCCCCTCCTGTTCGGCTACGAGCTGCAGGGCCTGGCATTCGATGTGGCGGTTCACCTCGGCACCTTGGCTGCGGCCATACTCTACTTCCGTAGCGAGCTTACCACCATGGCCATCGCCTTTGTGGATTCGCTGAAGGTGCGACCAACCGCAACGCCGGATACCAAGCTCGCTTGGATGATGGTGGTGGCGAGTATCCCGGCCGTCCTCTTTGGGGTACCCTTGAAGTCCCTGTTGGAGCTATTGCGGGAGAACGATCAGCTGATCGCCTTGGTGGTCGCCGGTACCACCATCGGCTTCGGGCTGTTGCTCTGGATCGCGGATATCCGCGGCAGTCACTCCCGGGACGAGTACGGCTTGGGCTGGAGGGGCGCGCTGCTGGTCGGCTTGTTTCAGATCATTGCCATCATTCCAGGCACATCCCGCTCCGGCATCACCATTACCGCAGGGCTCATCCTGGGCCTGACCCGCAAGGCCGCCTCCCGCTTTTCATTCCTGCTCGCGGTCCCCACCATCCTCATGGCCGGCGGCGTGGAGACCCTCCAGCTCGTCCAATCCCCCGCCGCCGTAGACTGGTTTGCCCTCTGGTCAGTCATCTTACTGTCCTTCGTCGTCGCCTATCTCATCATCCACTTCTTTCTCAATTTCATTGAGAAGGTCAGCATGTTGCCCTTTGTTCTGTATCGCGTCTTACTGGGTATCCTTATCCTGGTCTTGGTGCTTTGATGCAGGCCCCACGGCGATCCGGTGACCGGGAGTTCCGGAAGAACACGCTCACGGATCAGGTCCGCGAGCGCGGTCAGTCGCGGGTACTCCGGAGCGACTTCGAGCACATAGCCTAGGGTGCGGGGGATGTCCGCCAGATAGCCGGGCTTGTGGTCCCGAATCTTCAGGCGCGCAAAGATACCGCTTGCCTTCAGGTGGCGCTGGACCCCCATGAGGTCGAACCAAGTCATGAAGCGATCTTCGTCCTCCGGACGCAGGATCCCCGAGTGCACCGCCAGCGCCGCATAACCCCATGCCCAGTCCTCCACTCGTTCCCGCGGCCAGGCAATGTAGCAATCCCACAGCAGGGAGACCGGATCGTAGGTTACGGGCCCAATTACTGCGTCCTGAAAATCCAGGATGCCCGGCGATGGTGGGGCCGTGACCATCAGATTCCGCGAATGGAAATCCCGGTGCACGCACACCTGTGGTTGCTCCAATGCGTGCTCCACCAGAAAATCGAAGGCCGACTCCAGCACCCCGTTTTCCAAGTCCGAAAGTTCCCATCCCAGATGGCGGATGAGCAACCAATCCCGGAACAGCGCCAGCTCCCGGCGCAGGAAGGGGCCATCGTATTGGGGCAGTCCCTCAGTGGACGTGCAGGCCTGGATGACCGCCAGGGCCGCCAGGGCATCTCCATAGAGCCGGTCCACGTTCTCCTGGTCCAGGGCGTCGAGGTAGCACCGCGTCCCTAGATCTCCCAACAGTAACAGACCTCGGCCGGGCTCCTGGGCGTAGACCTGAGGGGTGTTCAACCCTAACGATCGCAGTCGCTCGGCGATGCGCACGAAGCGCTCGATATCTTCCGCGACCGGGGGGGCGTCCATGACAATATAGCTGCGGGCATCCGGACGCACCCGCCAGTAGCGGCGGAAGCTGGCATCGCTCGAGGCCGGCTCCAACCAGCACTCCCGGCCCAGGATACTTTCGACCCACTCCACCACCTGGGCGAGCCGTTCTTGCATCTGTTCCCTGTTAAGATCGGTTGACATTAGGGGCTGTTGACATTTATCCGGGGGAGGGCGATTGCGAGGGGTTTTTCTCAGCTGAAAGGCGCGGCGAGGAGGAATAGCCGGCCTATTGTGGCGAGCCGCAACACCGTCAGCGCGGAAAAGGTACCCTTAATGGCATTGCCCCTAACCCCCTTTGCGCCGCAGCATGGTCCGGCGTTCGGGGGATGGTGCCTGACGCACGGGCGGACCTTCCGGATAGAGTAGGGGGGCCAGATCTTCGAGTGCCTGCCGGTAGACACGGCGCTTGAAGTAAATGACCTCCCGGAGCGGCTGCCAATACCCCACCCACCGCCAAGTGTCGAACTCGGGGGTGTCGCACCGGTCGAGGTGAAAGGCATCCTCGCCGCAATCTACCCTGAGCATGAACCACACCTGCCTCTGGCCGATGCAGATGGGTGTGCAGTGGCGGCGGATGAAACGCTTGGGGAGGCGATAGCGAAGCCAGCGTTTGGTGCTCCCGAGCAGGGTCACATGGTGGGGCTGAAGGCCGACCTCTTCCCGCAGTTCCCGAAACATCGCCTGTTCGGGCGTCTCGTCCGATTTGATGCCGCCTTGGGGAAACTGCCAGGCATTCTCGCCCGTGCGTCGTCCCCAGAACAGATGGCGCTCGGTATTGGTCAGTATGATTCCGACATTGGGCCTGAAACCGTCCGGATCGATCAAGGGACTTCTCGTAAGATTGCTCTCTTCCACATTTTTTCATATCCGATGCCGCATCGGCAACCCGGAGCCTTGTCCGGGTACCCTTGATATTTAACTCTAACTGACTGTTTTCATATGTTAAATGGCTAGGGTCTGAATAACTTTAGTATCTTCAGAGTATGCTAAGGTTATGTTATGCAAGGAAAAATAGGTATTTCAGGCGTTCACACATTTGGAAGCTAGATTCAGAGCAATTATACGCTATTTCGCGCCCGATTTGCCGGCCTCGAACATCGCCGAGCTGAGTGGAGCCGCCCGACGATTAATCAGCTATTCACGAAGTTACGAATCGGGATCGCCCAGGTTTGTAACGCTTCATCACCTCTATCGGGTGAGGTTGAAGTCGAAGAATCTTATTTTGGCGCACGCCGCGTTCGCGGAAAAAGGGTCGCGGAGCGGGCGGTAAAACGATCGTCTTCGGAATCCTGGAACGCCGCGGGAAAGTTACACGGAAGTCGTCCCTGACGCCTCCAAGAAGCAGCTACAGAGAGCGATCCGGGGTCGGGTAGCGCTGGAAGCAGCATCCACTCGGACGGCTGGAGAGGCTACACCGGGCTGGTGGACATGGGCTACAAAAAGCCATGGTGATGCATGAGTTTGCCCGCGGTAATTGCCATATTGATGGCATTGAGTCATTCCAGTCATATGCCAAATGGAGGCGTGCAAAGTTCAATGGTGTTCCCCGACAAACATTCCTTTTACACCGCAAGGAATGTGAATTCAGATTTCATCACCGAGAGGGAGGAAGATCTCTCTCTACTGAAAGAAAACCCACTCCAAAGTTATCTAGACCCTACCGAATTATTGCCGATTGTTGGCTAGATATCACTTCAAAAACCACCACTACCCTCTGAAGATGCTAAAGTTATCCAGACCCAATGGCTACAATACCCGATCATCCCGACCGCAGGGAATGTCCTCTCGATCGTAGAGGGTGTCGCAAAAGTAGCGCAGGCGTCCTCGCCTGCATCGAAAAATGCAGGCGGGGACGCCTGCGCTACACCCCACGAATGGGCTTGTACGATACCCTCTCGTAGGGAGAGATCTTTCAGAACCAGCCTTCACCTCGCCATTGTCGTTTTGCAACCGATATAGGTTATTCAAATAAAGCCTAAAGTAAGATTCTCCGGTTACGCTGGAGACACGGGGGGACACAGTGAGCGAGACCTATTCGAGCTGGATCCTGACCCACCGCTGGTGGGTGATCGCAGTGACCTTGCTGCTGGTCTCACTGGCCGGGAGTGGCGGCCGGTTGCTGGAGTTTTCGACCGACTACCGGGTGTTCTTCAGTGACGAGAATCCGCAGCTCACTGCCTTCGATGCCCTGCAGGATACCTACACCAAGAACGATAACCTGCTGATCATGCTGGCGCCCGAAGCGGGCGATGTCTTTACGCCGCGGGTCTTCGAAGCGATTGTCGATATCACCGAGCAGGCCTGGCAGATACCCTACTCCCTGCGCGTCGATTCCCTGAGCAACTACCAGCATACCTATGCCGAAGGCGACGATCTGACGGTCATCGATCTGATCGAAGAACCTACGGCTAAGACCGCGGACCAGGTAGACCGGGTGCGCGCAATCGCCTTGAACGAGCCCCTGCTGGTGCGGCGATTGGTCTCGCCCCAGGGCCATGTCACCGCGGTCAATGTCACCGTCGAGTTGCCGGGAAAGAACCCGGGCAAGGAGGTACCGGAGGCTGTTGCCAAGGCGCGTGAGATCGCCGCCTATGCGGAGCGAACCTACCCGGAGATCAAGGTCTATCTGAGCGGCGTGGTGATGATGAACAACGCCTTCGCCGAGGCCTCCCGGTATGACATGACGCATCTCCTACCGCTGGCGCTTCTGATTATCGTCGTCGCCGTCCTGCTGCAATTGCGAGGCCTGGTCGGTACCCTGGCGACGGTGCTGGTGATCCTCTTCTCGGTGATTGCCGCCATGGGCATTGCCGGCTGGTCCGGCGTGCCGCTGACCGGACCCTTGATGTCCGCGCCGACCATCATCCTGACCTTGGCGGTCGCCGACTGTGTCCATATCCTTACCAACTGGATGCAGGGCATACGCCGGGGCCACGAGAAAAAACAGGCCATGGCGGAGAGTCTGCGCATCAATTTCGCCCCCGTCTTTCTGACCTCGGTGACCACTGCGATCGGCTTTCTGACGCTGAACTTCTCCGAGGCACCGCCGTTCGGGCACCTGGGCACCGTCTCCGCGCTCGGTGTCATGATCGCGTTCGTCCTCTCGGTCACCTTCCTGCCGGCGCTGGCGACCCTGTTGCCGCCTCTGGTGCGCGAACGGCGACGGTCGGAGAGCCACAGGATGTTGCGGCTTGCCGACTGGGTGATCCGACGGCGCCGCCGATTGTTGGTCGGAATGGGCGCGCTTATTGTGACCCTGGTCGCCCTGGTGCCGATGAACGAGACCAACGACGTCTTCGTGCACTATTTCGACGAGCGCATCCGTTTCCGCACCGATACCGATTTTATCGCCGCCAACCTGAGCGGCATCTATTTCATCGACTATTCGCTCGACACGGGAGAGCCGGGCGGCGTTGCCTCACCCAAGCACCAGCGGCAGATCGAGGTGCTGGCCGATTGGCTGCGCACCCAGCCGGAGGTGGTACATGTCAATACCATCACGGATATCTTCAAGCGCCTGAATCACAATCTGCACGGCGATGAGGATGCCTGGTACCGCTTGCCCGAACAGCGTGACCTCGCCGCCCAGTATCTGCTGCTGTACGAGATGTCGCTGCCTTATGGTCTGGACCTCAACAACCAGATCGATATCGACAAACGGGCGACCCGCATGACAGTGACCCTACACACCCTTTCGACTAAGGAGGTGCTCGCCTTCGAGCAGCGCGTCTACGACTGGATGGAGCGGCATACGCCGGACATCCTCACTTACGGTGCCAGTCCGACGGTGATGTTCTCGCATATCGGGACCCGCAACATTCGCAGCATGCTGGGCGGCGCAGTCCTTGCCCTGGTCCTGATCTCGCTGCTGTTAATGGTCGCGCTGAGGTCCCGGCGCTACGGACTCGTGAGCCTGATTCCGAACCTGGTACCGGCGGGCATGGCATTCGGCGTGTGGGCCCTGATCGACGGTGAGATTGGCCTGGGTGTCTCCGTGGTGGCAGCGATGACCCTTGGCATCGTGGTCGATGATACAGTCCATTTTCTGAGCAAGTATCTGCGTGCGCGCCGCGAGCAAGGGCTTGATGCCGCCCAGGCGGTCCGCTATGCCTTCGAGACGGTCGGCGTCGCCCTGTGGGTGACCTCCATCGCCCTGATCGGTGGCTTCTTGGTGCTGGCGACCTCCTCGTTCGAGCTCAATAGCGCCATGGGGCTCCTGGTCTCGATCGTGATCGCCTTCGCCCTGGTGTGCGATTTCTTATTCCTACCCCCGCTGCTGATGCGCTTGGACGAATGGCTGCAACGTGGGGGACACGGGGGGGAACACGGGCGTGGCAGTGCCCTCTCCCAGACGAAATTGTAGGATGCGGTGAGCCACGTCAACGGTTCTGAACATGGCGGGGTATCCCCGCCCGCGAGCGATGCAGGAGAAAACGATGAAAAGACAACTGGTTTTGATTCTGATCTTATTGGTTCTCAGCTCACCGCTCGTGGCCGAGACCGCTGCGGAGAAGGGGTTGCGTATCGCAAAGGCAGCCGATCAGCGCGACAGTGGCTGGAAGGACCAGACCGCCGACCTGGTTATGATCCTGCGCAACCGCAGGGGCAGCAAGAGTATGCGCAAGATCCGTACCAAGACGCTGGAAGTGCGAGGCGACGGTGACAAAAGCCTATCCCTGTTCGACAAGCCGGCCGACGTCAGGGGGACCGCGATGCTGACCTTTTCCCATGACCTGAGGCCGGACGATCAGTGGCTCTATCTGCCGGCCCTGAAGCGCGTCAAGCGCATCGCCTCACGCAACAAATCCGGTTCCTTCATGGGCAGCGAGTTCGCCTACGAAGACCTCGGTTCGCAGGAGGTCGAGAAATACCGCTACAAATACCTGCGTAAGGAGACCTGCGGCGGCGGTTGGCGATGCCATGTACTGGAGCGTATCCCGGCCTATAAGTATTCGGGCTATTCACGCCAGGTCGTATGGCTCGATACCAGGGAATACCGCCCCGTAAAGCTGAAGTTCTACGACCGCAAAGGCGCCCACCTCAAGACCCTGAACTGGAAGGACTATCGGTCCTACGGCAACTACTGGCGCGCCGACGAGATGTCCATGCGCAACCACCTGACCGGGAAGGCGACCACGCTGAAATGGTCGAATATCCGCTTCGGCACCGGCCTGGATAGTGGTGATTTCAACAAAAATGCCCTGGCGCGCCTGCGTTGATCCTCAACAAATGCCTCACGCCCTCGTGGTGCAGGCGTCTTGCCTGCCAGTGGGCACCGGCAAATGCGCCGACAAATGGGCAGGCGGGACGCCTGCGCTACCTGGTCAAGAGCCTGCCCCGAGTGCAGCGAGAGGGCCTGGGGAGAGGGGATCGAATCGGTTCCTACTTAAAATTTACCCACCACCCGGCGGCACACTCCGATGAAACTTGTAAAAAGGCTGCTACCGGCGTTCTTGATGGCGGTCGCGTCTGCGGCATACCCGGTGGAATGGTCCGGGAGTCTGGCCGTCGAGCTGCGCACCTTTCCCTCCGCCGCCCAATGGCCCGAACAAAAGAACAACGGTCTGTCGCTCAGTTTCCAGCCCGAGCTCCGCCGGCGCTGGAACGACGGCAAGCGGGGAGTTAGCTTCATCCCCTTCTTCCGGGTCGACAGCATGGACGAGGAGCGCACCCATACCGATATCCGGGAGCTCAAATATCTGCGCGTGACCAAGGATTGGGAAGTCCACGTCGGCATCGACAAGGTGTTCTGGGGGGTGACCGAATCCCAGCACCTGGTCGACATCATCAATCAGACGGATCTGATCGAGAATATCGACAGCGAAGACAAGCTGGGCCAACCCATGGTGCGCGTTGTCAGGGTGCTGGAAAATGGCTCGATCGACTTCTTTCTGCTACCCGGGTTTCGCGAACGCACCTTTCCGAGCTTCAAGGGGCGCTTGCGCACGCCGTTGGTAGTCGCCACCGACCGGGCGCGCTACGAGTCCGGGGCGGAGCAAAAGCACCTCGATTACGCCCTGCGCTGGAATCGGACCATCGGCGCCATCGATGCGGCGCTCTCCTGGTTCGACGGCACCGCACGCGCCCCGGAGATCCTGCCCAGCACCAAGCACGGTGCGGCCGTCTTGATTCCCTATTATCCCCAGCTGCGGCAGGCGGGTCTGGAATTTCAATACACCGGCGAGGCGTGGCTATGGAAACTCGAGGCCGTGTATCGTGATACCAAAAAAGAGAGCTATCGTGCGGCGGTCGGCGGCTTCGAATACACCTTCGTCGGCATCCGTAACACCACGCTTGACCTGGGGGTATTGGCCGAATACCACTATGACTCGCGTCGGCTCGCTGCGAGCTCGCCGCTGCAGGGCGATCTCTTTATCGGCACCCGACTAACCTTCAACGACACCCAGAGCAGTGAGCTACTCGCCGGCGGTATCTTCGATCTCGATCGCTCCGGCAAATCGTTCCGAGTCGAGGCAAGTTGCCGCATCGGACAGAACTACAAGCTCTCCCTCCAGGGCCAGCTCTTTTCGGGTATCGCCCCCCGCGATCCACTTGCGGCGTTCAGAGCGGACGATTTCATCCGGATCGAGCTGACGCGCTACTTCTGACTCCATAAATGTCAACACCACCTAGGAAGCTGCCCACTCCCGGATCAGACCGCGGCAAAGCATGCGATGGGCCAAGTCTTCGAGGACTGACATGTCCTGTCGGTCGCAGCCGCCGCACCGTCATGGTAGCCTTTCTTCATGACTACGAAAGACATCATCAGCCGCGATCTGCTCAAGCAGCTCACTATAACTGGCACGCCATCTCCTCGAACTCGATGGCGAGGCCATTGAACTCTTGGAGACCCAGAATCAGCGGGTCGAAGACCGCCGGGCAGATTTGGTGGCACGCATGTGCGCAACCGATGGCACAGAATTCCTGTTGCACATTGAGATCGCTAACAACAATGCTGCGGATATGCCGCTGCGGATGCTGCGTTACTACACGGATATTTGCCTTGCCAGCCACTCCGGACCGATCCGAAAATTCCTGATCTACATCGGAGCCGATCGCCTGACTATGCCGGCGGGCCTCGACGAGCCGGATCTGCTCGCCTATCGTTATGGCTTGGTCGACATGCACCGCGTCGACTGTGCCGGCTTGCTGGCGCAGGATAGCCCGATGCCCTTGTCCTCGCTGTGCTGTGCGACTTCGGCGACCGTAGACCGCAAGAAGTCGTCACCTACATCGTGCGCCGCTTGCGAGAGCTGCTGGGTGCGAACGAGCGTGGTTTCCGCCAACACATCGCCATGCTGGAGATTCTCTCGAAGAACCGGGATCTCCAGACACAGGTTAAAGAGGCTGAACACATGTTGACCAAAATCGATATCGAATCGATCGAATCGGTAGTGGTAATTTTTGAAGTGATATCTAGCCAACAATCGGCAATAATTCGGTATTATATCGGTGTATGAAGAGTTTTAACCAATCTCATGCATTATAAGCAGATGGTACGTCCCAGAGTATTCGGGAGGTGTTTTCGCTGCGATCGCCGCAGGCGGAGGCGACGATTTCTCGGCTCTCTCCATTCATGGCAATCCAGACCCGAACTTTGTCTTTGCTACGAAAGACAAAGGACCGCAACTCATCCCCCTCCAGCACAGGAATCTTTTTGGAATCAACCGGTTGTAGCGTCTCTTCAAGGGGTGGGAGGTCATTTGCCTGTTCTTTTAACCAAGCACTCACTGTTCGGCGCGAGACCCCAAACGTCCGTTCAATCCCGCGCATACTGGATCTTTGCTTGATAAATTTTTATATCGGATCTTTGCCGTCTTTCGCCATTGGTTTTGAACGTGGTGAGAAAAAAGTAAGGCAGAAGGTAAGGAAGAAGGCAGGGCTGAGGTTGTACGTCGACTGTTGAGCCAGCTTGGCGTCGCGGAGGTTTCCGAGCTGCTTGGTCTCTCACCGGAGGAGGTAAAACGCATCGCAGCAAGTAGTGGTTGAGACACATCGCTACCACAATCCATCGAGACCCGTTTTTGCGATGAATGATTCGCACCGCACCGGCGCCGCCCTGTTCTGGGACACACTCGGTAAGCTCGGTGTCGATTACCTCTTCGGTCATACGGGGGGAGCCGTTATCCCCCTGCACGTGGAGCTGAATCGGCGCATGAGCCGCGGCGAGTCGGTGCCCAGGTTCGTGCTGTTCCGGCAGGAAGGGGGGGGCGGCCACGCGGCCGAGGGCTATGCCCGGGCCAGTGGTCGGGTGGGGGTAGCATTGGCGACCTCGGGGCCGGGGGCGACCAATCTGACCACCCCCATCGCCGATGCCTACAAGGACTCCATCCCGACGGTCTTCATCACCGGCCAAGTCCAGAGCTTCGCGATCGGGACCGATGCTTTTCAGGAGGTCGATACCCTCGGGATAACCCGTCCCATCTCCAAGCACAATTATCTGGTCAAGGATGGCGCGGACCTGGAGTGGATGCTGCACGAGGCTTTCGACCTGGCCACCAGCGGTCGGCCAGGCCCGGTGGTGGTGGATATCTGTAAGGATGTCCAACTGGCGACGGTCGGGGCCGGGAACTCCCCGCGCCGGCGCCACCGGGAGCCGGTCCCCCTTGATGCCGCCAAGGCGGATGCCATTGTCGCCGCCGTGATACAGGCCGAGCGGCCGGTGGTCAAGGCGGGCGGGGGCATTGTCCATGCCAGTGCTGCGGAGCCGTTGCGCCGCTTTATCGAGGGTTTCGAGATCCCGGTGGTGACCACCTTCAATGCCCTGGGCGTGGTGCCATTTGAGCATGCTCACAACCTGGGGATGCCGGGGATGCACGGGAGTATCCCCGCCAATTATGCGTTGCGGGATGCGGACCTGATCCTGACCCTGGGGGGCCGCTTCGACGACCGGGTGGCAGTAAAAGGGTTCGCGGAGGGCAAGCGTATCGCCCATGTGGATATCGATCCCTCGGAGATCGGTAAGTCGATCAAGGCGAATCTGGCCCTGGCGGCCGATCTCAAGGAGTTTCTGGACCATGCGCTGGCGTCCGGCCGGAGTGCCCGGCATTCGTCCTGGCTGGCGCAAGTGGGCACCTGGCGGGAGCAGATGCCCAAGTCATACGGCACCGGGGATTACATCAAGCCACAGGCGGTGGTCGAGGCCATTTCGGAGCTGACTGAGGGCGCTGCGACCCTGGCTACGGGGGTGGGTCAGCACCAGATGTGGGCGACCCAGTATTATCGGTTTACCCGTCCGCGCCAGTGGATCAGCTCCGGGGGCCTGGGAACCATGGGCTTCGGGCTCCCGGCCGCCATCGGGGCCTGGTACGCGGACCCGGACCGACCCGTGGTGCTGATCGACGGCGACGGCAGCTTCCAGATGAATATCCAGGAGCTGGGAACCCTGATCGCTAACCGTATCCCGCTGAAGATATTCGTGCTCAACAATGGCTATCTGGGGATGGTGCGCCAGTGGGAGGATATGATGGATGGCGGCAACCACTACGAGACCTGCCTCTCGCGGACCTCCGACTGTGATCTCGATTGCGTCGAGCTCGACCAGACCTGCCGCACCCAACTCCCCAATCTCACGGGGCTGAGATTCATTTACCCGCGGCTCAAGACGCTGCGGGTCAAAAATCCGCAAACGATGCGGGAGGTCGTGGGCGAGGCCCTCGCGCACCAAGGGCCGGTCCTGGTGGATGTCTGGATCGATAAGGCGGAGAACGTGCTGCCCATGGTGCAGCCGGGGCAGGGATTAGGGGAGATGATCGTCGAATCCTAGGGGGCGTTCTCAATTGAGAGATTACTATATAATTCAAAGAGTTTTAACTCTCGTGGGTAACTTTCTGGGTAGTGGTGATTTTTGAAGTGATATCTAGCCAACAATCGGCAATAATTCGGTAGGGTCTGGATAACTTTAGCATCTTCAGGGTATGCTAGGGTTATGTTATGCAAGGGAAAATATGTATTTCAGGCGTTCACACATTTCGAAGCTAAATTTAGAGCAATTATACGCTATTTCGCACCCGATTTGCCGGCCTCGAAAATCGCCGAGCTGAGCGGAGCCGCCCGGCGATTAATCAGCTATTCATGAAGTTACGGAAATGAAGCCAATCCAATTTATCCGAGCGAACGCGAGCGCCGCGACCTCGAAGCGTTGGTCCATCAGCAGACCTGCGCCCAACACGTGGCGCTGCGCGCCCGGATCGTGCTGCTTGCCAGCGAAGGCGTCGGCATCCAGCCGAGTGCCACGCACCTGGGCATCGCCCGCACAA
>Ga0209782_1000147_pt1 | contig 27602 bp, 27 predicted proteins | sample WorMetmaBAHAMAS1_FD_187390 | JGI IMG/M metagenome (GOLD analysis project Ga0209782, IMG submission 187390) | Marine gutless worms symbiont microbial communities from Max Planck institute for Marine Microbiology, Germany - Inanidrilus... | ecosystem: Host-associated > Annelida > Digestive system...
TCAACGTAAGAGAACAACTCTCCCGACCGCTCGTCCGTCCCCCGCATGCTCCCCTCTCGGCCAATACCTTTGGCCGAAAGTGAATCACCCCGCAGCCGACAACGCCATCGGATTTCTCAACACCCTGCTAGGTCGACCTTGAGGGCGAAGTCGCCGAAATCCTGGGTTAACTTGTCGGTGACGCCATCGGTGCGATAACGGCCGCTGACCTCGAACTCGGGCAGCGACTGGCGGTTGGCGACCGGAAAGAATGCCATTTGCGCCCACCACGATGGAACCGGCGGCAACGACGCCGCCTCGGCCATGTCCAAAGCCTGATCCTCTGGGAGCAGGCCGAACACGGCGTTGACCGAATACGGGTTGTCGAGGCTGGCGCCGTCGAAAACGACGCGGCTCAGCGTACGCTGGCCGGCAACCGCCGCATCCAGCACCGCATGCATGTGAGCGGTCGGAAACATCGTCCCCTCGGGCAGCGGAACGACCGTGTCCTCGGGATCGGCGAACGTGGCTTGTCCGGTGCCGCCGACGCGCTCGAGGCGGGCGGCGCCGGTCAGCCTTTCGATGGTATTGCCGTTCTGCTCGTAGCGTGCCCGAAAACGGAAATCCAGGCCGTCGGCGGACTCCCAGCTGGCGAACGTCCAGATCGTCTCGGTCTCGCGTCCGTCGTCGTAGGTCAACCGAAGAAAGGTCTGGTTCTCTACTGTCCAGCCGTCGCATCCCCGCGCCACCTGGTACATCATCCGTCCGTCTCCGGCGATGACCTGGCTGCGTCCGGCAGCTTCGGCCAGCGACATGCGATAGAGCGCACGGTGCGACAGCAGTTCGATGCCGGCGGCGAACGCCGTATTGCCGGCGGCGGTTGCCGCCAACACGAACGCCAGAACGAAGAACCACCGCATCATGCCGTCGAGGCTCCCAGTGTCCATACAACGCCCACAGGCGCGCACCTGTTATAGAGGGCGGTCGGCCGATCGGAAAGTCCGCGGGCTCCGTCGCCGCACCCGGCAACTCCGGCCAGCCGGCAATTTCTGCCTATCTTGGACGGTCGAAAACCCTTGGAATCCGGTCGCCCCCGATTGGCACGTTGATTGCCTCGAAAGGCCAATGGGTACCCATTTGCCGTCGAGGAAAATCACCGTGAAGAGCCGTCCCACAAGTCCCAAGCCCATCCGCGGCGCGGCGCCCCGCCGCGGCGAACTTGTCCCCGCTGTTGCCACGCTGGTGGAATGCCTCCGCCACTCCGGCCTGCCACGCGGCGCCTTTGCGCCGGGGACCGAGGATGCCGCGGAACACGCACTGACCGCCGCCGTCGGCGCAGAGCGCCGCATCGCCGACCTCAACCGGCGGATCTCCGACTTGGAACGGGTCGCGATCACCGACGAACTCACCGGGCTGCTGAACCGGCGCGGCTTCGAAGCGGAACTTGCCCAGGCGTTGGCCCTGGCCCGCCGCTACAACGAACCGGGCGTCCTTGTCTATGTCGACCTCGACGGTTTCAAGCTGGTCAACGACACCTACGGCCACGGGGCCGGCGACGAGGTTCTACGGAGGGTGGCCCGCCTGCTGTCGGGCGCCGTGCGCGCCACCGATTTCGTCGGCCGGCTCGGCGGCGACGAATTCGCGGTGCTGCTCGTCCGCACGTCGTGGAACGGGGCGCTGATCCGGCTGCGCGCGATCCGGCGCCTCCTCGACCCGGCCGTTATCGATCTCGACGGCCGCACGATCGCCGTTCGCGCCAGCCTCGGCGTCGAAGTCTACGGCGGCGAGGACGAGGGCGTTCAGCTGATGGGTCGCGCGGACCGAGCCATGTACGCCGCCAAGCGCGATCGCACCGCGGGCGGCACAGTTATTTGAGGGCACGCGCCGGTTCGCGTCCCCGCTTGCCGGGATGCGCGCCGGCTAACGACCGGGAAACGGCATGAGAATCGACGGCGGCTTGGTGATTGTCGACCGGCCGGCGACGGAAGGGCGGCCGGGGCGCGCACTGGTTCCGGTGCGGGCTGCGCCGCTGCCCGTTCCGGCCGAAAGCGCGGAGACGGGGTCGACCGCCGCCGTTTCCCGCGAACCGGTTCGAGCCATCGATGTGCGGCATCTCACCCCGCGCGAAATGTCCGACATGAGCATGGATCTCTATGTCGCTGGGGTGCTGAGCTACGAGGAGTATGCGCTCCTGGCGTTCCAACCAGAGCTCCACCCCGACTACGACCGAACGGTCGGCGCCCTCACCGGCGAGCCGGCCGAGCCCGACAAGCCCCGCGACTACGTCCGCGAATGGGAGGACCGGCTGGACTTCGAGCGCTCACACAATGCCGACAACGAGGTGGTCGTCGACCGCACCCGGCGCATCCTCAGCGTACTGCGCCGGCTCGATCAGCCAACCGACATGATGGTTTAGAGATTTGCGGTCCTGACGCCGGCCGCGGCGACACGGGCGCCTCGCAGGCGCAAAGGCCAAACACCCCTTATTCCGGCCTTGGTCAGCCGACGTTTCGTTTCCGCCCGATCCGATGCCTGGACAGGTCCGACCACGACCCGATGGCGCAGCCGACCGTCCACATGCGCCTCGACGATGCCGGTCCCCATGCCGGCGTGGCGTTCGGAGACGATTTCGGCGTTGGCGCGCCGGACGAAGCTGGCGATGACATAGAAAAACTCGACTGGCGGCGGCGCATCCGTCGCTTTCTCAGCTGGCCTTTCTGATTCCGTCACGGCATCCAGGGCGTCGCCGCCGGATTCAAACGATGCCGCGGTGACGAATTCAGCGGCGTCTTCCGCCCCGATGTCAGCGGTGTCGCCGCTGCTCTCGGCGGAGGCGATAGTGGTCAACTCTGCCTCCTTCGCGGCGGCGTCGGCGATCGCCCACGCCTCGGCCTCGGTGCCAAGACCCCCGGGATCGGTTACGGACAAGGTCTCGCCCTCCAGTTCTGCGAGGGCGACGCCATCGTCGACTTCGTCGATGCAGATCTCGTCGGTGGTCGCTACGCGCCACATGGCACAATCCTTTTTTGTGACCGCGGAGATGCCGTGGTCGGTCATCGATTTGCCGGTGGCCAGCAGCGAGACACCATCGACGGCCCAGCTGGCGATTTGCACAGGCAGTGGTAGCGCACAACCGCCAAGCAAGAGCGGTGCGAGCGCAATCAACGGACGCACGGACATCCCAATCCCTTCCCTTCTCATTTCTTGATCAGGTCGTGCGAAGTTGGGCGAAGTTCTTTAACCGGACGTTAAGACGTGGGCATTTTCCGCTCGAATTGGTCCGGCGGGCGGGCTTCAGGCGTACGCATGCGCACACCCGTTTCGCGCGTGCGAAATGGTTGAAATAATTCGTGAAGCATGCCAATATTGGTTTGCAGCCGGGGCGAAATCGTGTATGCGAATGGCTCTCATCTCTTGGGGGGAGCAGCAGGGATGGACGGTGGCGTAGACGCCGCGCTCGCCTATCGCAAAGAGGGCGAGGGCCAGGAACCGGAACTGCCAGACTATCTGGTCGATACCTATTCCTGGGCGTATCTGCGGCCTCGCAGCATCGCGTTCCTCGACAACCCGCTCATCGTTTCGTCGATTCTGTGGGGCAATTTCCGCCGGCTGGTGCGCACTGCCTGCGCCGAGTTTCATCCGGGCCAGAGCATCCTCCAGGCAGCCAGCGTCTACGGCTCTTTGTCTGCGGACCTCGCCCGTACCGTCGGCCGCCACGGCCGGCTCGAAGTCATCGATATCGCACCGCAGCAGGTGGAAAACTGCGAACGCAAGCTTGTCGGTCTGCCGCAGGCACGGGCTCGGCTCGCCGATGCCGCGGCCCCTGGCGACGGCCCCTACGACGCCGTCTGCTGCTTCTTCCTGCTGCACGAGATCCCCGACGACTACAAGCACGCGGTCGTCGACGCCCTTTTGGACAGCGTGCCGCCGGGGGGCAAGGTGGTCTTCGTCGATTACCACAAGACCGTCGCCCTGCACCCGCTCAGGGGCGTCATGCACTTGGTGTTCCGCTACCTGGAGCCGTTCGCCTTCGGCCTCGTCGACGGCGAGATCAAGGATTTTGCCAGCCGCGCCGACGACTTCGTCTGGCAGAAGCAGACTTACTTCGGCGGCCTGTATCAGAAGGTCGTCGCCCGGCGCATCGAGCCGGCGCTGGCCTTCGCCCACGCGGCGGAGTAGCGCGCTGGTCTGTCCCGGCGTCTAGACTGCCACCAGGTCGCGGGGCCGGACGAACCTTTCGAGCCGCGCACATCCCGGCCTCAGATCCTTCCAGGCTTCAACATCGGCATCGAACACCGCCAGTGCGCCGGTCGGGAACTTCTCGTTCATGCTGGCCAGCGGCCCGGCGTCTCCGTTGCCGGCTAGTGCGGACGCCAGCTCTTCCAGGCCAGGATTGTGGCCGATGAGCATGGCCGACGGCAGGGTGTCATCGAGGCGGCGGAGGCGATCGAGCAGCGCCGTCGGGCCGGCGTGGTAGAGCCCGTCCTCGAACCGGGTCGGCACATTGCGGGCAAGGGCTTTGCCTGAGCGCTCCAGGGTTTCGCGGGTGCGGGCCGCCGTCGAGCACAGGATAATCGCCGGGCGAAGGTCGTAGTCGGCGACGTAGCGCCCCATCGCCTTGGTGGCCTTGCGTCCGCGTCCGGCCAGCGGCCGGTCGATGTCGTCGAGGGAGGTGTCTTTCCAGCTCGACTTGGCGTGACGGAACAGGAGGATACGGCGCACGGCTCGGAGTCGACGCTGGTCTACTTCGGCGCCCGGCGGGCAAACGCCCGGGGCTTGTCCTTGCGCAGCCGGCGGGCGGTGTCGGCACGCCGCTTCGCCGCGGAGATCAGCACTTCCTGACAAGATCGCCCCGTCCGCCCCTTTTCAGCACGGCGTTGAACATAGGTGCCGTCGGCCTGCATGTCCCAGCCGCCCCGCCGGTCGCCGAGCTGGGCATCGAACAGCATGCGGAATTCTCGGCGGAGAGTCGGCGGTTCGATCGGCGTCAGCGTTTCGACCCGCATGTCCAGATTGCGGTGCATGGCGTCGGCGGAACCGATGAAGTATTCCTCGTCGCCGCCGTTCTGGAAGTAGTAAATCCGGCTGTGTTCGAGGAACCGCCCGATGATGCTGACGACGGTGATGTTTTCCGAGATGCCCGGAAGACCGGGCCGCAGCCGGCAGGTATCGCGGACAACCAGCTCGACCTGCACGCCCGCCTGCGATGCCCGGTACAGCGCCTCGACGATGTCGGGATCTTCAAGCGCGTTGGTCTTGAACCGAATCAGTCCCGGCTTGCGGGCGGTATGGATGGCGATCTCCCGGTCGATCCGGCTTAAGAGCCCTTTCTTCATCATCTTCGGTGCCGAGAGAATCTTGCGGTAGTCACGCGCCGGGCGGCAGCCGGTGGTCAGGTAGTTGAACAGCTCCGAAAGGTCGAGGCCGATCTGCTCGTCGCAGGTGAGCATGCCGAGGTCGGAATACTGCCGCGCCGTTCCGGCGTGATAGTTGCCGGTGCCGACGTGGCAATAGCGGCGCAGCCCGTTGTAGTCGCGGCGCACCACGAGCACCGCCTTGGCGTGGGTCTTCAGGCCGATGACACCGTAGGTGACGTGGATGCCGGCTTCTTCCATGCGCCCCGCCCACTGGATGTTGGCCGCCTCGTCAAACCGGGCCTTCAGCTCGACCACGACGGCGACCTGCTTGCCGTTGCGCGCCGCGTCGATCAGGTAGTCGATGATCATGCTGTCGGCCGAAGTCCGGTACAGCGTTCATCTTGATGGCGTAGACCTTGGGGTCCTCGGCCGCCTCGCGGACGAACCGCACCACCGTTGTGGCGAACGATTCGTACGGGTGGTGCAGCAGGATCGGACCGTTCTCGCGGATGATGTGGAAGATGTTGATGATGTGGAAGATGTTGTCGCGGTCCTGCAGCATGACGTTGTTGATCGCCTGGTGCGTGGGATAACGCAGCTCGGGGATGTCCAGAGACGACAGCTCCATCAGGTCGCGCATGCCGATCATCACGTCGGTGCCGAAGACCTCGGATTCCTCGTCGAGGCCGAGCTCGGCCGCGAGCATGCCCCGATGAGTGGGATTAATCCGCGCATCCGTCTGCAGCCGCACGATGGGTGCGAACTTGCGTTCGCGCAGCTCGCTTTCGATCATCGCCAGCAGGTCGTCGGCTTCTTCCTCGTCGCGTTCGGTGTTGGCGTTCCGGGTGACTCGGAACACCTCGGCCGACTCGATCTCCATCCCCGGGAACAGCTCCTCCAGGGAGTGCGCCATGACGTCCTCGAGCATGACGAAACTGTGCTCGGTGCCGACACGCAGGAACCGGGGCACGCCGGCACCGACCGGCACCTTGACCCGCGCCATGGTGAGTTCCGGCTCGTTGGGGAAGCACAATGTGACGAGCAAGTTCAATGACAGGTTGGATATGAACGGGAACGGGTGCGCCGGGTCCATCGCCAGCGGTGTCACCAGCGGGAAGATGTTGCGGCGATAGACCTCGCGGACAGCGTCCTGCTTGTCTTTCGAAAGACGCGCGAACTCGTGGATGCGAATGCCGTGGCGGCGGAGATCCTCCATCAGGGCGAGATACGCCACTTTCTTTTCGTGGCGGAACTCCGCGAGAATCTCCCAGCACTCTTCCAGTTGCTGGGTCGGCGTGCGGCCGTCCACGGTCAGCTTGTGGACGCCGGCGCCGACCTGCTGCTTGAGGCCGCCGATCCGCTTCATGAAGAACTCGTCGATGTTCGACGCGGCGATGGCGAGGAACTTGACCCGCTCGAGAAGCGGCGTCCGCCGGTCACACGCCTCGTTCAGGACCCGGCGGTTGAAGGCCAGCCAGGTCAGCTCGCGATTGAGATAGAGCTCGGGGCTCCTGAGGTCGACCTTTGTACCGCCCGACTCCTGGGGTGCGGCCTTGTCGGCGGTCCGTGGGCGCGCGGCCTTCTTGGTCCGCGCTGAAGCGCGGCGCGGCGCCTTTTTTGCACTGGCCGGCTTCTCGTCTTCGATTGCAGCGTCCGGCACCGCCACGGCATCGTCCGTTGTATCCTTCATGCTGTCTTCTTTGTTTTCTGCTGGCGCCACGCCTTGTCTTCGAGCTTGCGCTGCCGTTCGATTCCGGCCCTCAGCCAGTCACTGACCGTATTCAGGATCTTGACCCGGGCGAACCGCTTGTCGTTGCCTTCGACCAGGGTCCACGGCGCCAACGTGGTCGAGGTCTTCTCGACCATCTCGTTGACGGCGATGTCGTAGTCGTCCCACTTCTCGCGGTTCCGCCAATCCTCGTCGGTCAGCTTCCAGCGCTTGTAGGCCACCTCCTCGCGGGCCTTGAACCGCGCCAACTGCTCGTCCTTGGTAATGTTCATCCAGAACTTGCAGAGCACGATGCCGTGGTTGACGAGCTGTTCCTCGAAATCGTTGATCTCGGCGTAGGCGCGCTTCCATTCGTCCTCGGTCGCGAAGCCCTCGACCCGCTCGACCAGTACCCGGCCATACCAGCTCCGGTCGAACACGGTCACCCGGCCGGCCCTCGACAAGTGCCGCCAAAACCGCCAGAGGTAGTGTTGAGCGCTTTCCTCGTCCGTCGGCGCGGCGATGGGGATAACCTGGACGTCTCGGGCATCCATCGCCGCCGTCACCCGGCGGATCGCGCCACCCTTTCCGGCCGCATCCCAACCCTCGAAGACGAGGATCGTCGAGATCCCCAGTTCTTTGGCCTCGCGGTAGCGCTGATTCAACTTGCCCTGATAGGCCTCGAGCTGCTTCCGGTACTCCTTCTTCTCCAAAGCCTGGTCCATCTCGAGGCTGCCGAGCACCGTCATTTTGGGGAGCCGGATCACGGTCGCGCCCGCGTCGACCTCGATGACGTCGCCGACCGCGACGGAGCTCGGCTCCTTCTGCGCTTTCAGCTCCTCCTTCAGCTTGCGCTGGACCTTGGCCTCGTAGACCCGCTTGCGGATGCCGTTGAGCACGGACGTCGCCACAGTCAGATATCGGTAGTTTTCGTCGAGGCCCTCGACGATCTGCCAGGGCGCATGGCCGGTGCTGGTCTTCATGATCGCCCGTTCGGCCGCGGCGATGAAATCGTCGTACTGATGCCAGTGATCCCAGTCGGTCTGGGTGACCCGCCACTTGGTCAGCGGGTTCTTTTCAAGCTTCTTGAACCGCGCCTTCTGCTCGTCCTTGCCGAGGTGCATCCAGAATTTGAGGATCAGCGCGCCATCGTCGGCCAGTGCGTTCTCGAATGCCACCATCCGGTCAAGGGCTTCGTCGAAATCGGCGTCACCGGCGCGTCCCTGCACGCGATCGAGGATCGGGCGTGAATACCACGAGCTAAGGAAGATGCCGATCAGGCCCTTCGGCGGCAGGTCGCGCCAATAGCGCCAGTATTCTGGCCGCTCGACCATTTCGTCCGACGGCGGACCGTAGGCCTTGGTGATCAGCCAGCGTGGATCCAGCCACTCGTTCAGCAGATTGACGGTCTCGCCCTTGCCGGCACCGTCGACGCCGCCGAAGACAAGGATGACCGGAAAGTTCTCTTCCCGAAGCTTCTGCTGGATTTCCAGGAGTTCCGCGCGCAACGCCGGCGCCTGCTCGTTGAATTCCTTCTTGGGCACTTTGCGGCCCAGTTCCGCCGTTCTGAACATCGGCATTCCCTCCCTCGCGGGGGATTTATTCTAACACGTTCGAAGCCGTTGTCTCGGGAAGGCTTGGCGTAATGCCGGCTATTGCCTGAAAAGCGGGGCATGGTATGGTCGCGCCCGCCGCCGACGGGAGTCGTACCGATGGCCGCGCCAGGGGACGCAGCGATCGCCGAGATGGGAACCATTGCCGAGCCCGCGCACCATGCGGGGCGCGTCGGCGTCGTCGACATTGGCTCGAACACCGTGCGTCTGGTCGTCTACGAGGCGCCGACGCGGCTTCCTATTCCGGTGTTCAACGAGAAGGCGCAGTGCACCCTCGGCCGCGGCATTGCCACCACCGGCAAGCTCAACCCCGACGGCGTGACGGAAGCGCTGCGCAGTGTCCGCCGGTTCGTGCGGCTGGCCGTGGCGATGGGAGTCGACCGCCTGGAAATGGTGGCGACCGCCGCGGTCCGCGATGCCGACGACGGAATGGCCTTCACCCGTCGGGTCGAGCGCGCCAGCGGGTTGCCGGTGCATGTGCTCAGCGGCGCAGAAGAAGCGCACCTGGCCGCCGTCGGGCTGCTGAGCGGCGTCCCGGACGCCGACGGCGTGCTCGGCGACCTGGGCGGCAACAGCCTCGATCTCGTCGGATTGAACCAAGGCACCATCGGAGAATACGCAACCTTGCCGCTCGGCCACCTCCGACTCGCCGAGGACTCGGGTGGCGACCACAAGAAGGCGCGCGAAATCCTCGATGCCCAGTTGGGGACCGTCCCCTGGCTGGGTGAGATGGGCGGACGGGCGATCTACGCCGTTGGCGGATCGTGGCGCGCCCTGGCGCGGGTGCTGATCGACCAGACCCACCATCCCCTCCACGTCATCGACAACTACACCATCGGTTTTTTCGATGCGCTTCGGCTCGCCAACCTGGTCGCCGGGCTGAGTCAAAGCACCCTCGACCGGTTGTCCGGCGTCGCCAAGAACCGGGTAGAGACATTGCCGTATGCGGCCATGGCATTGGCGGCACTACTGGAAATCGCCGGTCCACGTGAAGTCGTGTTCTCGGGCTTCGGCATGCGCGAAGGACAGATGCTGGAACTGTTGCCGGAAGACCTGCGCCACCAGGACCCGCTGATCAGCGCCTGCGAAAGCCAAGCCGAGCGCACCGGTCGGTTCGCCATCCGCGGCCGGGAGTTGCTTGACTGGATGACGCCTCTGTTCGCCTCCGAAACCGACGAAGAGAAGCGGCTGCGTCACGCTGCCTGTCTGCTTTCCGACATCGGCTGGAGCGAGCATCCCGACTACCGCGCCGTCCACGCCTATCACCGGGTTCTCCGGATTCCCTACGCCGGCCTTACCCACGAGGCGCGGGTGCAGTTGGCCCTTGCCGTGCTTGTCCGATACAACGGTGACGTCGACAACCCGATGGTGGCGCCGGTTCACAACCTGCTGGACGATGCCGAGCTGGAGCGCGCCCGCATCGTCGGCCTGGCCTTGCGCCTCGCCCACACCCTCGCCGGCAGTGCTCCGGGGCTGCTGTCGCAGACGCAGCTCAAGGTGACCAAGACTCGCCTGACCCTGGAATTGCCGAACGACCGCGCCGTGTTCCTTGGCGAAGCGGTGGAACGGCGGCTTCGCACCCTGGCGCGGGCCATGGACCTCAAGGAACGCATCGGCTGAGCAAGCCATCAGTCGAGGACCAGAGACCCCTCCTCCAACATCCTCTCGTAGAGGGCCAGATCGCCGGCCGAGTCCACTTCGCCCCAACCGCCGGCCACGGTGACGGTGGCAACGGAAATGCCGGCCTCGACGAGAGCGCGGAGCACCGTCGTCATGTCGGCGGAGTCCTGGAGATGCTGCGGCCAAGCCTCGGTAAACTCCCGGATGTACCGCCATCCTTCGGCCGTGACCTTGAGCAGCCCCATGTACTGGCCGTCGATTTCGTCGAGGGAGTGCGGCCGCCGGCCGATGTCGCGGACCGTTCCGTCCGATCTCAACTGCAACGTCTCCGCGTCGACCATTGGATCGTCGAACCGGCGGGACCACAAGCTGTGCCACTCGGTATCACGGGTGATGGCGATGTCTGCGTCGCTGTCCATCAGCCGCCGTACATGGCCGCTGCGATAGACGATATCGCCGTAGGCGATGACACTCCCCGCGCCGTCGAGCCAGTTCCCGGCACACAGCAGCGAAGCGACCATGTTGGTGTCGGACCAGCGCGGATTGTCGATGACGGCGGAACCATCGGCGTCGATGGCGTCGCCTTGGTATCCCCGGACTATGGCGATCTCGCCAACACCGGCGGCGCGAAGCGCATCGAGCTGCCACGCCACCAGCGGCCGCCCCGCCAAAGCCATCATGCACTTGGGGCGGTCCGCGGTCAGCGCGCCCATGCGCTGGCCGCGCCCGGCGGCGAGGATCATGCCCCTCATTGCCCGGCCGCGAACGCGTTCCGGAACAGCGCGACATCCGCTTCGTTGATGGCTGCCTCGCGCTCCGGGTGCCACATGATACCCCGGATCGGTTCGTGCCGATGGCGCACAGCCTCGACGACGCCGTCTTCGGCGACCGCGCAGGGATCAAGATCGGGAACGGACTGCGTCGTCCCAAATCCGTGGTAGCTGTTGACCTCCATGGATGCGCCATTGGCGATCACCGGGTGGCGGTTGCCGACATGGCCGGACACCGGGACCAGAGGGACACCGAACAGCGCCTGGATGACCTGCATACCGCGGCAGACGCCGACGATCGGAAAGCCATGCCGGCGGGCCCAACCGACCAGCAGCGCCTCGGTTTCGTCCCGCTCGGCATCCTTGCCGCCGAGGGTGCCGATGTCGCCGCCGCCGGTGAGCAGCACGCCCCTCGCGCCGGCCGTCTCCACCAAGTCCACGGCGTCCTCGGGGCGGTTGGGAACCGGCAGGGCCCTGAGGCCGCAGGCGGCGAGGAATCCCGCCCACCGCTGATCCAGGGCGTCACGGCGTTCACCGTCGCGGGCGTCGGTAACCACCCGCTGACTGACGGCAACAAGGGTCAACGCAGCACCTGGACCTGCCGGTTGGCGCAATCGACGAGCAGCATTTCGACCGCCGCCCATTCGCTGAACAGGGCCTCGCCGGCACCGATCACCGCCGGAATGCCCAGCTCGCCGGCCCGGATCGCCATGTGTGAGTTCACTCCGCCGTACTGGGTGATGAAGCCTGCGATGCCGCGCGAGAAGATCCAGTCGTAGCCGGGATCGGCACTGGGGATCAGCACGATGCCGCCGTCCAGCGGTCCGCCGCGGGAGATGTCGGTGGCGACCGGGCCGATGGCTTCGCGCTGGGTGACGAAATTGGGCTCGAACCGCGGGACATGGAACGCCCAGGCATCCTGGGGATCGACGATCAGCGGCGGCAGGTTGAGCGAGCGGGTCAGCGCGTGCCGCCGCTTGCCGGCCTCGATGCTCCGGCCCACCACCTCGGCGGGATCGTCGCTGCCGATATAGAGATCGCGGATCACCCGGATGTCGGCGTAGGCGCAGTCCTCGCGGGAGAAGCCGAACTCGCGCCCCAGGTCCTGGAACAGGGACAACGCGTCGCTGACACTGCGGGTGAACACAAACTTCGCGAGCTCTCGGCCTTCGATGCTGGCCTTGATGAACTCCAAAAGGCCGACCGCCGAATGCTCCAATCCGTGCTCGGCGAGCAGGTCCTCGATCCGCCGCAGCTGGGCGATGGAGAGGACGAACGATCGCGCGTTCGCCGTCCCGCCGTTGGGCCCTCGGTTCGACCAGTCGAAGTAGAGGTCGGGGGCCTCGTCGTACCGCGCGGACAGGATGTCGTAAGTGCCGGGCCGCAAATGGCCGTAGCGGGCGAGGAAGGTCTCGCGGCTCAGGTCACGGAAGTCCCGAGTCAGGCGCGAGCCGACGGTGTCCAGCGAGGTCATGAACAGGTCGTGCTCGTCGCTGCGGAGGACGCCGACGGCGATCAGCGAGCGCAGCAGTTGGACGGCGATGAACGCCGCCCGCGCCAGCCCGGCGAAGGGCAGCGTTCCGTACCGCTTGGCGTGCTCCAGCAGCCAGTAGATCCGCGACACCCGGTCGAGGCCGCTGGCCATGATCGCCTTCTGGCGGGCCTCCAGCTCGTGCACCCGGTCGAGGTCGCGGCGCCACAACCCGCCCTCGTTGCGGATGATGCGGTTGGTCAGTGTGCGGAGGCTGTCCGAAAGGCAGCGGCAGTCATCTTCGGAGAAACCGTGCTCGGCAAGTACGCCGAGGCGGTCGGCCAGGTCGAGGGTGTAGCAGGAGAAGATGATCTCGAACTCGACCTTGTCGTGCAGGGTCGGCGCTGCGACCAGCCGGTCGAGGTAGTAGTCGGCGAGCCGCTCGGCGAGGCCGTGCCCGATGTCCTTGGGGATGAACGAGTTGAAGCTGACCCGCACGTCGATGTAGGGAAGTCCGTGGAAATCGACGAGCAGCGGAAAACTGCGGAGGTTGCGGTAGCCGTAGTTGTCCCGCTGATAGGCCCAGGTGGAATCGGTGATCAGTTCGCGATAGAGCGACAGCGACAGCGACAGCGCCAGCGGCCGCACGCCGATCATCTCCGCCGGGTTCCAGTCGGGCATCACGCCGAACACCGCCCGCCCGCCAAGCAGGTACGGATTGGGACGGTTCATCAGTTCGATCTTGCGGGCGATCGAGGCGACCGTGTCGGCGTGGTTGTCGAGACCGGCGCCCCCGTCGTCGCCGATCGCCAAAGGGCGGACCTGCAGCAAGATCACCGTGCCGTCGGTACCGACGGCGAACTCAATGTCGAGAGCGTCAGTGCCGAATATCGCTGCCAGCTCCTCGATGAGCCGGATGACGGGTGCCAGCGCCGGATCGGCCGGATCCTCGGCGCGCCGGTGGCGGACATAGGTCTCGACACCGCTTGAGCCCCCCGACGTCACCGCCTCGGCGGTCCGCCCCGAAGTATCGTAGGCGATGACCTGGTACGGTCCGCCCGTATTCGGGTCGCGGCCGAAGTCGACACCGGAAAAGGCGATGTCACCGAGCATCGGCTGGACCAGCACCTGGTCTCCGTCGTCGGCACCGTCGAACGACTCGACCACCCGATCGATGGCTGCGGCCAACGCATCACCGCCCGCGACCGAGGGGACCGAGCGGTAGCGGCCGGCCATCGATGTCCCGACGCGGTCCTCGGCCCTGGCGCTGCTGCGCACGATGACCGCCTCGCCGGCCCAGGGCTGGCCGACAACGGCATCCACTGCAGCCTGCCGGTCGCGCCGCCAGTCGTCGACGGTGACGCGGACCTGGGGAAGCACGACGGCCGACGCCAACCGCCCTTCCAGGCGCTCCAGGGTTTCCGCCTTGGTACCGAACGCAACCGTCATCGGTGGCCGTGACCTCGTTTCGCGATCCCGAACTCTATCAGCGCCGCCGGCAAGCGGCTATTTGAACGCCAGCACATAGAAGAACCATGCCATCTTTGCGAAGCCGGTATGGACGACCTCGTCGTTCATCGAAAACAGGAGCGTCCGCTTGAAGTGCCGGTCGCAGAGCGACCGCAGCTCGTCGGGCTCGTACTCGTACATGTGGACGCGCCGCGACGCTTCCGAGCGGTAGGCGCCGGACCCCCGATTGGGTGTACCGAGGATCATCATGCCGCGCTCGCTCAGCCGCGCCGCGTAGTCGGCGACAATGCGCGCGCCGTCGTCGCGGTAGAAGTGCTCGATGACGTCGATCGCGACGATGACATCGAAGGTCGCGTCGACGACTTCCAGCGGCGGGTCGAGGATGTCGCCTTTGACCAAGGCGAGGTTTTCGCGGGCCAGTCCCCGGTGGGCGGCGCCGTCGAGGTCAGCGTGCAGGTCGAGGCCGACCACCTCGCGGGCGACGGTGGCGTAGAAGTAGGCGCCATAACCGTTGCCGCAGCCGAGATCGAGAACCCGGTCCTCGGGCGCGATCAGCCGCGCCGGGAACTTGTAGCGCGCCAGCTTCACCGCCGCCATCAGCGGGTTGCCGCGGAAATCCCTCTCCAGCGCAAACTGGTCCTGCGCCACGTAGGGCCGGCGTTTGTCGTCACCGGTCATCGCGGTTCGGCTCCGAAGGTGCCACCGAAACAGCCGTCGAGCAGTTCCTTGTACAGCGGATTGACGAACTCCGGGGTGTTTCGATTGCGAAGCTGCGGAAACTCCGGCAGCGGATCGCGCAAGCCCACCTCGACGCCGAGCCCGGCAAGGAAGGCAACGAACCTCCGCATCACCTCCTGCGGCTTGCCGACCAGGTCGGGGTACTCGACGGTGAACACGTCGGCGGGATCGACCCGCGCCACGCAGGCGTCAATTTCACCGAGGATCGACCAGACCTGGGCGACGGTTTGCGCGACCGGATCGTCAATGGACAGCAGATCGTCGATGTTGCGCGGCCGGTGGCTGTGCCAGGCGCGCACGTCACCGTACCGGTCGGCGCGGGCGTTGAGGATCGAGTTGCAGAGGTAATAGGGGTCGCGCTTCAGCACCACCAGCAAAACCCTCGGCAGGATGCCGCCGACGACGTCGAGATTGCACCAGGCGAACACGTTGTCGAACAGCAGCGGCGCCTCTTTGGCCGCTTCGATGGCCGCCAGCTTGCGGTTCAGCCCGGCGGCGTCGACGGGCCTGTCGGGCGCGCAGTAGTGGTCGTCGCCTTCCAGCCTCAGCCAGTGCTGCCAGAACCAGCCCCATTCGTGCGGTTCATGTGCGCCGACCGGATTGTAGTGCGACCCGTAGGACTTCAGGTGGCTGACGTAGTTCGGGTCCTTCAGGTCCCGTTCCAGCAACGCACCGAGATAGGGCGCCCGCCAGAACCGGGCGAGAACGTTGCTGACGGTGCCCATCCCGGTACAACTCAGCGCCAGATGCTGGAAAAGAGCCGACCCGGCGCGCGGTGGCGACACCACCAGGGTCACCGGCCATCGGGGCGCCTCGAACGCCTGGTTCAGCCGGTCGTCCTCATCGGCCAGCAGGGCATTGATGGTGGCGAGTCCGCTCATCGCGCCGGGCGCTCCGTGGTCGCGTTCGATCGAACCGTGCGCGACGGCACTCACAGGAAGTTGGCGTGATACTGCCGCGCCCGCTCGGGGTTGAGGACAGTATCGGCGAGATGGTTTAACGCATGGTAACGGCAGCCGCCGGGACATTTGCTCAGATCGAGAGCATGTGAGGCGTCACGGATGGCCCGTTCGATGTCGTCGAGGTCATCTTCCATCACGCCGACGGAAACCTGGTGCGGTCCGCAACCGACGATGCGGCCGTCCTCGTAGACGTTGACGTTGAAGAACCCGGCGACACAACGGTCGTAGGTCAGCACGTTGTGATCGGCTGCTTCCGATAGGACCTGGAACGGGCGAAAGTGAACGGCGAACGCCGACGACTCGAAATCGCGGCGAATCCGCGCCACCTCGGGGGACAGGTCATCGAGGGTCAGGCGATTCTTCTCGATGCGCTCGCCAACTGCTCCCCGGTTAAAAACGGGTTTAACTGAAAAACAGTCAACACCCACATCACGGGCCCGGCGCGCGGCCTCGTGCATGTCGTCGAGATTGCGGTGGTGCACCGCGTACTGGATCCCCAGGGTCGGCCCCTCCCCGTCCCGTCTTGAAACCAGGATCGAGAGGTTGGCCATGATTTTCTCGAAGTGGCCGTCGACGTCGTGCATGGCGTCGTGGACCGCACCAGTGCCCGCATCCAGGCTGATCCGGATGTAGGTGAAGAACTCCAAGGCCTCGTCGAACACCCGGTCGAGCAGATAGCCGTTGGTGAACATCCCCTGTTCGAGGCTGAGCTCGTGGACCGCGTGGATGATCTCGCGGAACTTGGGGTGTGCCGTCGGTTCGCCGTTGCCGACATAGCCGACGGCCTTGAGACCCCGCTCCCGCGCGCGGGTGAGGTAAGGCGATCAGCCGGTCTCCGTCCATGTGCTGGACGTCCTTCTGCTGCGCCGCGTAGACCGTGCACCACAGGCAGCGGTGATTGCAAAAGTTGCCCAGGCTGACCGTCGCGTGGACAGGAAACTGCAACGTATTTCGCTTGAGCTTTTCGAGCTTGTCGTAGTGATAGATGAGCTTCCCGAAGCCCAGGATGTCCATCACCGTCGCCCCTAGATCCGTTTAATCCGGTCTTCGACTACGTTGGGGCGGAAATTCTGGAAGACAAGCCCGGTAAGTGGGGTGCCCGTCGCAGCCACGCGGCCGACGAAGGCGTCGTAGAGCGCTTCGTAGCGTGAGACGTGCAACTCGTAGGCGGGGCCAAAGAACTCGTCGGCCGACGCCTTCAGGTGTTCGTCGGACACCTCCGCGTCGATCATGTCGAGGACGCGGACGAAATAGCCGTGCTGGGCGTCGGCCAGCTGGCGCCGGCGTTCGGCATAGGCCTGCTTGAACGCATCGAACTCGGGACCAAGCTCTTCGAGCACATCCGCGTTCATCGGGTTGGTCATCCGGCAGATCAGGTTTTCGATGTTGGTCTGGACCTTGTTCAGCCGGTTGGTCAGCGGATAGCGATAGAAGATGCCGTCCCAATGTTTCGCCGCGCGCTCCGCCTTGGGATCGAGGATGGTGTAGGTCGGCGGCTCCCAGAACTGGTCGGATTCGATGATCCGCCCCTCGTCTTTCAGCACCGAGTAGACCTTGGCGTCGCGGATGACCATCAGCGTGTTCGACATCTCGGCCGGATTGTCGCTGAGCCCGGCGGCGTGCAGGAATTCGGCATTGTCGCGCAAGGTCTCCATCGTCGAGTTCGGCCCGAACATGATGAACCCGGCGTAGACATAGAACAGCTCCATGTCCTTGAGCCGCTTGATCGTGGCGATGTTCTGCTCGACGTTGGCCCGCTTGTTGTAGAAGTCGAGATCGTAATCCGAGCCCGATTCGGCGCCGACGACGATGATGTCGATGCCGGCCCGTTTCCACAGCCTGAGCAGGTCTTCATCCTCGTCGCCGAGCATGGTGTCGCAGCGCATGAACACCTTGGCGGAAAGCTTCAGATCGCGGGCGATGATGTCCTCGCAGATCTCCCTGGCGCGTTCCTTGCCCTTCCAGCCCGGGTCCTCGAAGGAGCTGTCGGAGAAGTTGACCAGCTTGACGCCCTGCGTCCGGACCAGTTCCTCCAATTCGTCAACCACGTGGCTGGCCGACCGGCCGCGCCAGACCTTGCCTTTCTGCAGCCGGGTGTAGAAGTTCACCGAACAGAAGCTGCAATTGGCGATGCAGCCCCGCGAGGTGGCGATGCGGATGCTCTCGCCGATGCCGCCGTCGACGGGATCGCGCCCCATGTCGTCCAGGTAGTCACGGGCCGGAAATGGCAGTGAATCGAGATCGGGAATCAGCCGGCGCATAGGATTGCGCACGGCATCCCCGTCGCCGTCGCGCCAGACGATGCCCTCGACGCCGACGAAATCGACGCCGCCGTCGGCGACCTCCTTCATGATCTCCAGCATGGTCAGTTCGCCCTCGCCGACGACCATGCAGTCGAATGCGGTCTCGTTCTCGAGAATCGGCCCGGCGGCGAACGAGAGAAACGGGCCGCCGAGCACGATCAGCGCGTCCGGCCGCGCCGCCTTGATCTTCCGTGCCACCTCGCGAACCTTGAGAAAGTTCCTCATGTTGAGCTGGAAGCCGTAGACCTCGGCCTCGACTTCGACCGCGCGGTCCAGTTCGTCGTCGCCCCGGTTGGCGTAGCACTGGTGGACATCGACGCGAAAACCGTTCTCGCGCAGGAACGCAGCGATGGCGTCGACGCCGAGCGGGGTTTCCCCTTCGAACTGGAAATCGCCGTCGACCATGACATTGATCAACGCGAGCGCGGGCCGCACCTGAAGCATCGCCCGGATTCTCCCTGTTTTGCGCCTGACCGCATTCTTGCGGCGGCGGTGTCAGCCCCCTGAATACCGTCCGCAGTCTAGCAGAAACGGATGCGCCGCGTCGCGGTTTCGGATCATACTCCGCCCGACGGAAGGGACGGCGGAGACGCGGCGGCAATGGTCATCTGGATCATCGGACTGTCGGCAGCGGGCAAGACCACGGTCGGCTCGCTGCTCGCCCAGCGCCTGCGCCAGGACCGCGGCAATGTGGTCTTCCTCGATGGCGACCAAATGCGCGCCGTCTGGGGTGACGACCTCGGCCACGGCATCGACGCCCGCCGCGTCAATGCCGACCGCATCTGCCGCTTGTACCGCGCCTTAGACCGCCAGGGACTGCACGTGGTGACGTCGATTCTCTCGCTGTTCCCCGAATCGCGGGCGTGGAACCGGGCGCATCTCAGCCGCTATTTCGAGGTCTACCTGGACGTGCCGATGGACGAACTGAAACGCCGCGACACCAAGGGTCTGTATGGCAGCTGCGGCACCGAAGGAGCAAATGTCGTCGGTGTCGACATCCCGTGGGAACCCGACTTCCGGATCGCGCCACCGGAGGTCCTCGACCCGCCCCAAACGATCGTCTCCCGAATCCTCGCCGCGATCGGCACCATCGATGAGGCACCAGCCCGGTGACCGCTCCTTACCCCTACACCGGCCGCGACCTGTTTGCCGAACCGGAGCGCTACTTTTATGCCGACTGCGCGTCCCCCGATTTCCTGGAAGGCTGGCGGGCAAGCCGCGATTCTGGCCGCGCCCGCCTCGCCGAGCGGACAGCGGACTGCGGTACGACAGGGGAACCGACCGGCGGCACCGACGACCTCATGAGCCTGTTGGAGGCGAGTCTGAGGGACTTGCGAACGAGTCCATCGCCGCCGCCGGACGTTGTCGCCCGGCTTGATACGCTCGTCGTCAAGTTCGAGGTGTTCCGGCGGCTGTTCGCGGCCTACGGGGCAGACGGGCGACGCCTCCCGGACGCGTCGCTGGCCGGCCCCGAGCATTACGTGCGTTTCGCTACCTGTCTTGCCCGTGTGGCCGAAGGCGCCAACGACCTCCGGTATCTGTCGGCCTTGCTGAAGCTCACCGATGCGCTGCTCTCGCTGCCCCCGGAGCGGTTCGCGCCCGAGGATGCAGCGGCGCTGATCGAGGTGCTGGACCGCGAGCAAGCCCTTGTCGCGCGCTGGGAAGCCGATGCCGACGATCCTCGCTGACGTCGCGTTCCTCGCCGCGCCGACGTTCCGGTCGCGGGCCTACGCGCAGGCGATGAGCGCGTCGGCGATCCTGCCGGCTGCCGTGCTGTTCCTGCCGGGGGACGACCCCGTGTGGCGCGGACCCGACGAGGTTTCGTTGGACCTTGTCGGCGACGGCCATGTCTCGGTGTTCCATCCCGCGGAAACGGCGTGGGAAACCCTCGGACCCTTGGTCGCCGATCGGCGCACCCTCGCCGATGCCGACGTCAACAACCCAGATATCGTTGCCGTGATCGCCGACGCGCCAGGGGACACCATCGTCTACTCCGGTTTAGGGGGTGTCATTCTCGGAAAGGCCTTGCTCGGCTGCGGCAAGCGGTTTTTGCACATTCACGGCGGCTACGCGCCGCGTTACCGGGGTAGCACGGCTTTCTAATACAGCCTGCTGCGGGAACGATCGATGGACGCCACGGCGCTCTGGCTCGGCAACCGCATCGATGCCGGACCGGTCCTCGCCCGCCGCCGGTACCCGCCACCGAAAGGCGTCGACATCGACCGCGTCGGCGACCCGATGATCCGCGCCCATCTGCTCAGCGAAGTTCTGCGCGGGCGCCGCGACACGGGCGCTTTCGCCGACGCATTCCGCGATGACGCCGGTGCGACGACCTACCACGTCATCCATCCGGTGTTGAAGCACCTGGCCCTTAGGCGAACAGCGCCCGGTCTCGATCAGTAGCCCCAGGCCTTTCCGACACCATCCAGGTCGGCGCAGACGTCTTCCAACTCGTCCGAAGAAAAGACCTTCCGCCAGGCGTCGCTGCGCGATCCGGCGGTGTCCTCGGCCATACGGATACCGCCCTCCTCAACGGCATCGACAAAGAACGCACTGTTCTGCGGCACGTCCTCTACGTCGACGCCCATGAACTGGAACAACCGGCCGAGTGTCGCGCCACGGTCGTCGCACAGGTCTTCCAGACGCACGACGATGTCGGTTTCGCCGGCGCCGGGCCGGGTGAGGAACCCTGTCAGGGTTTCGAAATGGGCACGCACGATTGCCGATGCGGCCTTGTGGCGAGGCGATGAGGCCAGCGCTTCCGTGTTCGGCAGGTTTCCCCGGAGGCCGAAGTTGGCGGCGAATTGGCGCATCCCGGCGACACGAACGTCGAGGCCCGTGGCTCCGCCGCCGCCGAAGATCCGTGGCGCGCTTTCCCTCCCCACCGGCCTGCAATAGGAGGCGGCGATCGCCCGGGGATCGCGCAGCAGGTGGATGAGCCGAAGGGTGCGGAACACCTCCGGATCGCGCCGGCCCAAAACCCATAGGGCGTCCTTGACGATCAGCCGACGGCTCAGGGCCAGGGCGGACAGCCGGTCCTCGTCGCGCCTGGCGAAGTTCCACTTGATGTCGAACTGCCAGAGCTTGAGGTCCTTCCATTGCTGGACGAACTCGGGATAGCGGGCGCCAAACGTATCGGCGTCGTCCTCGATCAGTGGCCGCTGGTTGCACTCAATCCAGGTGGCGCAGCCAGCGGCATCCAGGCAGCTCACCCACAACGGTTTCAACAGCTCGTTCCGGAGCAGGGTCGATCCCGACCGGCCCATGGAGACGATCGCGTAGACGGCGAAGCTCATGCAGCGGGTCCGATCCGGCCGCTGTCAGGCGTACCGGTAGCGCGGAAAGAAGCCGCCCGGTTGTCTATGAGGGTTGGCGCGATCCCAGGCCTCGCACAGGGCCTGAAACGCGCCCGGTTCGAGAACGCGGCAGCCCACGGAATAGGCGGCCCGCCCTTCCGAGAAGCCGCACTTGAACGTGTAGAGACCTTCCTGATTCTGCGCCGCGCCACCGAGATGAAAATCGCTGCGACCGGTGTGCATCATGTCGGTCGCCATCGTCGACATCAGCAGGTGGGTCGGATGCATGTGGCCGAACTCCGGGCGCGTACCGCCAAGGTGGTAGTGGCAGAATCGCCGGCCGTGCACGAACACCCCGGCGCTGAGCACTTCGTCGGCATCGTCGCGAGCGACATAGAGCGAGACCGTTTCGGGGCCGAGCGACAACAGCGCGTCGAAGTACTTCCGGGGAAAGAAATAGGAAGCGTGGGCGCCGAGCCGGTTCATCGTCCCCTGGTAGAGGTCGTGAAACATCGCCGCCAGCTGTACCGGCTCGGCTGCACGCTCGATCTGTACGCCGCGCCGGAGCGCCTGGCGCACGTAGCGGCGGGTCCGCCGGCTCTGCGCGGCCAGCATCGACTCTTCGTCCGTGGTCAAGTCGATGACCACGTTGTCGCGGCTGTGACGAATGTCGTAATGCGGTCCCCAGCCGACATCCGCCGCCAAAAGCGGGTGGAACCGGACGAATTCGCTGACCGCATAGACGTCCCGTAGGTACGCATCGAAAGCAGCGATGAAAGCGGCCCGCAAGGCGTCGGCATCGGCGCCATCTCCTGCCGGAACAGCCAAGGGGCCACCGAACTCGAATGGCGTGATGACGTCGGTCCAGCCATGCTGCGGAACTTGAACTCCGGGGAGCTCCGGCACCGGCCGCAGCACGAAGGGATAGGCGACAAGTCCCTCGGCATGCTCGAACAGGGCCAGGTGCACGCCGCCGGTCTCGTGGATGGCTGCCGACCGTAGATAGTCAAGGTTGTAGTAAACGTCGCCGGCATCGGCGAGCGCCCCGTCTCAGCGCCGTCGTGCCGGCGGCGACGCCAGCACGTCGGACAGCGGCTGGATGTCCAGATCGCCCGGCGCCACGAGTCGGACGGGACGCCGCGTTGGGACGCGCAGGCTCGCCGCCCGGCTGCTCATGACCCGCCGACCGCCGATGCGGCGGCACCGAGACGGACGATCCGGCCGCCGAACGGCGGTTCCAACGCGCCCGGCTGAAGGACCTCGCCGGGAAGGTCTTCGGTCCACGTGCGGCACCCGGCGACCAGATAGGTGCCGACCAAGTGGCGCAGGACGATCCCGCCCTCTCGCGCCAGATCGTTCAGGTACTGGAACACCCCCTGCCGCTCGGGGCCGCGGCCCAAGGTCTCCGGGATCAGGTAGAAATCGTGCCAAAGCAACACCGCTGACGGCGCCGCAATGGCCAGCGCCGTCTCCGTGTCGGCGCGGATGCCGTCGTAGCTGTGGTCGCCGTCGATCAGCACCAGATCAACCGCCCCAGCGACCTCCGCCAAATCCTTCGGCATCGTCTCTCCGGGCCGCCTGAACACCTGCTGGACCCGGTCGGCATAGGGTGAGGCCTTGTAGCAGCCGCCAACGGTGTCATCGCCGCGCAGGCACTTCGCCGTGTAGTCCTCGTGGTACGCCGGCTCCAGGTCGACCGTAATCACGTCGGTGTCCGGCGCCCTGTTGGCGGCGAGAATATAGGTGCTCTTGCCCTGGGCGGTGCCGAATTCGACAATGCGTTTGGGATTCCGCACCCGCGCGATGGCGGCCAGCACGAGCATCTCGTGGGGCAGCAGCAACGGCATCGACTCGCGTCCGTAGGTGAACAGATGGCTGCTCGCCTGCAGCGGCAGGTTATCGGCGACGCCGCGACCGACCCGGCGGCCATCGCCTGGAACACCCGCTCGTGCGAGGCATAGTAGGGCGGCAGCGCGTTGAAGGTGATTTTCGCCTTGCGCATCAACGGCTTGACCTCGGTCGTTGGCCGCGCGCCTTCGAAGCGGACGCCCGGCACGGAACCGGCGAGGAAGCCCCAGTGCTCGCCACAGACGACGGCGCCAGTGCCGGCGAGGGCGGCGACGACGCGGGCCTTCGCCCGGTCGCGGAGGTAGGTGTCGGCGGCGATGAACACGGGTGCCAGCGCAGCGCCGTCGCCCTCGTCGAGTCCAGTGACCTCCGCGATGACCAGCTCCAGCGGCGTCTCCGGTTCCACGTCGTGAGCCTCGACGATCGCGCCCAGGACCCTGGCCTCCCCGTCGCCCCGCCCGCGCCAGGCCCGGCGCTGGTCCTCGGGCGGGCCGCCATGGCAGGTGCCGGCGAACAGCACGGGGATGTCGCGGTCCTCCCAGGGCGTTTCGGCGACGGCTGCCGCGCCATGGGCGACGTGACAGACGGGCGGCACCGGGCCGATCATGCGCCGGCAGCAGGCGACGTTGTCGGCGGTGGGAAAGCTGACGGTGAGGCGCGGAACGGCGGCGCGGAGCCGATCCAGGTGATAGACCGGGTGGTCGACGAAATAGGCGAACACGGGGGCGTCGCTGAGCGCATAGAAACCGGCCCCGTCGGACGGCAGGCCGATGCCGTTGACGCAGCAGAACAGCGCCACCGCGCCGTCTTCCAGCAGCGGCCCCAGGTCGCGCTTCAGGGCATCCTCGGTCATGTCCACCACAACCGGGCGCAGGCCCCGCCGCGCGAACGCCTGGGCCAGTTCGCCGACCATGGCGTTGACGCTGCCGTATTGGGACACGCCCTTGAACAGCACCACGCGATCCGGGTCCGAAGCCGCCACCGCCGTCCACAACTCCGCTGCTGGTCAACTTTACCCAAGGCGTGCGATCGGGTAGAATAACACGTTGATTCGCGCAGAAAACCGGGCGCTCACACGATGGTCACTGTTCTCGACAAGCTCACCAGCAAGGACTTCGCGCTGGCGACGCTGCTGTCGCAGCTTCAAGGTAACTTCGAAGCCAAGGCGGCCGTGCGCACGAGCGAGGTCGAGGCCCAGTTCGGCCAGCAACTCGGCTCGATCGAGGTCGAAAAGCGCCCCTGGGAGCGGGTCCAGGAGAAGGCCGGCGAGACGTCCTCGCAGTTCGCCGATGTCGTCGGCCGGGTCAAGAACATCCGCAGCAGCCTCGACGGCATGATCTCGCAGATCGTCAAGGCCGAGCAGGTGTCGACCGGGGACACCAACTGGGCCGGTTACGCCGCGGTGTTCGATTCCCTGCTCGCCGGGTTCGTCAACTTGGCCGAGGACGGCACCGCACCCAATCTTCTCGGCGTGGCCGAACCGAAGCTGACCTACGAGATTAGCCCCACCGGCGCGACCACGTCGGTGCAGGGCGCCCACCTAGGGTCCGACTACTACATCGTCGACTCGGAAGGGAAATGGTGGGTGCCGGACCGGGACGCCCGCAACCTCAAACGCTATGACGAGTTTCCCGATATGCCGGCCAACGAGGCCGGCGCCTTCGAGAACGGGCTGCAGCTCGACAGCCTGGTCGGCGACGCGATCACCTTCACCGTCGGCCCCGACACGGGATCACCGACCCAGTACACCGGCACCATTTTCCGCGACGATCTCCAAGTGGTGGATTCCTGGTTCTACGACGGGCTGGAGACCCAAGACGGACGCGACCGCGCTATCGCGGCCCTCAACGCCGCCAAAGAGGCGGTAGACCTGGAGCTCACCCGCTACGAGGTCGCCCAGTCGGTGGCGATCTTCTACGAGCAGCGGGCGATCCAGACCCTCGAGGGGCTGACCAAGGAGTCCAACGACCTGCTCATCGAACAGGCGATCGAGATCCAGAAGGCCCAGGACGAACTGACCCGCCAGTTCACCGCCGCGACCAACTCCATCACCCTGGCCATTTCCCAGCAGGTGAACTACACCGAGCTGTTCGCGCCGTTCATCAACGAGCGCTTCTCCGCCGCCTTCATCGACTTGACGGCGTAAACTTTCGTAGCACTCCCAGCGACTATGCCTTGAGGCCGCCCTTCGTAAGGCCCTCGAGGAAGTGGTCCATTTTCTGCGGGTTACCGAACAGGTGCGAGGTGCGCACGAAGGCAACCGAGAAATCGGGCCGTTTTGACGTCACTTCATCGATGTAATGCGCCGCCTTCTGGGTTCGGCCCATTTGGCCGAGGGCGGCGATGAGCACGGCATATCGGGACCACTGGAAGTTCGGTTGTCCGAGGGCTTTGATGGCCCATTCTGCCGCCTCCTCGTAGCGCTCGGTGAAGTAGCTGGCATCGGCGATACGGACCAGGAACGATCCCATGTTGGGATCGTGCGGGCTCAGCCGGATCGCCCGCTCCAGGTGCGGAAAGGCGTCGGCGGGTCGGCCCGAAAAGACGAGCGCCGCGCCCAGCCCGTAGTGCGCGAGCGCAAGGCTCGGATTGAGTTGCAACGCGGTTTCCAATTCCCGGATCGCCGGCGGATATTCGCGCCGGAGGTAGTGGATGCGACCCAGAGTGCAGCGCGCGCCTGCGTCCTCGGCGTCCAGGGCGACGGCCCGCTGGGCCACCTTGATGGCCTTGGCGCGGTTGTCGTCTGCATTGTCGGCAAAGCCGTAGACCACCTCGTAGTAGTACGCCTCGGCGAGGCCCGAGTAGGCCAAGCCGAGACCGGCGTCGATCGCCATCGCCTCGGCAAACAGGGCGCGCGCCTCGGCGAGATCGTCCTTGGTGTAGTGGTAGAGGTGCGACATGCCGCGCTGGTAGATGTCCCAGGCATCGACGTTCTCCGGCTTCTTCGACCGGGACCGCTCCCGTTCGGCACGGCCGAGTTCCGGAAGCACGGCGCCGACGATGGTTTCGGTGATGTCGTCCTGAAGTTCGAAGATGTCGGCAAGCGCCCGGTCGTATCGCTCGGCCCAGACCGTGCCGCCACTGACCCCGTCGACGAGTTGCGCCGCTACCCGCACCCGGTCGCCGCCGCGGCGGACGCTGCCCTCGACCACGTAGCGGACGCCGAGGTCGGCGGCCACCTGCTTCACGTCGACCGCCTTGTCCTTGTAGACGAAGGTCGAATTCCTCGCGATAACGAAGAACCAGCGGACCCGCGACAGGGCCATGATGATGTCCTCGGTGACGCCGTCGACGAAGTACTCCTGCTCGGCGTCGCCAGAGATGTTCTTGAACGGCATGACGGCGACAGACGGCTTCTCCGGCAACGGCAGCCCAGCGGGAGCCGGCGCGATTCCCGTCGGGACGGAACCATCCGTCACCACGCCATAGGCCCGAACCGGCTTGGCGATGTTCTTGACCTGCTGCGGCCCGAGGTCGCGGAAACTCAGATCAAGCTTGCCGTCGACGGCATCGAACACGGCCCCCGAAACGCAGACCCCGCCCGGCTCGGCGAGGGTTTCGAGGCGCGCCGCGACGTTGACGCCGTCACCATATATCTCGCCGCGGTCGGCGATCACCTCGCCGAGGTTGATCCCCATGCGAAAGCGCAGTTGCCGGTCTTCCGGGACATCGGCGTTCCAGGCGGAGAACTCCCCCTGCGCGGCGACCGCACAGGTGACGGCGGCAGAGACGGTCGTAAACTCGGCAAGGATGGCGTCACCGGCCGTATGGCAGACACGCCCACCGTGCTGTTCCACCCACTCCGAAAGCCGGTCCAGCGCCGTCCCGAGCGCCCGGTGCGTGCCCTCTTCGTCGGCGCCCGTCAGGCGGCTGTAACCGGCGACATCGGCATAGAGGATTGCCGCAAGCTTCCGCTCCACCGTGGTCCCCGCGCCGGTTCGTCTCGCGGCGGTCAGCGTAGCCAACCAATCGAGAAAACGCGAGCGACGACGACGGGTCGTTAGCTTTGCGCCGCGTGTTCATCCGGGCCGCTGGCGGCTCCCTCGGCCGGATCTTCCTGCGGCTCCGGGGCGACGCCGACGACGGTCAGCTCGTCGCGGCGTTCGGCCATCTCGGCGAGCAGGGTGCGGGTCTCGCCGGCCATCCACACGCAGGCATCTCGGTAGCTGTCGAGGAAGGCGCCGAGATAGGCCCGCCGGGTCGCCTCGTTTAAGAGTCGGTTACCGCCAAAGGCACCGAGGCGGAGGATCGAGTTGAACGAGCCGCCGATGATCTTCAGCACCGACTGGCAGGTCTCACCGTAATCGGCCCAGAAATCGAGGAGCCGCTTTTTCACCGCCCAGAAGTATCCGTCTTGTTCAAGGGTTGATTTCAGACCATTTTCGGTCATCGCGGATCAGGGCGTTTGCGAGGATCAGAAGCTTGCGCATGACAGCGGTGATCGCTACTTTCGCAGGCTTTCCGGCT
>Ga0209782_1000148_pt1 | contig 27589 bp, 23 predicted proteins | sample WorMetmaBAHAMAS1_FD_187390 | JGI IMG/M metagenome (GOLD analysis project Ga0209782, IMG submission 187390) | Marine gutless worms symbiont microbial communities from Max Planck institute for Marine Microbiology, Germany - Inanidrilus... | ecosystem: Host-associated > Annelida > Digestive system...
CACCACACCCAGATGCCCCCGATCCAGGTGTGATGGCCTGTCACAGTTTAACGAGGACACAGCGGACCCCCTTGTACCTTGCCCGAGAATAATCTCATGCAGAAACCTGACTCGCCATGCCGGCAGGGGTGGGATACGAACCCACGCCCTGCCGAATAGCCAGCTAGGCTTTTACTGCACCGCAGCCCGAGATCGCTAGACCACTAAGCCACGGAGGCAGGTACGAGTTGACCATGTTGTTGAACAAAGTTGTGACAAGTTGAGCATACCGTGTGAGTGACAATGGTGTGTTTTTCTTGCCGTTGGTACGGACGGTAACGCATACATGTAGGTAAGCCTTTTCTGAACCTCAGCAGCATATAAAAATTTAGACTTAATTAAAATTTAAATCCAAAGTAACAGAGAATAAAACAACAGTAAAATGCAACTGTACTGCAGTTGTATCGACATGCATACCCATGCCTTTATTATTATTATTATTATTAGTTTTTTTAGACCCTGGTACTTCATTCCCAGGGTGTGAGACATTAAGCAAAGTGTGTAGTGTCTGGAACGGCTACAATAGCCACATTGATGATTTTACAATCGATAGTTTTAACATCTGGTCTCTTGCAGTATGGCTCTACATTTAGCTTTTCAATTTCAATTTAACTGAGAACATACCTGGTATGCATTATTCCATTACTAACTAACATCTCTGAGCGTGCTTTTAGTCACTTTCCATTGATTTGCTCCAGGAGTGTTTTATTGATTGTTGATTATGGTTATAGTTATTGTAATTTGCTTATAGGGAATATTAGTGAACTGATTTAGGGACATATGGTTTTGTGGGCACCACAGGGAAACAAATACAAACAGTAGAGCATATTTGTCTTCAAACTGGTAAATGTGTGACCTCAGTGTGACCAATGCAGAGCAGTTGTATTGGCTATGCATTCTAGGAAACTAATAAAAATGAAAAGGCTTGAACTTCAAACTGGTATTAAATTTATGTGTGATTGGTACTGCAAACAGAATGTACCTGCAGTGGAATACAAACAGCAGCAGTCCGTCAAAGACGATAGTTTGTCACTGGCTCTATACTGCTGTGAAATTTATGTGTGATTGGTACTGCAAACAGAATGTACCTGCAGTGGAATACAAACAGCAGCAGTCCGTCAAAGACGATAGTTTGTCACTGGCTCTATACTGCTGTGATTTTCTTGCTTGCATGCTCATCAACGTTTGAATCTGCAACAAAATGTGAGACATGCCGGGAACTCGTTAAGAATTTTCAGGAGGTAGTTGTGATGCTACTCGAATTCCTATAGTGTTTTGTTTTTATTTAAAGTAAAGTATTTGTTGTCAGTTTACTTCACATGTGTCAAAAAGCTGGTCGTAATGAATGGTTAGTCGCACATCCAGCCATGATGATACTGGAAAAGAATTTACTTAAAGATAGGCAGTAGTATAGTAGTGAAAATTTGGCATATATAGTAATGGTCATCTTAAGTTACCACAGTTTGTACCAGTAGCTGTTTTAGCTACAGACTGCTGAACACTTTCTACTACATGCTTCTTGCTCATTGCGACATTTTTAGTAGGATTACAGAAACTAACAGCAGCTTCGTAGACAGTACGATTATCTGTTGAGTGTATGCCTGTTTTTGTTTAGCAAACGATGCATACTTTACTTGTATATGATATGTGTTATTTGAAAGCAAATTTTTGTGGAGGCCAAAACATGGTATCAGAAGTCTACAGTAATGACTTCTTAGCATTTTGAACTGTGTGAATTATTGTTAGCAGCATAACATCTATCGGTTTCACTCATAACAGGGTTTGGAGAAAACTGCAAAGAGTAGTTTTGGAGGTGGCAATACCAAGTGGGAAGAAAGTAGACTTGGCAGCTTTTCAACAAGGTACATTTGATTTAAGTTTTGTTGTTGTTACTTACTAGCACAGAAATGGTATAGAGATTTTGCTGCAGGTAATGCCACTGGGGAGAACTGTAGCATTTCCAAATGCACTAGTTGCCGTTAGCAGGAGCTTGTGGCCAGTAAAACTTTGCTGCAAGAAAACAAGAAGCATTTGAAAAATGTTGGGCCCATTCACAACTGTGAGCCGCTTCACGCCCATTCACCAGGTGTTGCCAGCGGTACTGTCGCGCGCCGCCTGCACATTGATGTCCATGACATCGACAACGATAACGACAATGCGTGACAGAGGGGACCGCTATGGCCCCATGGAATGGGCCCAATAATCCAGTATTTAACTGAAGGCAGGATGATGGTTAAAACAGTTTGTCCTGTATAACTGTCGTTACCACTCAGTCCAGTGGTCTGGCGGTCTTGCAGCGTCTGTGTCGCCAGCTCTCGTTGACACAAAGATTGTTATTAAATTTTTTATTATTGTCATGTTTTCATAAAAACATCAGTATAAATATAGCTCATAGTAGCATATATTGCATTGTTTGCTTTGACTTTCAATCACCCGTTCAAAATTATGGTCACTGCAGCACATGTGGCAAAATTAATGTGGTGGAAGCGCAGTCAGTAATACTGCATTATTATACTATTACATTATTTTACTTACGGTATGTCACGCCTTCATCAGTTACCTGCACACACTCACCATCTGCATGTATTTGGATTTGATTAACATATTTATCACATTTTTAAACATTTTCCCACGTTTTAATATTTTAGTAACATTTTTAATTTTTTAACATTTTTCTGTCGATGATTTGATGTGTTCCTGTAATCTGCTTTTTGCGACAGGCTCACCTGTATGTCTTAGATAGAGGCCTGTAACATGGTTGTTGTTTTGTTGTTGCATATGCAGTTCTGCATTTAATGTTTAGTCAGCCAGAGTCAAATACATTTGACAAAATTTACATTACACGGCAGTAATCTGGGTTTATAAACTGACATGCATTTAGCTTCATTTGCAGTAGAAGTGTCGGGTTAAATATAAAGATAATGTTGAAATATCAACATAATATTATGTGCCGTTTTTGTCAGTGAAACACGATTCTTGGAGGTTGTAGAACATGCCTGCCGTGATGGCAACAAAGAGGTGTGTTTGCCAGTTTGTTTGTAACTGCATTCTTTAAGAGATTTTATTAATTTCAGAATTCTTGAATGTAATCAATCATAGTAGAGTCAGACATGCAAAGTTTATACCTTTTGAATTGCATTACATCTGCAAATGTTCTTGATAGAATATTATTAATAATGTTGTTAATAAACTGCTTCTGTTTGTGCTTCCAGTTTTTGTTTAACTAACCTAGTTTATGATACGTGAAGTAGGTATATATAGACGATACATTTTTTCTGTCACCAAACAACAGCAGCAAAACACTAAAGATATCAAAACAAAACACAGAACACAAATATTTAATACTGTTAATAATATATAATTATAATGTGTTTTCTGTATATGTTGTTTATGTGTGATCTTTTTAATAATTTGGTGCTTGGAGAATATAGGTCTGCATGGGGTAGACATTTTTCTCCAGCAACTATGACCTGCCTCGGCAACACTGCTCTGGTTCAACCCTACCCCACTACGTTGACCCCATCAACGACCAGTCCCTGTAATAATCGTCCCACCACCACCTCACACAAAAAGTCAGTATAACCAAACATTGGTTTAACATGTGGTGAATGGCAAGTTTGCCTGGTGGCCAGTCTAATTATGTAGCCTAACATTGTTGTTAGTAATCCTGCTCAGTGCGGAGCTTGCAGTGTGGACCATAGATGAGAGTGCACACAGCAGGTCCAGCAGGATGACTAGCAAGCCCCCAAGACCATGTGTTTGAGATCTGCCACCATTCCCACCGTTTGCCCATCACTTTAGTTCCCAGTACTGCATGTCCCCCTTAACTTTTATACCTGTTTTTGCACTACCCATACCCTGAGTAGGCCTCTGTGGAGAACATGCTGTTGTATTTATATTCTAAAATGTCTGTTTTTTTTTGTTCAGTTGCACAAGATGCACATGTTATAATTACTTTATATAATGTCATTGCAGTGCCATCATATGTTGGAAGACCAGGAGGAAATTCTGGAGCAGTGGTTCTTTAAGCACTATGCAAATCGTCTTGATCTCGACCTTGAAGTTTACTTTTGCATAGAAAAACTTCGCAGTATGTTGGTGATTTCATATTGTACTGGTAACTTGTTTGCTAGTGTGACAGAATGTCCTTGTTTGTCAGTTATTTATTAAATATTTCTATTGTATTCTGGTGTTGTGGATCAAGAATGTCCACTGTGACATGTATTCAGGGCATGCTCTGGTCATTGAAAGTCCTTGAATTTAAATGTTGCATAATCAAGGCCTTGACTGAACTTGAAAATGAAGATGGTCTTTGAAAGTCCTTGAGAAGTCCTGGAAAGTGTTTAGTTTGGTCTGGAAAATTTTATTGCATAATTGGATGGCTCACAGCTACTAGTGTGAATTTCTGTAACATTGCCATTCAATTGATTACTTACTTACGTCTAGATGGTCGAATAGCCGAAAAGTCCTTGCCTTGAAAGTTCTTGAATTCTAAAGCTTCAGAAGAGGGGTACTCCTGTGTATCAACCATTTTTTTAGCTTCATTGATGTTATACAAGTTTAATTTTCACAGTGAGTTGATGACGTTGTAACTGGATACAGTTTGCTGTCCGAAGGGAACATACGGCACTGAGTGTGAGCTTTGTCCTGGAGGAAGTGAACGTCCATGCTGGGATCATGGAGATTGTGAGGTTTGTTGTAGTTGGTTTCAGTAGAATATAGTACACTAGCTGCAGATACTGCTGTAATTGGGCCAATTCCATGGGGCCATAGCGGTCCCCTCTGTCACGCGTTGTCGTTGTTGTCGATGTTGTTGTGGACATCGATGCGCAGGCGGCGTGCGACAGTAGCGACACCTGGTGAATGGCAATGTAAAACAGGCAGCGTGCGGTGGCTCGCAGTGGCAATGGGCCCAACATTTTTCAAATGCTTCTTGTTAGTAATAATAATGATTGGTAATAATTATAATATAACTTATATCATGCACAGTGTCAAGGAATTCTCAAAGGTGCAGACAGTTAGCTGCCAGATGGAGAGAGATCGGTTATCAGTTATTACAATGTTGGTGGTTAGCCAGTGCATAAGTAATGCACGGTCAGTGAGACGAGGTGAGAGAGATAGTATCTTGAGGCACTGGTGCTATAGATTTATTATAAAAGGAACAGTGCTCCTTTGTGATGTGTTTAGCAGTGGATCAAAAACGATAAAGCCAGTGGTTGATTTTCTGTGGTCGGGGTGAGTGCATTAAGTTCTCTTTAATGCCTTGACACTGATCACTGGGTGACAGCAAGGACATTTGAGCTGAAAGTTACCTTTGCTACTTATCCACAAAGGATGTCTCTCAGAACAAATGGCTAAAGAAGACAAGGTGAACCAGCTAACCAAGATTAACTTGGAATAGGGCCTTTGAAACAGGTTAAATTAGTCTTATTAATTACTTGGTAACCATTGCATCTTCATTCTTCATTGAGAAATGTCTTCCTGCATTCTCGTACAATGTAGCTTCTGCTGTGTTAGAAAAATTTGTAATAAAAATTGACAGACTGCAGTGTGTCATTATTTGAAATGTCTGTTGCTCCTGCACCTTGAAAATTTTATTAATCACATCCTAACCACACGCATAATAGTGTGAAATAATATGATTACGATGCTGTATCTTATTATGCTGGTCACATGTAACTGTAATGCATCAGTCTAGTGTTTGCCTGATTGTTTGTCTGCCTGACCCATCTTAGCAGCCTCAACACTCGGATTGACTTACGAGGCACATCACACATTATGGCTAGTGTACATTTCGACCCAGTGCTGTGAGGGTCAATACGCTTGTTTTACGTGAATGAAATGAGTGAGTCGTTCTTATTATGGAAGTATCTATTTGCAGCTTAGCTGTGTTGCAGGGTGACGGTACAAGAGAGGGTTCTGGCAAGTGTTCTTGTAACTTCGGCTACCAGGGAGAATTGTGCAGTGAATGCATGGACGAGTTCTTTGCTGAGGTTCAGAATGAAACGCACACCATTTGTCAGCGTAAGTCACTTTACAGAATTTATATATATATATATATATTCTAAATATAAAGTTGATAAAATCTATCCACGAACTTTATTTGCTGAAGCGCAACATTCTATGATAAATTGTTCATAATAAATTATTCCTTTTATGGGACAGCATAGTCCAATTTATGTATAAAGTGCCATTAAACTTTGCTCACTTGACGTCTTCTCAGGGCTGTCTTGTTTCACAGTGAACGAGTAGTAGTGATATCGTAGAGGTTGTGATGTGTTTGGCAGCGTGTCATCCTGGATGTCTTGGCTCGTGCAGTGGCCTCGAACGTACAGACTGTGCCAGTTGTAGAGAAGGCTATGCGCACGATGAAGAGCAGGGCTGTCTTGGCAAGTTTATGTCTTGTCTGTGTTTCGTATGTCGAATAAGTTGATGTGACTTACAATGTCATAAAGTCTTACTGTATTTGAAACTAAATATTGCAGAATGTTGTTTGATAATCATAATAATTGACATTGATATTAATATACTCTTCTCATCTATCTCACCATAGAGTTGTGACTTCAGCTAAATATTTAGTTTGAATATACTCGTAATATTAAATGTATTCGTACAAAAAAGCCATCTCTGTATAATAAGACAATTAAATATATTTATGTGCTTGATCTTCATTGTTTTTTGCCTTAGCAGTGATTATTAAAACTCCTGTAGTATTACTTACTTTTTCTTTGCACTAACAACAAACTTGTTTTAGCTTGTACAGCCTCTGCATGCTGTAAGTACAAGATTTGTAGAAGAAGTTGATAATCTATCATAAATGCATGTCGAGTTATTTGCTTCAATTCTGTTTGCAGCAGATGCAAAATTGATGGCAGATTTGTGCTTGACATTTTTGACCTGTGATAAGCGATTTGAACAGTCACACTACATGTGATTATGTCATGTAAACACTTACTCTCAATCTTGTGCTAACTGCAGTATTTAAACTGCTGTCACTTTTGACTGAACAATAAGCTTAGTTGAACTCTTGTTTGTTTGAATTTTGTACACAAGCAGTTATTAAAGTTGTGTCATATAGTGAATAATGCTTGAAAGCACTGCTGTGACTATGAACAGAAGTGATTGTAATACAGATGAAGGAGACTGTTAACATTTTTGTATAATGGGATAGTGCCGTAAAGAAAAAAAATGAATGTGGCTTTATATAAAGAATTCAATTCTGATGAAAAAGGTACTTATTGTGAACTCTACAATCTACGTGTAGCTGTTAATGTTTATGTTGTATGTGACCAGACATTGATGAGTGCGGCACGGGTGCACATAACTGTCAACATGGTCAGTACTGCACAAACAAACAAGGATCGTTCAGTTGTCCAGGTCCAGTTTTATTTTGTATTCTCTGCTTCAGATTATTGTTTTTTTGTACTGTGCTCTTACTTCCTCGAGCTAGTTACAGTTATCTCACGTTGTCAGATATGCACGCTGGTGATTGATTAAATGACAATTTAAAAACCAAGATATGCAGATTTTCATGAAAACACTACAATTAACTGCAGTGATCTGACAGATTTTCTGCCTGCAGTCTCATTCACTGACCAGTTGTGAAGCAGGTACAACGAAGATTGAAGTTTGTTATTAAAATATTGTTGCATACAGACTGTGCTTTTGACAGTATGAGGTAAGAAGGTATCTGGCTTGTAAAGATTTCACCATAGCAATCCAGAGTGGTTTCTGTATGGACCTGGTGTGGCAAATGGTGAGTGACTTATCTCTACATACCCTGCCAAGCCTGTGGTGACTATCAGTGATGTCGTTGGGGATCTGGCCTGGCCGATAGTGAGTGACAGAGATCGACTGGTTAAAGAGAGTGAAGTGAATGTGTGTGCAGCTTGTGATGCATCGTGTGACGGCTGTATTGGTCCTGGTCCAGAGAACTGCGAAGTTTGCCGAGAACGACATTATATCGACGACAATGGCGTCTGTAAACGTATGTCAACTTTGATATCATCTTGCTTGTTAGTATTTCATATTCTGAAGTATCTCTGCTTGATATTATTTTATCTTATCACGATAGTGCTTTCGTCACCGTTTGGTCCAACCAGTTCATTGTGTCATCGTCGGCAAGATGAAGTCTTTGCAGACCATCGTCAGAAAGCATAGTCAGTAAGCACTTATTCGCTATGCGTGACGTTGTCTGGACGACAAGCAGAATCATCTGATGAAAGATGTGAGAAACACAGACGGTGTCGTACCTCTACGTCTGCCTTATATAGGTCTGACGACGCATCTGCAGGCAAGCAACAGACAAATGACAGACTTCACAGTTTTTTATCTGCATGATGCACTGTTGACCTGACTGCCATTGTGGTTTGTGTAACTGCATAAGTTTTAGCAAAACTTGTTTTGTCTTGTTGTCTAACTCTACAGTTTGTTTACAAGGTTGTGTGGCCTACACAAGCAGACTCATTTTACAGTTTCGTGAATGGCAGCTAATTGGGCCCATTCCATGGGGCCATAGCGGTCCCCTCTGTCACGCGTTGTCGTTGTCGTCGTCGTCGTTGTGGACATCGATGCGCAGGCGGCGTGCGACAGTACAGTGACGACACCTGGTGAATTGGCGTGAGTCGGCTCGTTGTGGCGAATGGGCCCAACATTTTTCAAATGCTTCTTGCTACCATAAGCAATGATGTCGTTTCTGATGTTGGAGAACAGGTATGAATGGAGCAGGAAGATAGTAGTGGAGGAGAATGGTAGTAGATAAACAAAGAATAAGGCCAGTGCTTTGCCAATATCACATAGGTGACATGCAATCAAATCTGTGTCATTTAGTCCCAGAGGTTCTCTTGCGGAACAAGCGGACAAATAAACCGAGAAGAAAATTGTCTCATACAGGTTCATCTGAAAAATTGTTTTTGAAATGGTATTGATAGTAAGTGCTTAAGTTTATTATGAAATACTTATAACAAGTGCACATGTTTACTCAAAGAAAGTAATCGTACAACACAGTGAGTGAATGTTACATCATAAAATTAAATGATAAAATACATGGACATGCACATAAAACAAACATATAAAATTTACACATAACCAAACAGGAAACGAGTAATAAAGTGGCATTTGTTAAATTGTGATAGCACTATGTCTGTTGGCACTAGTGCGGTGATAGTGTTTGTTAAATTGCTTGTGTGTCACTTCTTGTGAGATGTGCTGATGCCAAGCATGATTGTTGTTCAGCGTGTCATGCGGCTTGTCAGTCTCGCTGCCGTGACGGCACTGCATCCACATGTGACGCCTGCAGTGACGGTTGGCAGCCAGACGGCTTTGGCCTCCTCAACCAGGCTTGCAAAGGTAACTGCTGCAAGCAGTTGAGTCTTCTAGAATTTGTGAGTGTGATTGTCAGTAGATTTTGTGATATATTTTTGTTGCTAATTAACTTACTCTCGGTCTGTTATGTGTGCACTGCGATTTCATCTCTGGTACATTTTCAACCATATCGAATAACAGAAATATGAAATATGTATCATCCAGAGTGAATTAATTTATTACTTGTTAATTTTTTAGTCTTACACCATAGTGAGGTGATTACAATATGTCTACACTGTTCTACAGTTTATGATGACAGGTTAAGTTTCAGCATGCTAAGACTGTTGTATAAAGCATGCTAGACTATGACGGAATTGGCATGTTAAATTGTTTAACTGTGATCACAGATGCAAGTATGGGTCTGGTATGACTGAGATGAATCTAAGAGTTGCATATGATCATCGTATTAGAAATTAGCAGTGACAGTTTTTACTGCTCTTTTTGGAAGCACCTTGTTGTGTTCACATACTTACGAATGGCATAACGTTCCATCGATGTTTTACTGTTGTGATACTTTGCTTGCACAGATATCGACGAGTGTGCAGATGATCTACGAACATGCGATCAGCAGTCGTTTTGTAGAAACACTGAAGGATCGTCCACATGCATTGGTGATTCCATTTCTCTTGTTGGTGTATAGGGGTCTATTATATCATATTATATTAGTAGTGTTCTTTCAGTATTGTCATTAGCAGAAACTTTGGTTTCTGTTACAGATGTTTGAGTACAAGTAGAAGTACAAGAAATATGTGTGTTTTGTTTCTGTAGCTTGCCATCAGTCATGCGACGGTTGTACCGGTCCTTCAGCATTTGATTGCATCACATGTCGGACGGGATATGTCGTTGATGATAACACTAATGAATGCACTGGTAACATATTTATTTTGAAAGTTATGATTTTTTTTCTGTCACTTGTGAACAAAGTATAGGAGTGGTGAGAGAATCTGTCACTGTCTGTTGTCATGTGACCAACAGTGAGCTGTTTTGTTGATTGGTTGAAACGCAGTCACATGATGTTGGTCATAATCAAATGATGAATGATTCATGCGTGACGAAAGGTCACTGTCAGGATCATGGAAATACTGAACATTTGACATTGCAGTATCAGTATCAATATCGCATGTTCATCATTTCAACTAGAACAAAGTACAGTAACAGTATAGCTGCATGTGTGCCTCCTGCAAGTAGAAATCATTTGTTTATTGTTAGAACCTTTATAGCAGACCATCGAATATGGAAAATGGAGTAGTTCATTCTGTGTTAACAAGTGGTACATGAGAATGAGAGTAAAATGAAAAAAAATTTTAACTGCCAAAGTTGCAGAGCACCAAAGACAGACAGTTATTAGATAGCAAAAGAAATAAAACTGAATGAAATAAAACACAAATTTACACAGTACTGTTTAACTGCAAGTTTAAAACATTTTGGTTTTCCTTTTCTGTTCACTGTGAGATATGCCATTAGTCACTTTGTAGGGAGCGCAGTACAAATGACTCTTATAATGCATTGCTACGTATATATTGCTCATTGGCAATCACTGAGATAGCAGGGAAGACAAATTCCTTCACACTGACCTATTTTGTGTGGGAGTAGTTACATGGATTATTGAATGTCAGTTGTACTGAATGCTTTGCGTCTGTTGTATGGGTGGCAGGAAAGGTGAACCAGGCTATTGCAAACATTCTAAAAAAAATCCCGATGGTTTGCTGTACATATAGCCTGGAGTAACTCCAGGAGAAAGCCAGTTAAACAAAACCGAAGGTGGTGGCAGTGTCCTACAAGGAGATCGATGATATAAATAACTGTAAATATAAAATACAGTGTGAATTAAACACATCCACACCCACACAGAAGGATTGATTGATGGTTGTCCGTATCTGTTTCCGTGCAGATATTGATGAATGTGCGGCTGCTGTTGGTGGCTCACGATGTTCGCCTGAGTCGGAAAAATGTGTGAATACCATCGGATCGTATCGATGCGACTGTGCTGATGGCTTTCACAGGCTAAGTGGCAAATGTGAAGCAAAGAAAAAACGTAAGTGCTCAAAAGTAGATGATTTGACTTAAATACAGAAGTTTACGAAGCTCAGTTTTTGCATTAGTTTCACTGCTGTCTCTACATGTTTTTATACACATGTAGGGCCATTGAGCATGTTTGGTGTTAAAATTACAAAAATGGCTCTAAAATGGTACATATGTGTTGTATTAGTTTGTATGTGGGTTATTTTTGTGCCGTTCCAGTCTATATTACTGTATTATGCTTTTGAGCAGCAAAGAAAAAGACGAAGGATAAATCGAAAACTTCCAGCGTTGAAGCAACAGGTCCAGTGTCTATCACAGAAGGCTTGGGAAAACCTTTACAAGGTCGGCCTCTTAATGAAGAGATGATTGTGATGGAGGGAAATTCGAATATTCCACCTGATTCAGCAGATGCACCACGTGATGACGTTCACAGTTCTGACAGTAGCAAAAGGGACGATTTGTGATAGTGTTTAATGTTTCGTTGGTGATATATTTTTGTTAGGCATTTTTGGCACGTGTGTGAGTGAGTTAGGAAGTTGACATCATTATTGTACTCATTAATATTTAGAGTGGGTCAAGAGTTGGAAGTGAAAGAAGATAGTGATGTTGCTGCAACAGATCACTAACATGAAGTGATATCCAGCGTGTCTAATGGCAATTGCAGTAACCAGTAACCTTTAGTGTATCTGAAGGTTATTGCCCAGTTGCAGCATTTGCAAGATTTTTTGTATATTTTGCATCACTTAACTTTTGCATCAGCTTACAAAGCATATCAGACAGTACCTCTGCAATAGCAGAGCTTTATGTAACAACCTCTTAAGAGTGATGGAGGTTGGGAGTCGGTGAACATTTTGCGTTGTATGGTGTTTATTATTTGTTATGATATATCTGCTCCTGAACACAAAGTATGCCTTTTTGATCTCTATTTTTTCTGTGTCTGTGTTATTATTTAGTAGTCAAAAAAATAAAATCTTTCGGACTGAATTTGCTGGAAATTGTCTTCACAGTATGCAAATGAAAACCCGTTGCTGACTTGTAGTTTGTATTGCTAATAATATTGTCGAAGGTTTTACACATTTGCAAATGAAGAGTGGGCATTTAGTTTGTAACAGTCTGCTTTAACTGTCCTCAATCAACAGATATGTTTATTGGGGAGACACTTTTGAAGTTTGAGTAACTCTGAAAATAGAAGACCAGTTATATAAAAACCAATTATGATTTTTTACTTTTAACTATCATGCTTACATGCTTACAAAACTAACTGTAGCATTGCTACCAGTTTTTATTCTTATAAATAATGATTAAAATATTTTTCTCTTGGTAAAAATTGTACATTTACTTTGGTATACACAGTTATGATGCAAGTTTTTTTAGGTTACTTGTTTGTTTTATCCACTGAAAATGACTGAAAATCATTAACTTCATTGATTGACTGAAATCATTTCATTAAGCTTTTTATCGTGTTTTCTAATTTAACAGTTACAACACAACAGACTATCACTCTCCAATATAACTGTGACACCAGTGAAGATTACACCTGTGTTGCTGGCTTTTGTACTCCTATATCACAGCTGAATTCTATGTATTAGTAGCCGGAAATAACGTTATTTATACTTTTAATAATGTTTTATATAGCAATATAATCTTTAATATTATTCATAATACATGTAAAAATGTGTCCCTGAGCAAACGAAAATAAGTCAATTAGGCCTATAAGTCGAATATGATGGAATATTAAATAAATATACTTTAATGGTGTTTTGATAACAGTGATTATTAGAAATTTTTGGCACAGAAGGGAAATTTACAATAGCACTGGTGTAATGGTTAAGGCATTGGCACAGCATAACAAAGTGATCAGATATTTATACCATGGCATTGGCTTGCATGCAGATATGACTCAACATAACGATGTCGACTACTGCTAAGTAATGATCTTGAGCAAGTTGTTCACATGTGGTGGCTGTGACAATCACACTCGCCACCAAGCAGTATAATTTGTACAGTAATAGGGACTGATGTCATGTATGACCTGGCTTCACAGACTCCGTGGTTTATTTTAACTAAGTAAAGGAGATAAGCACAAACACTCGTCATGGCGTGTGGTACTCTTCAGCCATTGCAAAAAAAAACAACTTTTTATGTTGTACTGTTTCCCTTTCAGTACCAACTCCACTGATTTTTGCCTCATAATCATACAGACCAAAACTTGTATTGACAAAACATATCTTATTTTTCACAGTGGAAACCACAGACGGCTATACTACCAGTACCACGCAATTTTAAAAATCCTAAATTTATGCTTAGTGCAGCTCTAACACTCGGTTTCAAATTCTGCGGATTTACGATCGTCTTTGCTTGCTTGTTTATATTTATTTGTACTTCCTGATATGAGAGTTTTCGCCACAGCTGAATCACTGAGTTGAACAGTTTAAATGGTTTTCGCTACATTCAATCCAATCCAGTGAGTTCTGACGGGCGCAGGTAGTCCTCTTTGCCCGTATCACGAATAAGATAAAATCACATACAAATCGGTAGACGTGGTAGACTTCCAATTCCAGGAATGTCGGCATGAAAATTGACAAGAACATCTTGATTACACCAATGTTTATCAAGACTTTTCTTAAAAGTGTTAATAGTTTCAACTTACACTATGTCATTTGGTAAACTATTTCATGTATTAACTATTCGAGAGCAAAATGAATATTTCCTTAGGTTATAATGACACGTAAATTTCTGTAATTTATAATTATTCCCTCTAACCAGTTTTGTAGTTAGAGTTTACTGAAAGTGATGCACATTTATTTAATCTTTGTAGGTTTATGGCGCAAACAGAGTGGGAGCTGTTATGTGGATGTGGACAACAGCATTTTACAGTATGGAAAGATGGAGACTTTGGCAAATGTTTCGAACGTTTACTTTTTAGCTGTATACCACATGGATTTCTTGCCATTTCCAGCACCTACCAACTAGGCAGGCACTGGCCTAAACGGTTTCGTGGGTGCATAATATATTCTACAACCCTGCATTTTCGACATGCATTGTGCATCGTTTTGATGCTTAGTGCTGTTGCTCTGCTGCTTGCTGGTTTCCTCTATACTGAATTCTGTCCAGGATTAATTAATGTTGTTGACTGTGGGTTCCGTGCCGTTGCATGGTTTGCTCATTCACGTTTTGTATGGGGCAGCCATCGGTTTCATCATATACATTTACGTGGTCCTGTAGCTACAGTTGTGTCATATCTGTTGGTTCATGCATCGTCCTTTGTTCTTCTTCAGTCAGCAATTCGTCGACAGATTTGTGAAGCACGTCCTCTGCCAACACTTGAAGAATGGTTTATTTACGGCAGCTGTTTTGTGTACATACTCTATGCCATAACACTGCTGCCACATAGACGTCCACTGCCTCCCAGTCTGTTGCATTTGCAAGATGATTCCCAGGAAATGTTGATATCTGATGGTGATACAGACTCAGTTGACATATCAACCATTCGCACAAATCCTGTTTCGATTATAACATTTTCGTGGGTTGATCCTTTAATGAAACGTGGTGCAAAAAGTCGGATAAGATCTGTGAATGACGTTTTTGAATTACCGTCATCGTTAAATACTGTGTTTGTTTGCGAATGTTTTCATAACGTTCTCTGTGATAGCATGGCAAATGTTGATAGATATACTCTGCCTGGAATAGATAACTCAGCTGTTAGTGATCAGTTGCTGGTGTCTGATTATAAACATCGGACCACACTTCTGAAAGGCCTCATGCGAACTTTTGGCACTGAGTACTTTTTTGCTGGGCTGCTGAAGCTGTTTGGTGATAGCATGTCATTTGTGGGACCAATACTGTTGAATTTGTTGCTGAATTTCATGGTGGATCATTCGCTTCCTCTGTGGCATGGGTATGTATATACGGCTGCTCTGTTACTGTCTACATTGCTCGGTGCCATCTTCTCGACTCACTTTAACTATCTTGTCACTGTTGTTGGATTGAAGTTCCGTGCTGCCTTGGTGTCGACGGTTTATGACAAAACTCTTACGGTCAGTTCAGCCATGTTTGGTGGAGACAGTCATGGAGATGTATCGTCAGAAAACTTCAGTGGTACCGGTGAGGTTGTCAATCTTATGAGCACTGACGTCGACCGGGTTGTCAATTTCTGTCCAAGTTTTCACCAGCTATGGAGCCTCCCACTGCAGGCTAGTTTGCAAGATTTCTAGTCATGTCATAGCAGATATAATCAGCAGATGTTGAACTATTGATAGTTGAAGACTTTGCTAAACCAACAATGTGCTAACATGCACTTTTCATGGTTCTGGAAAAGATAAAGCTTGTGCATTTAAACAGAACACAGTATAAATAAAATAATTGCATATGTATGCTAACTGAAGTAAGCTGTGTATTGCTGATTTGTCTGTCGTGTTGTTTATTAAAGTTTGAGTTATAACATCTGCAAAATGCAAAAAAAGACAAAAAAAAGTTAAGTTTACTTTTTGCAACACTGTCTTTAATTCTTCTCGTTGCTAATTTTTGTAACTATAATTGTTCTCATGTGTGATAAATGTTTGTTGATTTTGTTACTAATGTGAATGCTAGGTTGCTGTTACACTATACTTACTTTATCTACAAGTTGGAGTTGCATTTTTAGCTGGAGTTGGATTTGCAGTTTTACTGATTCCAGTTAATAGATATATTGCCGTCAAAATTGCCGACCTTAGTCAAAGTCTTATGGCACAGAAAGATTCTCGTGTAAAGGTATGCATTTTGTGAACAAGCAGATTTGGTACACGGTAAATTATTATCTTCATTTCTGCGGCCGTATTGGTTAAACAGGATATATGGCATGCAAATACGATGAGGACCTGGTTTAACCATTTGCGAGTATGGAAAAAAAGCTGTGTAAACAAAAGCCACGTGAAGTGAATGAATGTATGTGCATTACATTGTATCGTTGATTTTGATGCCAAATCTTTGCAAAAATCTCCATTTGTGCAGATTGGAGATGAGATTTATTGACAACTGACATTTTAACAAAAACAAATACATATGCAATAAATGTAGCAATTTATTACTTTTCTTATAGTCAGTAATGATTTTTCACATGTTTACCTTTAGTTTATATGATTTTTCATATGTATATGACCAAGTTTTTAAAGATACAGTACAATTTTTGGCATCTTGTTTCAGCCATAGTTGGTAACGTGGAATTGTTATGCGGTAATTTGCAGATTTACATATACATTTTAGGTTATTAATGAAGCGCTGTATGGTATTCGATCAATAAAGCTGAGTGCCTGGGAGACATTGTTTTCACAGCGTGTCACAATGCTACGCAGTGCAGAAGTCCGGAGTCTGGCTGCACGCAAATATCTCGATGCACTGTGTGTGTTCTTCTGGGCTGCAACACCTGTCCTCATCTCTCTGTTAACATTTCTCACCTATGTACTGCTTGGTAATCATCTCACGGCTGCAAAGGTGAGCTTAGACATGCATTGTTGTACCTTGTTTGTTGCTAAAGGTTTGATCATGCCACGTTGAACTTTGTAACTATCCCGATTGTTTGATTTCTTGTTCTGACTTTTAACCTTAGAAGAAAGGATAAACAGTCACCCGATACACCTGTCTACTCATTTTCTGTATAATTTATCTGCTCAGTGATTTACTGTTCCAAATTGTTTTTAGCCTGTGTGACATAACGGTAGATTGTTTGCTTGCAATCCAAAAAGTAGCGGGTTCGAATCTCGTCTGGTCCACTTTCCTATTTTTTGGCTTGTTTGGCACTTCTGAACATTTCTGACATGTAGTGTCGCAGTTGTTTCCTGACTTTGTTCGTTATCCACCACATTTGTTTTGACAGTTCTGGCATTAAAGCTTTTCTTATTTCGGTCTGTTGATGTATGCAGCACATTAGTAGTTCTGATTGCAGGTATTTACGAGTATAGCACTTTTTGGCATCCTGATAGTTCCACTGAATGCATTTCCTTGGGTCATCAATGGAATGATGGAAGCTTGGGTGTCACTTAAACGTCTCCAGAGATACATGAATCTTGATAGTGTTTGCTGGACACAGTACTACACAACTTCAGAACTCACTGGTACAACACACTTTACTGTTTCCTTGAGTGTTCGCATTCCACTCGTGTGTAATTTAGTGGCTTTTACAGTTGAATCTGGTTTAATTTATTAGACACGCTATCTGCAATACTTCACAGCCCTACTGGGACAAGTTAGTTAAAATGACTAGCGAATATGCTGTCTTACAATTTGTGTGTCAACTCCTACAATAATCAGACCGTATATTTTTGCTGAGTTGATATTTTGCGGCAGTAAGTCGTTGTGCTGTATTATTCAGAAGTATACTTACGATGTGAGTCGGTGCTGTGTAATGCAGAGGCTCAGCGTAGTGAAGTCTGCATAGTGGATGGTTCATTTGCATGGCAGACAAAGAGTTCAGGCGCAGCAGATGCCGAAGCATCGGCGGCAGATCGTTCCTCTGATGAGGATGCTTTAGTGGCGCATGAAGCTGTGATGGCAAACAACATGCGTCCAACATTGACCGATATAAATTTCACAGTCGCAAAGGTTTTTAATTCTCTACTGGGAGTATTTAGTATTTAGTAATATTTTTGTAGTTTTAGCTGATGCACAATTGATATGAGTGGTTACGTCTACTTTTAGACAGAAGTTGTTTTTTTATTTTGAATACAGGCTAATTTGTTATTGTTGATTTATCGCACCTATTTAAATGCACAGTGCACTGTGATGTCATGTGTTTAATCACTAACATTTTGTGTTTAATCACTAAAGTCTAAAATGGATCTTTGGATCTGTTGTAGGGAGCCTTTGTTGGAATTGTCGGTCCAGTTGGTGCTGGGAAAACTGCGCTGCTGTATGCAATTGCAGCTGAACTGCAGCGCATTGATGGTGAAGTAGTAATCGGAAAACATCTGTTGACAGGTGGCTTTGGCTTGACTCTGCAAGATGCATGGGTACAGCATGCAACGCTGCGTGACAACATACTGTTCGGCCGTTTGTTTGACTCGGAGAAATATGATGCTGTTATTGCTGCATGTGCTTTGCAGCAGGACATAAAGGTCTTGTCTGAAATTTGTTTTATTGCATTATGATGTGACAGTAAGCATATGCATAACAGATGCTGTAATGTTGACAGGTTATGTTAGTTTCGTAACAGCACATCAGCAAGTTAAGGCTATTCAGTGCCATAACTGACAGATAGTCGGCTTAATCTGCTGAGCATAACTTTTCAGAGAATGTTAACAAGAAACAGAAAAAATATATAATTATTTATTTTCTGTGCTAGACACACTCAGTGATGGTGAGAATATTTTCTTTGGTGATGTTACGGTGATTTACGGTAAAATGTATAAATTTAACAAAATTAAAGGACTTGTCTTTTTTACAGGTCCGCAAGGTATGTTTCAGTGAATAATAATAAAATGCTGACTGTGATGCAGATATTGCCTGCCGGTGATAAAACAGAAATTGGTGAGAATGGTGTAACACTGAGTGGTGGCCAGAAAGCTCGAGTGGCGTTGGCAAGGGCTGTATATCAGGTATTGATCCATGCTTTATTCGTAAAAATTTTGACTTTACAGAAATTTTTAGTTAATATATGTGCCAATACGTGCTTGTTTGCTGTTCTGCAACTTTTTTAGGATTGGCTGTTTAATCTTGCATGCGTTGGTTCTGCTAGTGCTGTGGCATTGTTTTTATTGCCCGCTTTTTCAGGACAATCCTGGTAAGCCGACACTAAAAGGGTAAGTGGATTTTAATGAAGCAAGCGATGATGGGATGACAGTGGCGTTACCTAGACCAAATGCAAACCATTTGAGCATCATTACAGACAAATAGCCTAATCACACCAAGTCAAGTCATTAGTCAACTTTTATAGTCTAGTATCGTTCCTGATGCCTAGCCGACAATGTCGTAGTACTAAAGGCAATAAAACTTGGCTCATTTCACAAAAACCACAAGTAGTATCGCTACCAGCTGTAGTTGTCCAGTGCCACTCGCTATATTTCTCTGCAGTGCTGCGTATTGTGTGACAATAGTAATAATTGCAGGAGAAAGACGTATACTTGCTCGACGATCCTCTGGCATCTGTCGATGTTCACGTGGCGAGGCACTTGTATACAGAGTGTATCGTTGGTTTACTGCGACACACAACCCGCATTCTTGTCACCCATCACGTGCACTTCCTGCACGCTGCCGACTTTATTATTGTCGTCGACGGAGGAAGAATCAAACAGATTGGTCGGTACCGTACATACACAGTTCATCACTTGGTCACTCGTTCTTTGTTTGTAGAAAAGCAGCAACAAGGTGCATAGCTATGTGTGAGAGTGTTACAAAGACACAGGGTGGAACAATACTTGACTCACATAGGAATTGAAAATCTTGAACAGATTGAATACAAGTTTCGTTTGATTATTATATCTGCAAGACAATTTTTTTCTGCAGAATTTAGTGCACATTTGTCTTTTGTTGCGTAGACAACGTGTGTACCGTGACAGAATGTCAGATCAGAAAGGAAGTTAAAGCTGTAGATTGTGTAACAGTTGATATGGCCTGCCTGCATGTTTATCCAGGTCTTCCGTCAGATATCTTGTCAACTGTCAGGCCGGAGTTGCTCAGTGTGAATGCTGAGAACACATCAGAAAACAACTGTGACTCCAAGGAGCTGGAATCAACAGAAGGCAGCTTGGACGTCGATGCAGATGCACCGTTATCGAATGACGACGGAGTTTTGGTGGCTGATGAGGAGCGGAGATCTGGAGTTGTAAGATTTAGCATCTACTGGTCATATTGGACGGCCGTCGGACGATGTCTTGCATCATTGGTGCTCTTGTCTATTCTGCTGATGCAAGGTTGGCTCGTCTGTTGTTTTCGATGATTATTTCAGTTACTGTCATTGACAACAGTAGAGTTTGTGTCTTTCTGAAGATTGCAGCGAGACTTTTAAATATATTAAATGGAGTAAATGTGAATGTTACCAAAGCATTACTCATTACGTTAGTATTTTTCATATCAGTGAGTAATGTAGAGGCGTCTGGTTTTTACAGATTTTTCCAACAATCTGTACATGTTTCCTAAGGGAATATTTGTGTGGAGAACAGAAAAACTTCATCAACTGGAAATTGAAAGTAATAAGTAGTAATGCAAGTGTTTATTGCAGCAAGACTTTTAGTTAGATAGAAAGAACACATCCAGTACCCTACTAGTAAAATTCTAACACCAGGAAAACAGATGCGTTTATTTATATTAGTCAAAAATTATGTGGTATTTGCTTGTGGACAGCTTCACGGAATGTATCCGATTGGTGGTTGTCGTACTGGATTTCTCACTCGGATTCATCACACAAGAATACAAGCAATTCGTCACTGTCTCACACAGAGCCAACAGTTCTCTACGTGGTGCCAGACTCTCACTATCGGTCTCTATACTACTGCTGTTACAGAGTCTTTTTACTGCTGATAGTAATTAAGATGAAACACATGCTGCATAATGTTGCCTTTACAGCATTTTCATATCGTTTTTATTAATTTTTTTTATCAGTGTTGTATTTTATGTCAACATTATGTATGTGTTCAATGCAAGAGATATAATGTAGGCAGTAGATAAAGCCATTATGCTTTGACGGAACTGTCTGCTTTTTAATTGAAGTGCTGCATAGCACGGGTTGATGTGTACAGTGGCCATGAAACAATTTTTGTTGTATTGTAGTGCAGTGAAATGTAATGTAAAACGTAGATTTATATCAGTGCATCATTTCCAGAGCCTCTGATGCACTGTATAGACTAGTGCTCTGAGAAGAAGAATGCATTAAGTAGACGGCCAAAAACAGAAGTGCTCACATAAACATTTTGGCCGTGAGTTCTGCATCAACGGGCCGGCAACAGTCAACACCCTACCACCATATGAGATCCGCCATTATGTCAGAACTATCAGTTAATGGCTGGCGGCCGACCGAAGATGCTGTCATGATGCAGTCTGAGAGACTGGTGCCCAGTGTACCGCCATATACTGAGTTTCGTCCTGGCATCGGTGCATTATTATACCGAACTTGTACTTGGCACACTCTGGCACATCAAGCGAACGAAGATCGGCATGTAGTAGGTGTGTCAGACTACAGTCGAACTTACTCGTTTGCCACTGACCACTTGTGTCAAAGTTGACGGAGATGGCGAAAGGTTTGAAACATGCTTCTCGACGCCGCGGTCAACTGAGATTATCACTCCAAGCTGCAGAGAAACGGCAGAAAACTTGCATTAAATGCAGTGACAGAGTACTATATACCAGTCCAGATCAGCTCAGTCATGTTTTGCTTCAGCCTATTGGCAGACATTCAGTGATTAATATCCATTATTCAGTGCTGTAATCTGACGCTGGTCAATGCCGCATTATCGCAACTACAATGTACATATTGCAGCGTATCGGCAGTGAATGTGTGCATTGTTACACAGTGCTTATTGGCAAATGTGTGAGATCGGCAGCAATTTTGTTACATGGTGTGGTAGATTGCTGTTTATTTGTAGTTACAAAATTGAAGTTATAAAATGCGTTGCGTGTGCATAGGTCTGCATATATTGGTGCTGCTCTGTCAAAACATCGAGTACTGCTAACAGATCTATCGAGCGTTGACAACAGTTCATCATCTGATGGTGATGACCTTATGTTCTACCTATCTGTATATGGTGGTCTCGCTGGTGCCAACTCGTTTTTCACACTGATCCGTGCATTTCTCTTTGCATATGGCGGCATCGAGGCCGCCGTATTTTTACATGAACAGTTGCTGATTGCCATTTTGAAGGTGAGAATTGGGAGATTGTGTTTGACATGTACTGTTAAATTATTAACTCCGAGTTACATTCGGTGAGTTCAAGTATATTTGACGTTTACCGTTTATTAACCCTACTGCAAGCAGTAGGTGAGCACTGCTTTTCACCGTCCATTTATACATTCTGTAGAGAACAGTGTCTTGTTGGAGGATTGCATATCCTTCGTCATTATGTCTTCATCCACAACAGATTCGCAAGGAAGCGATTCAACTGTCTTTACTTCATGTTTCTGATGTCTCTAACCACAGAGCAGATCTGTAATGTGAGACATAAAATAATATTATATACATATTCTGTAGCACGTCTTTCACTGTTAAAAATTTTAATAAGAGGCTGTTAGCATGGATAAGGTTGTTAAAGCAGTATTCACAGGCTTTTTTTGTAACGTAACATGCCAGACAGCATTCCGGTACCTTTCTCCGGCATACTGCTACTCTTCCCATGCTGCAGGCTTATTTTTCCAAAGTCTCTTGGTCGCCATAAGATATGCTTTTCATCACTTTTTTGTTTCCAAAAAAGCACCAAGTAGCTTAAGCCAAATTACTTGGCATTACTGGGTTTGGTTTATCGTTCTGGAAAGTAATCTATTAAAAATATTTTCCGTTCGGCACATACGCAATTTTCACAGCCGTTTTATAGTATTTGCAGGTTAGCTGGAATGAACAATTTGGGAAATGCTGGTTCCATACTTTTTATAGACTGGCTTTTCTTGATGCCAACAGTGTTGGAGTACTCAGACTTCATACTGTGTGTTCTGTTTTCATGTGTGTTTTGATCTTGCAGAGAACATATAACTTATCTTACAAATTTTTGGCAGTTGCATAACAGCATTACATCATTGTTCTACATATATTATTACCACTTTTTGTGATTTAATCTTATGCTGTAACTTTGCTCACTGTCCTGAAAGTGTGATGATTGACGTGCAGCTGCAACAAAATTGTGATATGGATATTTTACTTGATCACTGTTCATAGTCTTATTAATATTACACATGCAGATTTATTACATTGATTGGCATGTGCTTGATTTTCAGGCACCTGTCAGTTTTTTTGACGTCACTCCAGTCGGTCGCATTTTGAACCGGTTTTCTTCGGACGTGTTTAGCGTCGACGATACCCTGCCGTTCATTCTGAACATCTTTCTCGCTCAGTCGTTTTCACTGCTGGGCGTGATCGTTGTCTGCTGCTATGGACTGCCGTACATCGTATTGCTCATTGCTCCGCTCACTGTCATCTACTATTTCATTCAGGTTACTTACTTCAATGTTGTTCTTCTGTTACCTTCACAGTCTACGACTCAGAGGAGATTTCTTGTAATAAATTTGTTTATATATTTAGCTCTGAAAGCATTGAAGTTGAGTTTGTATTCTACAATGTCGTAGCTGAAAAATAGCATAGTTGTTTATTGAAGCAAGTTTCAATAAATATCATTTTTTTGCAAGTTATTTATAGCACACTAGCGTTATGGACTCAACATTTATGTTATTATTTCTATTCATTTGTTTACTGTTATGTCTGTTGTGCAACAATGTGTGCAGAAATATTACCGTCACACGTCGCGTGAGTTGAAGCGTATTTCAAGTGTGACGCTGTCGCCAATTTATGCTCATTTCTCGGAGACGGTGACAGGCATCGTCACCATCAGGGCGCTTCGGCAGTTGCAGCGGTCTGTAGCCAGATATGTTCACTGTAAGTAGGTTAGTAAGTATGTAAATGTTTTTCTAAGGCGCTACATATCGGAGTGCACAGTATATCAGTCACACAGCTGAAATGTTAGTATGTATGGAGCCTTTCCCGTGATGTCCGCAATCATGTCTGCTCTGGTATGCGTGCTCAAAAGGCTGAAGTGTATTTGACTAATGTTAGTGTCTTTTGGTTCAGCAGGAAAATTGTTTCAGACAGCTGTTGCCGATGAATGGAAACTGTAAGGTTCAGAATGTGAACTGCATGTTCATGGCACCGCTGTACCACTGTGGAATGAGCTGGGACGACGAGGACATCGTTTAATTATTTCTTGTCTCGTGTAAGGACGGCCATTGAGCTTCAGAAACTACATTGTGTTTAATTTATTACCAACGGCTGGACAACTCGTTAGTACAGACATACGGCAATAGCTGAGGTGTGAGTTGGGTGATCAGCTTTGTCTGTGACCGTCTGTGTGCATGCTGTCTGTAAGTCTGTCCACGCTGTGAAAGCAAAACAGCTTGAGCTATCAACACCAAATTTTGTACTCATACAGTCCATGGCAGGCCGTTAGCGTGCATCGAACCTGCGGTCAGAAGTCAAGGTAACAGGGTGATCAAGTGCACTGCAGCGTGTGTGTGCAGGCTGGTGTAACTGTTTGCATTCTCTAGTTGTAGTTTAACGTTGAAATTGTGACAAAAATCACAGAATTGATAAAACTTTAGAGTAACTGAACGTTGTGCATGTCAAGGTTTCGTGCCGAGAATCGCGAGCGGTTGGAACAGAACCAGCGTGCACAGTTTTCCAGCGCAGCCGCATCACAGTGGCTAGCGATGCGGCTGCAGCTGATTGGAGTTGTCATGGTTACCGGCGTAGCAACTGTTGCCGTCGTAGAACATACCTACAGTACTGTTGATGCTGGTACACAAGCTTATTACTCCATACATCTCTGACCATCTAGGCTACAGACAGTTTGTTTCTTAACTGTTTCATTAGTAGTTTACCATGCAAACATGGGTTAGATAGTTTCCCTTTCGTTTTCGGACCTTCTGGCGCAGGCATGATGTACTTTTTCTTTTAGAGCACGGACACACACACAGACACACACAGTAACAGATGCCACTGATAACCACGCATCAGCTGCTGCTGGCGTAGGTAATTACAGGGTTACCACTTTTCTTGGAAATGTTAGGGAATTTTGCAGTTGTCAGGGAAATGTCAGAGAATTAGCCTTTTGTCGGGGAATTGTCAGGAGAATATCAAAGAAAAAAATCTTGTTGGGGGAAACTGTTTTAAAAGAACAAAAAAATATTCGCCGGTGTTAATTGTAGATTATTAGCAATGGACAGGACACCGAGTGATATCAAATTCGTTGCTGCATCAAGCTTTTATTTTATTTTATTTTAGGTTTTCTTGAGGCATTGTCACATTTTGGGGTCGGGAGCATGTAAGTGCAGCATGAGTAGGAGTGCCGCGAAAAATCAGGGAAATGTCAGGGAATTTTTTCATGGCCTGGAGAGTGGTCACCCTCTAATTATTGTACATGCAGTGTGACAGTGAAAGGTATATAAGTAGTGTTATGATATGGAGTCAATGTAGGAAACACGGCGAGGAGAATTCTAGTATCTTCTCCCTTAGCTGAATGCACTAGGTACTGTCAGCGACGGCATGCAGGCAGCAAAACTTGTGCTCCAACAAAGTCCTCTAGTGCTGGCTAACACTGGCTGACATGTATATTGGTCATATAACACAAACATGAACGGACGCATTAAAATACTCCTTTACAAGAACCGTTATAGACTGGAATCATCTTGATGGAGACATTATTTCAGCATTTTCATTCAAGGAGAGGTTTAAAAATCATCAAAACATTGACCGCTCAATTAATCTACCCATTCAGCATTGATGCCCGAGTAAGGCTGTGCTGGAGTATTCGTGTTGAAGTTGAAGTATGACGGGAGTGTAGTGTGACAGTAGAACAGTGGCGGAGTTACTGCCGTGTCGTGTAGGTTTGGTTGGACTTGCAATCTCGTACGTGCTGTCAATGACTGGACTTCTTAACGGCGTGGTGACGTATTTCACAGAAACCGAGAAGCAGATGGTGAGCGTCGAGCGCATCGACCAGTACATCAGTGACGTGCCTGAAGAATGCCAGGCCGAGTCTGTACAGGTACTGTCACCGTCATTCTGCTATATCACCATCAGCCAAGAAAGTTGGCAGTTCGGCATAGTGATAACGTCGTAGGTCGTATCAGTGAAGTTACTTTGCATCTCCGAGTTCACTATCATCATATAACCATTATACGCTCCATAGGCCTGGAATATTTAATATTTCATTGTCATTGGCACATTAAGACTTGATGTATATGCATTTAATTGAAAACAGCAGTAAAATGTGTGGACAATAAATAATCACCTCAACATTAACAGATGAAAAAATAAAGTAGTGCAAAATAAAGTAATGCAAATTCTATCATTAACTGTCCATATCATTTAAAAGTACACTTCACAGCAATAAGTAAAATGTTGAGAAATTTTAGAAGTTACATGTCATGTTTATGCAGCACCACTAATTATAGATTATAGCATCTCGTGGATTCATATCAGCAAGGAAATCATCCTTTTATTTGCTGGTGAAGTAAACTGACACATACTGAAACAATATTAACTCACTCAATTGCTAAATTTTTTTTGTACATTTGTCACATACTCACACACCAACAACACATACAAAGTGATGTTTAAGTGATGTATAAGTGATTTTCTTTCTGTAGTTATTTCAATGTGTGTTGTGCATTATAAGAAAACATGTGTACTAGCTGGATCAATGGTCGTGAATAGGGTGCACAAGGGCACTAAATAAAATTCACTAAAATTTCTGATCAGCATTACAAAATCATTCTGTTAAGACAATGCCGAATGTATTATACACGAGCACAATATCAGACAAGGTCACTATCACAGTCTAACAAAGCACGCGAGATCAGCACGTCCACTGCACAGCACAGACTCAACCACTGTCTAAAACAGCTGTTTTGTCACATACAGAACTGTCAGGTCTTTGACTAACAATGATAACAGCAAGCTCACTGAATGACTCTCATTTGCCGTGTACCAGTTCCTGAGATGCAAGAACAGACTCGGTCCATTTCCACGCTGAAAGTCGCACGAAGCAGCCAAACCTTATTTTGTGTTATGTAAACTTTAGCAGTAAAAAATATATCAGGTGGTTGCCAGTGTCAGCTGTTGCTTTATCTGCAGCATTATAAGAAAATGTGAAATTATGCAGTAAGAGACAACAACTTTTGTGAAGTACTTACACTGTCCATTAAGTTAGAGATGTTTATGCTCTGAGGCATTGCTGCAGCAACTTCATAGTCCTCCAAGTCAGTCTGGCAGCTGCACTACATTGCCTGCAAATCACAACAAGCGTTAGTGTCTCATGAGCACTATCAGTTATTGATGTTAGAGGTAAAACTAAAGTTATCCAGTTTAACGATTCGATACAGTAACAAGAAGCATTTGAAAAATGTTGGGCCCATTCGCCACAACGAGCCGCCTCACGCCAATTCACCAGATGTCGCTAGCGGTACTGTCGCGTGCCGCCTGCGCATCGATGTCCACGAC
>Ga0209782_1000149_pt1 | contig 27527 bp, 24 predicted proteins | sample WorMetmaBAHAMAS1_FD_187390 | JGI IMG/M metagenome (GOLD analysis project Ga0209782, IMG submission 187390) | Marine gutless worms symbiont microbial communities from Max Planck institute for Marine Microbiology, Germany - Inanidrilus... | ecosystem: Host-associated > Annelida > Digestive system...
GGTGTCCATGCGGTTGAAGCTGCGCAAGGGCAGTATCGGCGACGAGCTCGACCGCTTCTTCGGGGTACTCCACGACCAACCGCTGGCCGATGGGGTCTCCCCTTCGGCCTTCTGCCACGCGCGCATATGCGCGCGCATATGGCTTGCGTCTGTTGGCAATCGATGGTTCGATGGCGCGTTTGCCGAACACCGACGATGCGAGGGCAACCTTCGGTGCACCACCTGAAGGAAGCTCAGTTCTGCTGGTCCGCTTCTCACGCCTGTATGATGTCCTTAACGGCCTGGTGATCGAGGCCGATCGAATCCCGCCAGGTCGGCGAAGCGCGTGCTTGCTGGTGAGCATTTGGCCGCGACCCGGGCCAATGATCTGATCTTATATGACCGCGGCTATCCGGCCTTCTGGCTGCTTGCCTTACACCACCAGGAACAACGTCGCTTCTGTGCCCGGATGCCGTTGGCTTTCTCCCGCGAGGTCAGCGCCTTTGTGGCCAGCGGCAAAAACAGTGAGGCGGTGCTGTTCACACCAGGCCCCCACGCACGCCAGCACTGTCAGGCGTATGGATTGGCGACCGATCCCATCCCGCTACGCTTGATCCGCATGAAGCTCAAAAGCGGCGAAATCGAAGGGCTCGCAACCTCGCTCCTGGAGGAGCAAACCTATCCGAGCATCTGGTTCAAACACCTCTACCACCTGCGCTGGGGCAACGTGAGAAATGCCGCCTCGAAATCGAGAACTTCTCTGGCCTCAGCGCCCACGCCGTGAAGCAGGATTTCTACGCCAAGCTCTTCGTGCTCAACCTCACGGCGGTCCTTCCTGGGTCGCTCAAGCCATCGCCGATCGTCTCTACCGCGACCGCCAGCACACCTACCGGGTGAATTTCGCCCAGGCGCTCTCCAAGAGAAAGGATAATCTGGCTCGGTTGTTCGTCTCCAATTCCTCACGACAACTGCTCACCGCGTTAATACTCGCGGTGGCGACAAGCGTCGAAGCCGTCCGACCGGACCGCTCTTACTCGCGAAAGATCAAGCCCGCCAAGCTCCACCCCTTCCATCCCGACTACAAGCGCTGCCATGAGCCTTAACTTAAGGGAATTGAAGAATGGGAAATTCTCCAGCCTATTTTCGCTGAGCTCGAACCCTATACCACTGGACGCCCACGAACGACCGATCTTCGCGAAATCCTGAATGCGATTTTTTACCTGAATAAAACCGGTTGTCCATGGCGCTATCTGCCAACAGACTTTAACAGACTTTCCCCCTTACCGGCTGGTTAACTGTTACTACAACAAATGGACGGACAATCGAACGTTGGAAGAAGTCAATACCGCGCTACGTCAGCATTTACGTGAAAAAAAGTCGAAACCCAGACCCGACGGCAGCCATCATTGACAGTCAAAGTATCAAGGGAACCCCAGAATCCTATCTGGAATCAGGGTTCGAGGGCGGCAAGCTCGTTAAAGGAAGAAAAAGAAATATATGACCGTGGGGTGATTTTCTAGTAACTATGTCTTTTTAGACAGCCTCTAAGCGTTCGTGCTCATCAAATCGAACTTCCCACTCTGTGTATTTGATTCTTACCCCGCCAAATCCGACCTCCCCATCAGCCACTCGTCCACGGAACGGGCACATTGGCGACCTTCGCGAATGGCCCATACTACCAGAGATTGGCCGCGGCGCATGTCGCCGGCGGCGAAGACGCCGGGGAGGGAGGTGTGGTAGGCGTCTGGGCCTTCGGTGGGACTCTTGACGTTGCTGCGTCCGTCGCGCTCGACGCCGAGTTCTTGGATCATCCCTTCACGGACCGGATGCACGAAACCCATAGCGAGGGTGACCAGATCGGCTTCCAGGGAGAATTCGGTGCCTGGGACCTCGCTCATCCGCCAGTTTCCGGTGTCGTCCCTGGTCCAGTCCACCTGGATGCAGTTGAGGGCCTTGACCTGGCCCTTGCCGTCGTCGATGAATTCCTTGGTGAGCACGGACCACTTGCGTTCACAGCCTTCTTCCTGGGAGCTGGAGGTGCGCAGTTTGTTGGGCCAGTCGGGCCAGGTCAGTCCCTTGTTTTCCTGTTCCGGGGGCTTGGGTAGGATTTCGAGCTGGGTGACGGTCTTGGCGCCGTGGCGGTTGGCGGTGCCGATGCAGTCGGAGCCGGTGTCGCCGCCGCCGATGACGACGACTTGCTTGCCTTCGGCGCTGATGAATTCGGCGTCCGGCACATGGACGCCCTGGACGCGCTTGTTGTTGGAGCGCAGAAAGTCCATGGCGAAGTGCACGCCCTTCAGGTCACGGCCCGGTACATCTAAGTCCCTAGGTTGCTCGGAGCCGCCGGCGAGTACGACGGCGTCATAGTCCTCGACCAGCTTGCGGGCCAGGGGGTCGATCCCCACATGGCAGTTGGTGCGGAACTCTACACCCTCGGCGCGCATTTGGGCCATGCGCCGGTCGATGAGCCGCTTGTCGAACTTGAAGTCTGGGATGCCGTAGCGCAGTAGTCCGCCGATCCGGTCCTGGCGCTCGTAGATGGTAACGGAGTGGCCGGCGCGGGCGAGCTGTTGTGCCGCCGCCAGCCCGGCGGGGCCGGAGCCGACCACGGCCACTTGCTTACGGGTTTTGTGGCGGGAGATCCGGGGTTGGACCCAGCCCTGCTCCCAGGCCTTGTCGATGATGGCGCATTCGATGGTCTTGATGGTGACGGGGGCGTCGTGCAGGTTCAGGGTGCAGGCGGCCTCGCAGGGGGCGGGGCAGATGCGCCCGGTGAACTCGGGGAAGTTGTTGGTGGCGTGCAGGACTTCGAGCGCCGCCTGCCAATCGTCCCGGTAGACCAGGTCGTTCCAGTCCGGGATGAGGTTGTCCACCGGACAGCCTTCATGGCAGTAGGGGATGCCGCAGTCCATGCAGCGGGCGCCCTGGGTGCTCAGGTCCGAGTCGGAGAGGGGGACGAGGAATTCTCGGTAGTGGACGACGCGATCGGAGACGGGCTGGTAGCCCCGGTCCAACCGCTCGTATTCCATAAATCCGGTGGGCTTACCCATGCTTGATAACTCCTAGCGAGAATTTTTTGTGCATGCACAAGGTCGAGTCGGATAGAGCAAATACCGAGGATCAGTTTTTGATCCCCCTCTCCCGGCGAGGGTATCGCAAAAGACACCGATCTTCGCCCTTTGACCCCTTCTCCCCGAGGGGAGAGGGGCTTTCGTCAGCCGGGATGTTGACGTGAACCAACAGGCCAACAGGCAGAGGAGCCGCTCGAGGGAGCACAGGATTGAAGACTCCAACTTCGCCTTTCAGCTCTGTCAATGTCGGTTGCGCGCTGAATCAGCGTCGCCTCTCTTTGCCGCGATGCGTTCTACATCCTCCGGCGCCAGACCGAGCAACTCGGAAACTTCCGTGACGCCAAGCCGGCTCAACAGCCGATGCACAAGCTGCGCCTTGCCTTCTTCCCTGCCTTTTTCCTCGCCTTGCTCGAAGCCAATGGCGAAAGACGGCAAGCGTTCGATATCGACTTGGGTCAACATGTGTTCAGCCTCCTCGACCTGTGCCCGGAGATCCCGATTTTCCGACAGGATCTCCAGCATGTTCATGTAATCGTGGAATCCCCGCTCGTCGGCACCCAACAACTCTTGCAAGCGGCGCACGATATAGGTGACAACCTCCTGGGGCCTGCGGCCCCCAAAGTACGCAGAGTACGGCCAGTACCGGGGCATCGGGATTGTCTGGACCAGTAAACCGGCACAGTCGACGCGGTGCATGTCGACCAGGCCACAGTGGTGGTCGAGCAGTCCCGGCTCGTCGAACCTCGCCGGCATGGTCAGGCGATCAGCGCCGATGTAGATCAGAAATTGTCGGATAAGTCCCCGGTGACCGAAAGCGGATGTCGGTGTAGTGCCGCAGCATCTGCAACGGCATGTTCGCCTTATTGTCGTTGGCGATTTTGCTGTGCAGCAGGAATTCTTGGCCGTCAGTCGCGCGCATGCGGGCGACCAGATCAGCCCGGCAGTCTTTGATCCGTTGGTTCTGGGTCTCCAGCAGTTCAACGGCCCCGGCGTCGAGTGCTAAGAGATGGCGTGCCAGGTCGGTGGTCAGGTGCTTGAGCGCACCGCGGCTGATGATGTTTTTGGCGGCCATATCACTCAAGGTGGCCTGGTGACTGCCGCGCGGGAAGCCCCGGCGGCCGGCGGTGTCGGGCCTGCATCTCGGTGAGGGCGCGGCGATAGTCTACGGGCATGACCTTGACAAATCTAGGTAGATAGGTCGCCCACTCGTCCAGGATACGCTTGGCCACCGGGCTGCCGGTGTAGTGCAGGTGCTTGGCGATGAGTTGGCGCAGGCGGACGGCGTCGAAGCGGGTCATATCGTAGTTCACGTCCACCCAGCCCATGGTCTCGAGGTCGCCGCCCTGGTGGAGGGTTTCCAGGGCATCGTCCTCGGCCACGATGGGCTCGAGCTTGACCATGGCCACATTACAGCGCCGGGCGAAACCTTCCTCTTCGTCGAGCACATAGGCGATGCCGCCGGACATGCCGGCGGCGAAGTTGCGGCCAGTGGGTCCCAGGCAGACCATGACGCCCCCGGTCATGTACTCGCAGCCATGGTCGCCCACGCCTTCAATGACCGCACTGGCTCCCGAGTTGCGGACGCAGAAGCGCTCGCCGGCCACGCCACGGAAGTAACATTCGCCGGCGATGGCGCCGTAGAGCACCGTATTGCCGACGATGATGTTGTCTTCGGCCCGGTCTGCCATGCCCGACTCCCGGGGCGGGTAGACGACCAGACGGCCGCCGGAAAGCCCTTTGCCCACGTAGTCGTTGGCCTCGCCTTCCAACTCGATGGTGATACCCTGGGCCACCCAGGCGCCCCAGGATTGGCCGCCGACGCCCTTAGCCTTGATGTAGATGGTACCGTCTGGTAGCCCGGCCAGGCCGTAGCGTTCGGCCACCTCTCCCGAGAGCATGGTCCCGACGGTGCGGTGGTAGTTCTTGACCGGGAGCTCGATGCGTACCGGCTCGCCGCGTTCCAATGCCGGCTCAGCCCGGCGAATCAGTTCATGGTCCAGGGCCTTGTCTAAGCTATGGTCCTGCGGCTCGCAATTGTAGAGGGCAACGCTCGCCGGGACCTGGGGCTTGGTCAGGAGCCTGGTGAAATCCAGGCCCCTGGCCTTCCAATGGTTGATGGCACGGCGCATCGACAGGCGATCAGTCTGCCCGATCATGTCATCGACCTTGGCAAAGCCCAGCCTGGCCATGATCCGGCGCACTTCCTCGGCCACGAAGAAGAAATAGTTGACTACGTGTTCCGGCTTGCCGGTGAATTTTTTTCTCAGTTCAGGGTCCTGGGTCGCCAACCCCACCGGGCAGGTGTTGAGGTGGCACTTGCGCATCATGATACAGCCCGAGACGATCAGGGGGGCAGTGGAAAAACCGATTTCGTCGGCACCGAGCAGCAGGGCGACGGCCACGTCGCGGCCGGTTCTCATGCCCCCGTCGACCTGGACCGCGATGCGCCCGCGCAGGCGGTTCAGCACCAGGGTCTGGTGGGCCTCGGCCAGGCCGATCTCCCAGGGCGAGCCGGCGTGCTTGATGGAGGTCAGGGGCGATGCCCCCGTGCCACCGTCGTAGCCCGAGATGGTCACATGGTCGGCGTGGGCCTTGGAAACCCCGGCCGCCACCGTGCCCACGCCGGTCTCGGACACCAGCTTGACGGAGATACGGGCCTTGGGGCTGGCGTTTTTGAGGTCGTGGATGAGCTGGGCCAAATCTTCTATCGAGTAAATGTCATGGTGCGGCGGCGGCGAGATCAGGCCCACGCCGGGGGTGGAGTGGCGCACCCGGGCAATCTGCCGGTTGACCTTGTGGCCGGGGAGCTGACCGCCCTCCCCCGGCTTGGCGCCCTGGGCGATCTTGATCTGGATGTCATCGGAATTGGCCAGGTACTCGATGCTCACCCCGAAGCGGCCAGAGGCTACCTGCTTGATCGCCGAACGCTCCGGGTTGCGGGACCCGTCCGGGAGCGGATTGAAACGCTCCGGCTCCTCTCCCCCTTCTCCGGTGTTGGACTTGCCGCCGAGCCGGTTCATGGCCCGCGCCAGGGTCGAGTGGGCCTCGTAGGAGATGGACCCGAAGGACATGGCCCCGGTGGCGAAGCGCTTGACGATCTCGGTCGTGGGCTCGACCCTTTCTAAGGGTAGCGGCCAGTCCGCCCACTTGAACTCCATGAGTCCGCGGAAGGTCATCAGCTTCTCGCTCTGCTCGTTGAGCAGCCGGGCGTATTCCTCGTAGGTCTCGGCATTATTGGAACGAGTCGCGTGCTGGAGCTTGGCGATGGTATTCGGCGTCCAGACGTGGTCCTCGCCGCGCAGGCGGAAGGCATAGTCCCCGCCCACGTCCAGGTACCTGCGATAGATGTGGGCGTCGCCGTAGCCGGCCTGATGCCAGCACGCCGCCTCCCGGGCGATTTGTTCAAGGCCGATCCCTTCCACCTGGGTATGGGTGCCGGTGAAGTAGGCATCCACGAGGGGAGTGGCAAGACCCACCGCATCGAAGATTTGGGCTCCGCAATAGGACTGATAGGTGGAGATCCCCATCTTGGACATCACCTTGAGCAGGCCCTTGCCCACGGCCTTGATGTAGCGTTGCTGGGCCTCCTCGAAGTCGAGCCGCTCGGGCAGCCGCGGCAGCAGCTCGGCGATGGTATCGAAGGCCAAATAGGGATTGATGGCCTCGGCCCCGTAGCCGGCCAGGGTCGCGAAGTGGTGGACCTCCAGGGCCGCGCCGGTCTCCACCACCAGCCCCGAGCTAGTGCGCAGACCCCGTCGGATCAGATGATGATGCACGGCGGACGTAGCCAGCAGGGCCGGGATGGCAATGTAGTCCTGGTTCATGTGGCGGTCGGAGAGGGTCAGGATATTGAAGCCCTCGAGCACCGCCTCCCCCGCGTCCTTGCACAACTGCTTCAGGGCCGGCTCCATGCCGGTGGCACCCTGATCGGCCGCGTAGGTGATGTCCAGGGTCCGGGTGCGGAAGGCGCCGCCGGTGTTGTCCTCGATATGACGGACCCGTTCCAGGTCCTCGTTGGTCAGGACCGGCTGCTTGACTTCCAGGCGCATGTGTTTGCCGGCTTGCGTGAGCCCCAACAGATTGGGTCGCGGGCCGATCAGGGACACCAGGGACATCACCAGCTCTTCGCGGATTGGGTCGATGGCTGGGTTGGTCACCTGGGCGAAGTTCTGCTTGAAATAGGTCGAGAGGTGCTTGGAGCGGCTCGAAAGCACCGAGGGCGGGTTATCCGCCCCCATGGAGCCCACCGCCTCCTGGCCCGTCAGGACCATGGGGGTGAGCAGGAACTTGACATCTTCCTGGCTATAACCGAAGGCCTGCTGGGCGTGCAGCAGGGTCTCCCGGTCCGGGGTCATGGGGGCCACATCCGTCGGCAGGGTATCCAGGGAGATCTGGGTCTTGTGCAGCCATTGCCGGTAGGGCTGAGAGTCGGCCAACTGCGCCTTGACCTCCGCATCGTCGATGATGCGGCCCTGCTCCAGGTCGATCAGAAACATCTTGCCCGGCTGCAGGCGCCACTTCTTGATGATCTTCTCTTCTGGGATGTCGAGTACCCCCATCTCGGAGCCCATGATGACCATGTCGTCGTTGGTGACCAGATAGCGGGCCGGGCGCAGGCCGTTGCGGTCCAGGGTAGCGCCGATCTGGCGGCCGTCCGTGAAGGCCACCGCCGCGGGGCCGTCCCAGGGCTCCATCAACGCGGCGTGATACTCATAAAAAGCGCGACGCCGCTCATCCATCAGACTGTTGCCGGTCCAGGCCTCGGGGATCAGGAGCATCATGGTATGGGCCAGGGAGTAGCCGCCCATCACCAAGAGTTCCAGGGCATTGTCGAAACAGGCCGAGTCGGACTGGCCCTCGGCGATCAGGGGCCAGATCCGGTCCAGATCGGCGCCAAGGATCTCGGATTTCATGGTATGCCGGCGCGCCGCCATCCAGTTGACATTGCCGCGCAGGGTGTTGATCTCCCCGTTGTGGCAGATCATGCGGAAGGGCTGGGCCAGGTCCCAGGTGGGGAAGGTGTTGGTCGAAAAACGCTGGTGCACCAGGGCCAGGGCGGACGCGAAGCGCTCGTCCTTAAGATCCAGGTAAAAGCGGCCCACCTGGTCGGCGAGCAACATCCCCTTGTAGGTAATGGTGCGCGACGACATGGAGGTGACGTAATAGGCAGTCTTGTCGATACCGGCCCGGCGGATCTCATTGCTCATGCCCTTGCGGGTGGTAAACAGCCGGCGCTCGAAGCCGTCCTGATCCGGGCAGTCCGCGGGGCGGCCGATGAACACCTGGCGGATACAGGGCTCGGTCGGAAGCACACTCTCGCCCAGGTCGCGGTTGTCCACCGGGACATCCCGCCAGCCCAGGAGCCGGTGTCCACCCTCGCTCAGGTGACGCTCGACCAGTGTCTCCATCTCCTGCCGCGCCTCCCCGTCCTGGGGCAGAAAGACATGGCCGACGCCGTACTGGCCGGCGGGCGGCAGCTCGAAATCCACGACGGCGCGGAAGAAGGCATCCGGGAGCTGGATCAGGATACCGGCCCCGTCGCCCGCCCTGGGATCGGAACCCACGGCACCACGATGGGTCAGGCGTTGCAGAATCTCCAGGCCCTGCCGGATGATCGCGTGGCTTTTATAGTTCTTGATGTTGCAGACAAAGCCGACGCCACAGGCATCATGCTCGCGGGCAGGGTCGTAGAGACCCTGCGCTGAGGGTAGGGCACGAAGGCTCATCGCTGATCTCGCTGGTACCAGGTGTTCTTATCGATGAAGCGGGCGTTACGGGACCCATAGACAGATTCGGCGCTCTGGCGCGCCGAACTTCTAAAGCTACCAAACAAGCAGGCGTCGTGCCAATAACGGTTTCTCACTCCGTAGGGTGAGTACGTATTGTCAGCTTCCAGTCGCCAGCTACCAGTCACTAGCGAGGCTTCGCCTCAGACCGACGATGCGTGAATTTAAGGGAGCCGTCATCTCGACCGAAGGGAGAGATCTACTTGACTTGCAGAAGTTCCCGGCACACAAGATTCCTCCTCCGTCGGGACAAGGATTTCTCGCTGCGCTCGAAATGACAATCGGAATTTGGCAGTGCTTAACATTAGTGATAAATTTTTGCTGAACCGTTTTCTTCTTCAATCTACCCGCAGAGTGGGTAGTGTGAGGCATATGATATGCATACATTAGCTATCAACATGTCAGGTTACGAGTTATAATTCAGGGCTCATGAATGAGCATGAGTTAACGGTTGAGGAAAGCATAATGGAATGTCCAACCTGCAATTCAAGGCATACCACAAAAAATAGATCCGTTCACAATGGGAAACAAAAATATGTGTGCGAAGACTGTGGCAGACAATTTTTCGAAAATCCTCAGAATAAAAGAACCCCGCAACAGTTATGGGATATGGTAGACAAGTTGCTTTTGGAGAAGATCCCAATCGCTGGAATTTCAACAGGGACCGAGATTTCAGAACCTTGGCTGCAAAAGCGTATCAATCGGAAGTATGAGCATGTCCCCCAACAAATCGATATCTCAAAAAAAGGGGGGCTTAACGGTAGAGTGCGATGAAATGTGGTCTTTTGTCGGACTCAAGCGCAACAAGCAATGGGTTTGGTTGGAAAAATTGACAGCGATTCCAGAGAGATTGTCGGGATGCATGGTTGGGAGTCGCGATCGTGCCGGTGCCGAGGCATTATGGAAATCTTGCCACCAATCTACCGTCGATGCGCCGTTTGTTACACTGATTTTCGGTCTGCATATGAGCAGGTTCTTTCCCAAAACAGACATCGAGCAGTTGGTAAAGAAAGCGGAAAAACGAACCACATTGAAAGGTTCAATCTTACATTAAGACAGCGAATTTCTCGGTTAGTAAGAAAAACGCTATCCTTTCCCAAGAAGATCGAAAATCATTTCGGATCTATCTGGAATTTTATTCACTATACTTGCGATCACTACAGATTAAGCACTACCAAAAATGGTAGTGGTGATTTTTGAAATGATTAGGGTAGATGGATTCATCGGTAATCATTCCGATTGCCACCGTTTTTCTCGTTACCTGATTCTAGATTTTAGCCCTCTCTTCTGGAAGAATACGCTTGGTCTGAACGATTGCGTTCATTAATAAAACCAACCAAATGGTTTTCAATTAAGATTATCGAGACTAAAGTCTACACCTGTCGCAAATGTCAGAGCGAAGATCTGGTTAAAAATGGCCCAAATGCGTCCGGTAGCTCGCAATATCACTGTAAAGCCTGTGGTGCCTATGGCGTACTTGAGCGCAAAAGAACACGCGACGGAAGAAAAGAAAGAACTCGTTATAAAAGTTCAGACCGTCCCATTTAACGGTTAAAAAAGGTGTTGAAAAATTCATTTCAGGGTTTATAATGTCCCATATAAAGGTTGACAATATTATAGGAAGGCATTATGAATATTGTTTCCATCTATTCAAGGTTCCCCACTAATGAAGATTGCATAGCGCATCTTGAAAAAGTTAGATGGGGAACACTACCGCAGTGCCCATACTTGCCCATACTGTGAATCCCGAAATGCAAGTCCCCTGCCGAATACCCATCGATACCAATGCCGCAAATGTAAAGCTAGTTTCAGTGTCACAGTCCAAACAATCTTCCATCGTACCCACCTACCATTACAAAAATGGTTCCTTGCTATTGCAATCATCTTGAATGCTAAAAAGGGATTATCTACGCGACAGTTGGGCCGTGATTTACAAGTAAATAAGGATACTGCCTGGCGCATGGCTATAAAGATCCGAGAAGCCACGAGCGAACGCTGGCAGCGGAATTTATTGACCGGAATTGTTGAAGCCGATGAAACATATATCGGAGGCAAACCCCGAAAGGGCACGGAGGCCACAGCAAGCGTGGCCGTGGCACCAAAAAGACTCCTGTTGTCGGCATGGTTGAACGCGACCATGGTCGTGTGAGAGCTGACTCCTTCCACCTTAAAAAGGTCAACAAAAAGAATCTCAATGCCTTAGTTCGTGACAATGCACCAAATCAGGCTCCTCGTCCGCACCGTAATCGGGCACGCCGTTATACTCGGGAAGTATCTGGACATCGGACTGGCTGTCGAAAAAACCGACCACCGACGAGGACGTGGAATCGACGTTCTTTAGGAGCCTGATCATCGGCGGCTCGATTGTCTCACTCGGAATTTTCTCCAGCTCGGTTCTTTTATCCGGGATATTTGATTTACGGTATCTCGGGCTCAGGTGGTTCCGTATCGGTTACATTGATGAAAATGCCACCGCTGGTGGTCTGTGCGTCAACCTCCGAGGCCTCCACGACGACACCGTTCATAACGACATCGATATCGGCGTCTCTCGGTGTACCAAATCCAAGCCGGTGCCCGCCCGCAGGACGACGTTATCACCGACGAGATTTTCATTACCCGCGCCGCCCTCGGCCCCGGTGTTGTCCGTGATCGCGCCGGTCACGGCAGTGATGGTAATGGGATTGGTACCGGCCTCGATACGACCCAGCTGAACGCCACGCTGCGCTGTCAGGGTAACTACTCAACCGGCGTTGTAGAGGGTGTCGTCGGCCACGCCGATGTCGCCGCTCGTGGCTTAAGATAGATGCTGCCCGATCCGGTGGCGGCGTCAATGGTATTCGCGGTGGTGTCGATGTCGGTGGCCTCGCTCTCCGCACCGATACCGGTAGCCGCGGTCAGCTTGATAGCCCCACCCACAAGATTCTCATTGCCTGCCCCTTCGGACGCGGTGCCCTGTCACTGATCGCACCCCCAGCTGTGAGGTCGATGGCCTGGATGCCGGCATCAATGCGACCCAGGGCGATGTCGCCGGTCTCCTCAATGAAAATGCCGCCGGCGGTAGTTTGCGCGTCGAGGTTGCCCGCCTCCTCCTGTTATTGGCCAGCTTGCTCGCGTCGATGTTGAGCGGGTTGTTCTCACTGCCAATCCCATTCTCCGCATCAAGCCGCAGGATCTTGGCCTACAGTTGGTTCGCCGCGGATTCGTTGGCGGCGCCGTTACCGCCGATCGGCCCGCTCGAGAATAGCTCCAATCCACCCACAGCGCTGAAATCCACCGTGTCGATCCGTACCTCACCTACCCGGGCATTGTCCGCACCGAAGCGCACAAGTCCAGTGGTCTCGAGGGCGGTAATTTCGCTGTCGTCGAGCCGAAATTCACCCGCCCCTCCGCCCAGGCCGATGCTGCGGCTGATGGTTTGTCCGTTCCGACTGCAACTGCCCGTCGGCAGGAAGACAATGTCTTTGCCTCCTCCGGCCACAATCTGAGCGGTTCCGGTCGGATCATTGTTTTCAATAACCAGATCATTAACGGCCAACTCGATATCGGCATTGTCCGTGCGTATGACACTACGTGTGGGAGACGAATCGCCGACATCCGCCAAGGTGAGGGTACCACTGCCGGGTAGTGCTTAATATGTAGTGGTCGTGTGATGATCCCATCGAAGAAGGAAAAGGTCCACCAGAGAGTTCATCACTACACGTTAAGCACTACCCCGCTGCCGGTATTGAGTCGGATCTTCCCGTTCTCGCTCTTGATCGTGATACCGGTGTTCACCGTCAGGTCGCTATTGGTTGCCTGAAGATAAATTTCCCCACTCCCCTTGGTGGTGACGTTTCGCGCCACGGTCATGGCACCGCCGGCGGTGACCTGGATGGAGCCGCCCCCATCGCCGGTGGTTACCTCCTTCTCGCGGCCCAGCTGCATTCCGTCGGTCTCAGCAATGAAGATACCGCTACTGCCGGTTTCGCGTCGATGGTGGTCCACGGTGGTGCTGAGTGGGTTGCTGCTGTCGCCAAACCCCGGTGCAGGCGTCGAAATCAACGGTATTGACTGTGACTAATCCACTCCCCTTGATGGCCCCGGCAGCGTTGATCCACACTTTGTCATCCGTAGCAGTGGTGGTCCCGGTAAGGGTAATGTCGCCGGAGCCGGTGGTGGTAAGGGTGAGATTCTTGTCAGTACCGCCAGCCGTAATCGCCCCGCTAACGCTCAGCCCGGCCTTGGTGTTGGTCAGGGTGATAGTCCCGTCCCGGATGGTGACGGTGGTGAAGGCCACCGCTCCATTTCCGCTCTGATCAAACCAGATGTCGCCAATGCCACCACTCGTGAGGTTGCTGACGGCAACGTCGTCGGCTAGAGTATTGTCGACGCCGATGTCGCCATCAGTGGTGTCGGCACTGATGCTAGCCGCTGCCAATTTCAGGGCCGTGGTATCCCCAATCCCAGTGGTAGCATCAAGATCAACGACTTGGGTTGAGGAAGGGTATCCGGATTGGGCCTCCATAGGGGGGCGTACCATCGGCCGTCGTCACTGTAACGTCTTTACCTGCGGGTGCGGAGACGTCCACCAGGGTATCGGCCGCGACCTCGATGCTCCCGGCGGCGGAGGTCTTGATGAAGCCGCCGTCACCGCCTCTCGGGCCGCCCCGTGCGGTGAGAGTACCGTCGATAACAGCCGTCCGCTTGCCGTAGACGACGATGCTGCCGCCGTCGCCGGTAACGGTGGCGTCGGCAAGGATCCGGGCCTCGGGCGCCAACACCACGGTGTCGGCATTGCGGCCGGGGCCTTTTCCGTGCGGGTCCCCGCCGATGCGAATGGTTCCACCACCCCGCTTACCGCGTGCGGCTACCAGGGCCCTTGGCCCGACCTCGACCCTGCGGCCGCGCACGTTGATCTTTCCACCGCACTGTGCCGATGAGGCATTGAGGGTGCCGGTCACGGCCACGGTCCCACTGCGGCCGCCGTCGAGGCCGATTGTACCTCCATCCAAATAGGCGCTGCGGGCATGTACCTTGCCACCGACCCACCTGGTCGATGATGTCCCCGGCGGCATCGGCGGTAAGCAGCACCTGCCTACCCTCGACCAGGATCGGCCCGCTGTTCTCGACTAGGGCGTCTACGTCTTCCGGCCTCCGGCTCATCGGGGCGCCCCGGTAGCGAAGTGAATGAGACCGTCGCCGTAAAAATCGACCGCGAAGGTCTCGGCCCCGGCGATGACCACGTTCGAGGCCCTGCCATGAATGACGCCGTCGTTGCGGGCGTGAGGGGCGACCAGGGTGCCGAGACCCCGCTCGCCGAGGGAGATGCATCCTTGGTTGACGACCCTGGCATTGGGGTTGGGGCTCGGGAGGTCGAAGTGGTAGTGCCCGCCCATGAAGTTGTCGTCGGCGATATCCGCGGTGGTCGCTCAGAAACCCGTGGGCCCGAATCTCACCCCCTGGCCCCACGGTGACGCCGTTCTGGTTTGATCAGCCAGACATTGCCGTTGGCCCGAAGGCGCCCGTTGATCCGTGATGGCTGGTTGGTAACGACGCGATTGAGGGCGATGGAGTTCCTGCCGGGCTCCACGAAGCGGATAACCTCGCTGCCCTTGATGCTGAAGCAGTTCCAGTTGATGACGGTCTTGTCACTATGCTGCCGGACCATTACCCGCCCCGGCCGGGTTGGCCTGGTTGGCTGGGTTTATGATCTTAGCTTTGCCGCGGACGACGACACCGGTGGGGTTGGCGAGGACGACCAGGAGGGCCCGCCGGCATGGCGCTGACAAAGGCCGCCGCCAACACGAGGGGGAGTTGGAGACGACGGCGGCGTGTGCTACAAGCCGTTTCGACGGGTGATCGGGTGCCGGGATTCCCAGGCCTTGAACATGGCAAGGCCCCCCGGATCAGGACCCCCGTACACCGATGTCTCCGCAGGCAGGAGTCCGGTTATTTTCTTCCTTAAAATATAGAAGGAATCTGTGAAAATAATGAAATCCAGAAGGACCGAACGTGACAAAGTAGAATTACGGAGACTTTACGTTTCGGCACCAAATATGATTCACTTCCTGTACCGGAACCATCGTGTTGCCGCAGGCGTGCTTGCATCATTACTAAAGCGAAAAAAGCGAAACAGGGGTAGGCAATGAGCCAAGAAACGCAAAATTCGGGCGTTGAGGAAACCCAGCAGGCGGCAAAGGACGCCAACACCAGGAAGCCGACCGATCAAGCACAGGAGAAGCCCGTTGCCGAGCCGAAGGGCTTACCGCTCGACGGCATTCGGGTCGTGGACGTAGGCAACTTCATTGCAGGACCCTATGCAGCCTCGATCCTGAGTGAGTTCGGGGCCGAGGTCTACAAGGTCGAGTACCCGATCGCCGGGGATCCGATGCGGGCCCTGGGTACCCCCTCCCGGCGCCAGGACTCGACCTTGTTTTGGTTGAGTGAGGCCCGCAACCGCAAATCCGTTACCATCAATCTGCGCCAGCCGACTGGGGCCAAGCTGTTTCGGAAGCTGGTTGCAAAATGTGATGTGGTGGTCGAGAGCTTCAGACCAGGCACCCTGGAGAGCTGGGGGGTCGGTTGGGAAGACTTGAGCAAGGACAATCCGCGGCTGGTTATGCTGCGGGTTACCGGCTATGGTCAGACCGGGCCCTTCAAGGACCACCGCGGTTTCGCGCATCTCGCCCACGCCTTCGGCGGTCTCGCCTATCTGTGCGGATTCCCCGGGCAAACGCCGACGATCCCCGGACCCAATCCCCTTGCGGACTATATGGTGAGCCTGTATGGGGCGATCGGCATCATGCTGGCGCTGCGCCATCGGGAACAGACCGGGCGGGGCCAATACATCGACATCGGAACCTACGAGGCGGTGTTTCGCCAATTGGATGAGATGGCGACGGCCTACGGGGTCCACGGCAAGATCCGCGAGCGCGAGGGCGCCGGGACTATCATCGCCTGTCCCCACGGCCACTTCCGTACCAAGGACGACAAGTGGGTGGCGATCGCCTGCACCAACGACAAGATGTTCGCCCGGTTGGCCGAGGATGCGATGGAACGGCCCGAGTTGGCCGCCGAGGGGACCTTCGGTCTCAAGCACAAGCGGCTGGCTGCCCGTGAGGAGGTCGACCGCCTCGTGGGCGACTGGACGGCCTCGATGACCCGTGACCAGCTGATGGAGAAGTGTCTGACGGCGCAGGTCCCCATCGGGGCACTGAACAGCATCGCCGATATCTTCGCCGATCCCCACTACCAGGCACGCGGCAATCTGGTCACGATTGATGATCGGGATGTGGGCGAGATCACGGTGCCGGGCGTCATCCCGAGGCTATCGGAGACCCCGGGGCGTGTCGAGCACCTGGGACCGACGCTCGGGAATATGACCGATAAGGTGCTCGGAGAGCTGCTCGGGATGACTGCTGCCGAGCTCGCCGAGTTTCACAAGAATCAGGTGGTCTAGACCAAGAGGGCGTCCCTATGGCCGTTCAGCACAAGCAGAAGGATAAAACAACCGGGCACGGCGATTCGAAATCGGAAGCAAAACGGCGCCTGCCGCTGTCTGGGATTCGGGTAATCGATGTGGCGACCTTCATCGCAGCGCCTTATGCCGCCGGGATCATGGGCGAGTTCGGTGCCGGGGTGCTGAAGGTCGAGCATCCGTTCGGCGGCGACCCCTGCCGCAGTTTCGGGACCGCGACCAAGCGCGGGGACACCCTCGCATGGCTCAGCGAGGCCCGCAACAAGAAGTCGGTCACCCTTGATCTGCGCACGCCCGAGGGGGCCGAGATCTTCAAGAAGCTGGTCAGTAAATCCGACGTCTTGTGCGAGAACTTCCGTCCCGGCACCCTCGAGAAGTGGGGGCTCGGCTGGGAGGTACTGAACAAGCTCAACCCGGGGTTGGTGATGCTGCGCATCTCCGGCTACGGCCAGACCGGCCCCTACCGGGACCGGCCAGGCTTTGCCCGCATCGCCCATGCCGTCGGCGGTCTGGCGTATCTTGCGGGTATGCCACGGGAGACCCCGGTCACGCCGGGTTCCACGACGCTTGCCGATTACCTGACCGGCCTCTATGGGGTAATCGGGATCCTGCTAGCCTTGCGCTATAAAGAGAAGACGGGCAAGGGACAATACATCGACGCCGCCCTGTACGAATCGGTCTTTCGGCTCTCGGATGAAATGGCACCGGCCTATGCGCTGTACGGGACGGTGCGCGAGCGCACGGGTCCCCACAATCCGATCGCCTGTCCGCTTGGTCACTTCCGCACCAAGGATGATAAGTGGGTGGCCTTTGCCTGCACGACCAACAAGCTGTTCGAGGCCCTGGCCAAGGCGATGGACCGGCCGGAATTGGCCTCCTATGCCCTCTACGGGCGGCACCAGAAACGCTTGGAAGCACGGCACGAGGTGAACGATGTGGTGAGCGCCTGGTGCGGCTCGCTGACGCGAGATGAGGTGGAGAAGAGGTGCAATGCAACCGGCGCGCCCTATGCCCCGCTCGCCAACGTCGCAGACATTTTCGGCAACCGGCAATTCCATGCCCGCCGCAATCTGGTGGCAATGGACGATCCCGATTTAGGAGAGACGCTCGTCGTTCCCTGCTCGCTGCCGCGGTTGTCAGAGACACCAGGGGAGATCAACACCCTGGGGCCCGCACTCGGGCAGCACACCGATGAGGTACTGCAGGACCTTCTGGGGATGAACCCCTCAGAGATCAAGCGTCTGCATGACAATCGGGTCATCTAACTTGGCGTTCCAGCAACAGTGGATCTGAAGGTGCAGCAATGCGCTTTCTTAATCCCATAACCCTATGGAGAACGTTATCATGGCGTTTTCTGAAGACGATAAGAAAGAGATTGCGAAGTTGATTAGCGAAGAAGTTGCGCGTCAACTGGTGGAGGCTCGGATTACCCCAGTGTCACCAGGCATTGAGGTCCGGCACGTAGGTGTTCCGCTTGATGCTGGAACGCTTGGGCTGACTAAGCGTCCGCCCCTTGCAGCGGAGCAGTACTGTAACGGTTGTGACTAAGGTCAAGAAGGGATGTGGCAATCGGGTCTTCGCACAACTACCCGTTCGTCAGTCTGACTGGCGAACGGCTGCTGTGCAATGGTCTTTCAGGCAAGGTGATCTCGTTTCCATTGCGTCCTCTCTTTAGATTTTCTCCCCTTAGTGCTTGATCAACAGCAGACCAGACCTGAAAACGTAACAAATGCGCCCTGTTATCCCGTAATCCTATGGAGGATATTATTATGACACTCTCTGAAGACGATAAGAAAGAGATTGCGAAGTTAATCAGTGAAAAAATTGCACGTCAACTGGTGGACATGCCATTGGGTCTAGATAACTTTAGAGTGGGTTTTCTTAGCGTATAATTGCTCTGAATTTAGCTTCCGAAATGTGTGAACGCCTGAAATACTTGCTTTTCCTTGCATAACATAACCTTAGCATACCCTAAAGATGCTAAAGTTATCCAGACCCTCTGTGAAAATCTGTGCAATCTGCGGATAAAAGTAAGGAAGGACACACAAGTTGCGACCGGGAATCGACGAACTCCTGCGGGACCCCCGGCGGCGCAGGCCGTTGGCGGGCAAGCGGCTGGCCCTACTCGGCCACCCAGCGTCCCTGACGACGGACGGTCGGCATACGTTGGATGCTCTCATGGATTGCCCCGAAACCCGGTTGACGGCCGCGTTCGGGGCCCAGCACGGGATGCGCGGGGACAAACAGGACAATATGATCAAGAGCGTCGATTACCTGGACCCACGCCACGGCATCCCGGTGTTCAGCCTGTACGGGGAGGTCCGCTATCCGACCGAGGCCATGCTGGAGACCTTCGATGTCCTGCTGGTGGATCTGCAGGACATCGGGACCCGCATCTACACCTTTGTAACCACACTTGCCTATCTGCTGGAGGCCTGCGCCGCCAAGGGCAAGACCCTGTGGGTGCTGGACCGCCCGAATCCCGCCGGGCGTCCCGTGGAGGGCAGCCTCCTGGAAGCGGGGTGGGAGAGCTTTGTCGGTGCCGCACCAATCATCATGCGTCATGGCCTCACCTTCGGCGAGCTGGTCTTGTGGCTTGCCGACGCCAGGGGCCTGGAGCTCGAGCCGGAAGTCGTCACCATGTCCGGCTACGAACCCCAGGCGGGGCCCGGCTACGGCTGGCCCCTGCACCAGATCTCCTGGGTCAATCCCAGCCCCAATGCCTCCAGCCTCAACATGGCCCGCTGTTTTCCCGGCACCGTATTATTCGAGGGAACTACCCTGTCCGAAGGACGCGGGACCAGCATCCCCTTGGAGGTCGTCGGCGCCCCTGACCTGGATTTTGAGCGCCTGCTCGAACGTATGTCCAAGCTACGCCCCGACTGGCTGGAAGGCTGCCGGCTCCGCAGCTGCTGGTTCGAGCCCACCTTCCACAAACATGTCGGCAAGCTGTGCTCGGGGCTCCAGATCCACACCGACAATCACGCCTACTGGCACGAGCGATTCCGGCCCTATCGGATTGCCGCCCTGTTGCTCAAGGCGGTGCGGCTGGAGTATCCCGACTACCCCATATGGCGGGATTTCCCCTATGAGTATGAGGCCGAGCGACTAGCCATCGACCTGCTCGCCGGCGGGACCTTTCTGCGCGAGTGGGTGGATGACCCCATCGCCGGACCGGACGATCTTGAGGCCAGGCTGGTTCCTGACGAAACCGCATGGACCCGAGACCGGCAACCGTTCCTACGCTATCCTTGATAGGCCCCTGTCTGCCGTCGGGCAGCCGCTATGGTGATATGTGTGGTCATGATCGATCAGGTCGTGTTGGCCTTTAGAAGGTCCGGGTAGCGAATCACATGCTAACTATTTGATTTTCATGCTAGAGTGCGGCTTGTCATCTTGATCGTACGGAGTTGTCATCCCGAGCGTAGCGAGGAATCTTCCAGCTTGACAAAGGTTCCCGGCGCACAAGATCCCTCCTCCGCTGGGACAAGGATTTCTCGCTCCACTCGAAATGACAAAATGTCAACACCATCCAGGGTCTGTTGACATTTAACATACCTGCGGGCGCGGGGAACACGAACCACGGGTAGTGGCTAAATTTTAAGTGATGAAGTCTGCCGATCCCTACCCCGTCATTCCGGCAGAGGTTGCCGGAATCCAGGCGCCAGGGATGGTAAATCACCATTATCGACAGTTCTTGATCCCGTTGTGTTTATTTGCGTTTATTTGCGGATAATTCCCCCGTGAAGATCCGCTCGCTCAATGTTATCGGTGATTGGGAGCATCTGTACTAGCCCGCATATCTCACCGGGGATTGCCGTCCTGGTAGAATTCGCAGAGCCGTGTGTGCGCCGCCGTGAGCGAGATTCGTAGCATTCCTCTGGGCCTGACAAATTAGAGGGCAACAGACAATGAATCGTCCTCCCGCCGAGCCGTCCTGGTTTTACTCCGGAGGGAACCAGGATTTTCCTTGCCAGGTGCTCGCGTTGGATTTCGACGGCGTCCTCTGCGACAGTGCCCGTGAAACCGGCATTACCGGCTGGAAGGCAGGGGTGACGCTGTGGGAGGATATGGTAGAGTCGCTGCCGCCGCAGTCGCTCCTGGAGCGCTATTGTCGCGTCCGCCCGGTAATCGAAACGGGCTACGAGGCGATCGTGATGATGCGTTTGCTCAAGGACGGGAAAGACCCGGATGAGTTGTTCGGGACCTTCCCGCACCGGCTCCATGAGGTTGTTGCGAGGTCCGGGACGGATACGGCAGGTCTGAAGCGACTCTACGGAGCGGTCCGTGACCGTTGGCTCCGGGAAAATCCGCAGGAATGGCTGTCGCTGAGTCCCCTGTATCCGGGGACGAGCCACGCTCTGAACGGGCTTCCGGCCGGGATCGGCTGTTACATCGTCACGACCAAGCAGGAACGATTCGTCGCCCGGTTGCTCGAACACCAGGGCGTGCGTTTCGATACCGAGCATATCTTCGGTCTGGACCGGGGGATGACGAAGGAGAAAGTGGTACGCCGACTCATGGTGCACCATCCCAGCGACCCTATCCATCTGGTCGAGGACCGCCTGGCCACCCTGAAGAGATTTCTCGCCCGACCGGACCTGGCGGCCGTCCGGTTGCACCTGGCCTGCTGGGGATACAATACGGAGGCCGAGCGCCGGGAGGCGATGGGCTTGAAAATCCACCTCCTGAAGGCACTTAGTCTCACAGAGATCGCGAATTATGGAGTACTACAGTGACCGGTGAACGACATGTCTTGAATGCCCAATTGGCACAGATGCTCAAGGGCGGCGTTATTATGGACGTAACCACACCGGACCAGGCCGGGATCGCCGAAGAAGCGGGCGCCGTAGCCGTCATGGCCCTCGAACGCGTACCGGCGGACATCCGCAAAGAGGGCGGCGTAGCACGCATGTCCGATCCTGGCCTGATTCGGGCGATTCAGGCCGCCGTCTCCATTCCCGTCATGGCCAAGGTGCGCATCGGCCACTTCGTCGAGGCCCAGTTGCTCGAGGCCCTGAAGATCGACTATATCGACGAGAGCGAGGTGCTCACCCCAGCCGACGAGGAGAGCCACATCGACAAGACCCGGTTCTCCATCCCCTTCGTCTGCGGTGCCCGTAATCTGGGCGAGGCCTGCCGGCGCATCGCCGAAGGGGCGGCGATGATCCGTACCAAGGGGGAGGCGGGTACCGGCAACGTGGTGGAGGCGGTACACCACATGCGCATCATGAACCGGGAGATCCGCACCGTCCGCGACCTGCCGCGGGAGGAACTCATGGGCTTCTGCAAAGACCAGGGACTCCCCTACGAGGTGGCGCTCAAGGTCCGCGAGGCCGGGCGACTGCCGGTCGTGAACTTTGCCGCCGGCGGTATCGCCACGCCGGCAGACGCCGCGCTGATGATGCAGCTCGGCTGCGACGGCGTGTTCGTAGGCTCGGGCATCTTCAAGTCGAGCGACCCCGCCCGGCGCGCCGCTGCCATCGTCCAGGCCACCACCTATGCCGACGACCCGGAAAAGGTCCTGGAGGTATCCGCGGACTTGGGCGAACCCATGGCCGGCATCGAGATCCCCACTATCCCCCAGGAGGGGCGCCTGGCCAAGCGGGGCTGGTAGCCTGGTACAGCTGCTGAGTGATGAGTGGGTGAGTGATGCCGTAGCGCAGGCGGTGCGCCGTGCCCGACAATTCAGGGGGCAGCTTTCAGGGGTAGACAACTGATACGACATGCCCCCTGATAACTGCCCCCTTGGGACTGCCAAACTTGACTCGTTTGTATAGATGCGGGTCCGTCAAGGAATCCTAGAGAAGCCCGACTCCATAGCGGGCATCGGTGTCCTCGACCTCCAAGGGGGCGTGGTCGAACACCTGGAACACCTCGCCACCCTGGGCCTGCCGGCCAGACGGGTGAAGGGAGCGGCGGATCTCGAGGACTTGAGCGGATTGATCCTTCCTGGCGGTGAGAGCACCTGCCTGATCCGCCTGCTGCGCTGTGGTGGACTCGACCGCGAAATCGCAGAACGCTTTAATGCCGGACTCAAGCTCTGGGGCATCTGCGCTGGGGCCGTCCTCCTGGCACGGGAGGTGGTGGGCGAAATAGCAACCTTAATAGCAACCTTAGGGCTCATGGACATCCGCATCCAGCGTAACGCCTTCGGCAGCCAGCTCGACAGCTTCAACCGCACCCTCGCGGTCCCGGCGGTCGCTCCCGAACCTATTCCACTCACCTTCATTCGGGCCCCGAAGATCCTCTACCTCGGCAAGGGCGTGTCGTCCCTGCTCGAGATCGACGGCTATTGCGCCGCCGCGGAAGACCATGACAGCCTGGTCACCGTCTTCCATCCGGAACTGACCCCGAGTCTCGCTTTCCACCGTTATTTCGCCAGCAAGTGCGAAATCCAGCTCCCGACCCGCCAAACCATACCGACGGCCTGGCGGGCGGATTCCTGGGTCGGCTATGCACCTATTCCTTAATCGGACCCATTTTTTGATGATCAGTATCCACCACACCCTCACCATTGCTACCGACCCCGGCATCGCCCTGCACGACATCACCTCGCAGGTCCGCTCCCTGGTTACGGACAGCGGTATAGTCAACGGATTCCTGACTTTGACCTCCCGCCACACCACCACGGCCATCACTATCAACGAGAATGAGGAATGGCTGCTGGAGGACGTAAGGCGCTTCTTCACCCGCCTGGCCCCGCCGGAAGACGCCTACCTGCACAATGATACACGGCTGCGGGGTTGTCCTCCCGACGAGCCGAAAAATGCCCATTCCCATCTGCTGGCGATGCTGGTCGGGAGCTCGGAAGTAATCCCGATCGTGAACGGGGATCCGGATCTCGGTCGCTGGCAATCGGTCATACTGGTGGAGCTGGACGGACCGCGGGAGCGGGCGGTCGGTCTGCGACTATTCGGGGAGTGAATAACGACCGCAGCCACTGCCGGAAAGGCAATTTTTCACGTCCCCGGTAGCCAATCCGGGGGTAACGGGTAGATGAAGAGACCACCAGAACAAGCTGCACCCCCTGAGAAACCGGGCCCGCGGCCACAAGCGGTCTATGCTTGAGCACGGCGGCCGCCTGCGCCGAGCGGCGCGGCATTACGGCATCCCAATCGAAGATTGGCTCGATCTGTCCACCGGTATCAACCCCCGCGGGTGGCCAGTCCACGAGCCGCCAAGGGCCGCGTGGTTACGACTTCCGGAAGAGGGAGACGGGCTCGAAGCAGCGGCCCGGACCTACTACAGCACGCAACAGCTGCTTGCCGTCGCCGGCTCACAGGCAGCAATCCAGGCCCTGCCGCGGCTGCGGAGCCACGCGCGCGTCAGTGTGCTCGATCCAGGTTACTCCGAGCATGCCCATGCCTGGCGGTGCGCCGGCCACCAGGTCATGTCCGTCACTGCGGAGCAACTGGATAGCGCGGTGCTTGTGTCGGATGTGCTCGTACTCATTCATCCGAACAATCCGACCGGGGCCCGCTTTTCGGTAGACAGGTTGCTCGCTTGGCTGGTCCGACTCGACGCCCACGGCGGCTGGTTGGTGATCGACGAGGCCTTCATGGACGCGACACCGGAAGCGAGCCTGGCACCCTTCTGCCCCCACCCCAGGCTCATTCTGTTGCGTTCCCTGGGTAAATTCTTCGGTCTGGCCGGTGCTCGCGTGGGGTTCGTGCTCGCGCAGCCGGAGTTGCTGAAAAAACTCGACAGGCTGCTCGGGCCCTGGACGGTCAGCTCACCGGCGCGCTGGGTGGCGGCGAAGGCGCTCGCGGACCGTGATTGGCAGCAAGATAATCGCCGCTACCTGGCGGCCGCCGGCGAGCGCCTGGGGGCCTTGCTGACGCGCTACGGATTGCCTCCCGACGGCGGTTGCGGCCTCTTTCAATGGGTCCGCACGCCGGACGCGGCGCAGCTGCAGGATCGGTTGGCGCGCCGGGGGATTCTGACCCGGCTGTTCGTCGACCCCCCCAGCCTGAGATTCGGTCTGCCGGGGACCGAGGCGGACTGGGAGCGACTTGCTGCGGCACTAGGATCCTTGAGGGACCAGGATCTTTATCAATGAGTCAAGTTTGTACACTCCCAAGGGGGCAGTTATCAGTTATCAATAGAGATTATTATTCGATAGCCCTGTTCGGGGTCCACTAGTTACGTTCCCCTGTCCTACCCTCCCCGGTAGCTATAGAGCATGTAAGTATTGACCAGATAGACCGTAAACAGAAAGATGCTCGCCCAGCCCACGGTCCTGAAGACGCGGGTGCGCGGCCGATAGAGTAGTCCGACGACGGCTACCCCGGTCATCATGATAGCGGAAAAGGCGGATATGGCATGGGTCGCCGATACCGCATCGAATAAGGGCCCGGGCAGATAGAAAATGTCATCGATCGCCAGGATTCCGACGTTGAAGAGATTACTGCCGAACAGGTTTCCGATCGCCATGTCGACGGCTCCCAACCGCAGGGCAGCCACGGTCACGACCATTTCCGGTAGGGAGGTCACGAAGGCGACAAACAGGGTGCCGACGAAGCCCTCATGCCAACCCATCTCGACGGCCAGCGCCTTGGCGACAAAAGGTAGCCAGACACCCGCGATCAGAACGACCATGGCGGCGGCGATATATCTCACCACCGCGGTGCGCAAGGTCAACTCCGGGTAGGCGTCGGCTGTGGCCTCCGTAAAGTCCTCGACCAACTCGGACTCGTACAGAAAGACCGCCCGCATCGCTACCGTGTACAAGACTATGATCGCCGGACTGTAGAGACCCAGGTGCCACAGGGAAACCCCGGATCCCTGCGCCGCCAGCAGCAGACTAAACCCCGCGAGCCCGAGAAGCATGATCCCGAACCCGGCCGCGAGGATGTGGCCCTGGCTGGCCCGACAATAAAGGGTTTTGTCACGGCTCATAAAATCGAGCACGACAATGAGCACTAGGTTGAAGACACAACTGCCCAATACGTCGCCGACGGCGATGTCCGGTGCATTGGCCATCGTCACCGAGCTGATCCCGGTCACCAGCTCGGGCAGAGAGGTGACGCTGGCGAGCATGATGACCCCGATCCAGGTACCACCGAGCCCCGTCTTATCGGCAATGGCATCACCGTAACGCGACAGCTTGACCCCGGCGAAGCCGATCGCTATTACGCATATTAAGAATTGCACCCAAACCATCAGTCAGAACTCCAGGTTGGAAGACCGCCCCGAGATGATGAGTCCTCATGCCGAGACACCGGAAACGCCAACATGCCCCTTTACATGCCGGTGGTCAACAAGAACTGCCAGTCGCCAGTCGTCGGCGACTATGTTTCTCGCTCGTGGGGATAACCGGGGGCGGAGATTTTTGAGCCGCAGAGGCGCGCAGGGGGCAAAGATTTCAATGGGCCGGTTTCGTAAGGTAGACAAAGGAACACAGCGAGGTGCCTATTTTATGCAGGCGCAATGCCTACACTTCACAAGCCCCCCGTACCCTGAAACCTGGTGTGCCGGGATAAAGGTATGACCGCACGCACGCTGATGGTGCAGGGTACCGCATCGAGCGCGGGCAAGAGCCTGCTGGTGACGGCCCTGTGCCGCTGGCTGGTCCGGCAGGGGGTCCGGGTTGCGCCCTTCAAACCCCAGAACATGGCGCTGAATAGTGCCGTGACCGTGGACGGGGGCGAGATCGGGCGGGCCCAGGCACTGCAGGCAGTCGCCTGCCGGTTGGAGCCGCGGATCGAGATGAACCCCGTCCTGCTCAAGCCCAACACCGATGTCGGAGCGCAGGTCATCGTCCAGGGTCGGGCGGTGGGCAATATGGATGCGCGTCGTTACCACGCCTATAAACGCACTGCGCGTACCGCGGTGTTCGAGGCTTATCGGCGCCTGGCCTCGGGTTTCGAGGCGGTAATCGTCGAGGGCGCGGGCTCGCCATCGGAGATCAATCTGCGCACCGACGATATCGCCAACATGGGATTCGCCGAGCGTGTCGATTGTCCGGTAATCCTCATCGCCGACATCGACCTCGGGGGGGTGTTCGCCCATCTCTACGGCACCTTGGCCCTGTTGTCGGAGAGCGAACGGTCCCGCATTCCGGGTTTCGTCATCAACCGGTTTCGCGGCGACCTCGAGCTCCTGCGACCGGGGCTGGATTGGTTGGAGGAAACCACCGGACGACAGGTCTTAGGCGTGCTGCCCTATCTGCATGGACTACATCTGGACGCGGAGGATTCTCTGGCACGTCAACAGGGGGTTGCGCCTGCGACCGATACCGAGCACATTCGCGTCGCCGTCCCTGTATTTCCGCGCATCAGCAATCACACCGATTTCGATCCCCTGGCCAGGCACCCGCAGGTGGATCTGCATTTCATCGACCGCGACGGTATCATTCCGCCTGCCGATCTGATCGTCCTGCCGGGCTCCAAGAATGTACGCTCCGACCTGGCCTGGCTGCGGGAGCAGGGTTGGGAGGCAGCGATACGGCGGCATGTGCGCTACGGCGGCAAGCTGATCGGTATCTGCGGCGGCTTTCAGATGCTCGGCATGCAGGTACATGACCCCCTCGGTCTGGAAGGCGATCCAGGCAGTACGCCTGGGTTGGGGTTCCTGGATATGGAGACCGGTCTGGAGCCGGAGAAACAACTGCGCAACGTCCGGGGTCGGCTGGCCGTCGGCGATACCGAAGTGAGCGGCTACGAGATCCACGCCGGGGTAACCCGAGGACCGGCACTCACCCGCCCGGTGGTCTTCCTGGATTCCCAACGGGATGGCGCCCTGAGCGGCGACGGCCAAATCCTCGGCACCTACCTGCACGGCCTGTTCGACCGCGACACCGCCTGCGCGGCGTTGCTGCACTGGGCGGGACTGCAGGGGCCGCGGCAAACAGACTTTCGCGCCTCACGGGAGGCGGCCATCGACCGACTTGCCGATGCGGTTCAACGGCACCTGGATACCGAATGGCTCTTGCGTTTACTCAAGCCAAAGGCAGCATAAACCCGAACGACTCCCAAGCGGAGCCATTCTCCACTGCCGGAGAGTATCGCAAAAGCCCATCCGTGGGGCGTATAGCGCAGGCGTTCCCCACCTGCATTTTTCGATGCAGACGAGGACGCCTACGCTACTTTTGCGACCACCTCCTGCCGGCGATGGTCTGCCAGAGGTCGTCGACGGTTGTGGCAGCGGCTTTGCGCAGGAAGGCTTTGAGCTTGGCGAAGGCCTGTTCGATGGGATTGAGGTTGGGGGAGTAGGGCGGCAAGGCGCCCGCCG
>Ga0209782_1000150_pt1 | contig 27526 bp, 16 predicted proteins | sample WorMetmaBAHAMAS1_FD_187390 | JGI IMG/M metagenome (GOLD analysis project Ga0209782, IMG submission 187390) | Marine gutless worms symbiont microbial communities from Max Planck institute for Marine Microbiology, Germany - Inanidrilus... | ecosystem: Host-associated > Annelida > Digestive system...
CCCCAGGTGAATGCAAAATGTGATGTAGTGATGAAATTATCAGTTTTTTTGGCACCCGGACAGATACACACACACAAGGCAAAACCTATACATCCACGCTACGTGGGCTGTAAAAAACACTTGGGTCTTTCTCTTTGCCTTAGCAGTAAAATGTCTGCAGCGCATACACGGACTCTTTCACATTATAACGTATAATGAACAATTCGTACATCAAACATAATATTAGATATTACTATTACATGTGCAATTGTAGACAAGTGAAAGGTTATCCGGCCAGCACACAGTGCAACAGTGAAGTTCCTCAGTGGAGTAGTTTGTGGCAAGCAAAGAACATGTAAATGTAAGTGTATCGCATTTAGATTTATTATGCTGTGATATGGGTTGCAGTTTGGAACCTTTAATAAAGTATTATTTGATTTGATTTGAACTGACTGGTCGATTACAGCGAACTGATAGCTGAGACCTTGGGTTAGCAGTTGGTCGCTTGAGTGGAATGCCGACGTAGATTACCAAGTCAAATACATACCATTTCAACACAATCTCAGCTCCCTGCATCACACCAACACCAGCCAGTAAGTTCGATGCACATTAACAGGCTAACAGCTTAGTTTGCTGCAAGCAAACAAAACACACTATTAATGAAAAATAAATAAAATATGAAAAAATTAACTAGCACAGGAAATTCGGTCGTAAGTCGGACATTCACATTTTTGTTTGCATGAAATCAGGACACTGAGCATGCTGCTGCAGTGTGCCACAGAAATTCATACTTACATTATATTACATCTGAGCATGTTACTCAACTATGTTTGCCTAATGCTACTGAGAAGCTACGAGGTGAAGGGACCACAAAACCGAGTTGTGTTAGGTCGGCCAGTTTTTCTAGCCAACCTATCACAACTCGAAATATCAAAATGCCTGAACAGCATTACAGCCTGTGAATTTTTTCGGCATTAATTCTGAAAGTTGTCCCCGCAATACTGTATTTCTACGCATGCCTCAAGAACTCGACTCAAACTTACAAGGCTATTCAACTATGTTGCTTGAATTTCTTGACGGTGTTTCTAGGACTCCAAGCTACCACTTGTTATGACTATATGACAGTGTCTAAATACTTGTTGTTTAAAGTCATAATTTATATATTTTTTACTGTATAAAAGCAGACCAGTGGATGACTTACCCTGTCCTTTTGATACGAAAGATAGTTCAAATTCCTGTTGAAGTTAAACCAGTATCTCTTGAACGCCCTGCTGTATGAATACTTCAGCTCACCACTTAATATAGTACTCGGATCAACCTGTCACAAAAACATCTGAAACTACTGAATAATTAAGAACAATTAAAATAACACTCAAAGAGTATAAATCCCAGCTAGACTGTGAGGAATTTTCATTTGTATGCAACTATGCATATATCATTGTGCACAACTGTTGTACACAACACAGCACAGAGCAGGTCTGACTATTTTCCCTATTAGCCTCCAGACAGTGAAATTCTAGTTAACTATTCATACATATTTAAAAATAATTATAAATTAATACAAAAAAAACAAAAAAATACTACTTGCTGGTGCAGTGGTAAAACAGAGATCCGGAAACATCAAAACACGCCCAAATGGCGGTGCATAATAGAACTAATTAAAGTAAAAGCAAAGTAAAACAAGACAAAAAAACTCTTAAAATAGTGAACTGTGTAATAACTTGCAGAACTATAATATGCTACATTCATCAGAGGGTGGAACATGGCTCTGGTGCATACCTGCCTGCTGACGTTTAACACCAAATTTATGTGTGATATATTGCCACAAGACAGCTTACCGGCATCTTAAATATATCCTCAATCAGTGAGTAAGGTTTTATGACAAGGTAGTTATTCTGGCGGAACTCATCAGGCCAGTGACTCCATCGCGACCAGATCTCGGCGATGTTCTCCGAACAATGGACGGGCCTCTCTACAACAGTTCAACGTCATGCTGCATTTCTCAACACCAACGGTTTACATGAGACAGCTCTCTGTGAGTTAAAATACCGTAAACGTGAAACTACTTTGCTGCTGCCATCTAACTAAGTCAATGTGACAGTGGACATTAACTAACTGGCATCAGCGGAAAACCACTGCGGAATATGAATCGAAATTCTGATATGCGTCATGCTAAAATCTAAAGTAATTCTGAAATGCAAGTGTACGACAAGCGCAAGTGTAAAAAGTGCAGTAAAGCTGTGTGACTGGGAATGTTGCAGTCTGAAACAGGCGCACTATAAATGTTGCGATGATGATGATGATGACGATGATGATGATGATGATGATGATGATAAGTAAAGGCATTAAGACTCATTTCACTTATAATACTATGCTACGATAGAAAATAAAACTACAGAATGGAATGAAAAGCTCACATACAGCCAGCTTAATGTATCACACTTACACGTAACCAAACACAGAACAACAATGAAAAAACACAGACGCAGAAGAAATTATGTGTGTAGTGGTCTTTTTGTGGATAAAACGTGCGGTGGGTGGTAAGTAAAACTGTGTGTGATATGTCCTTAACACATGCCATACCTGAACACCACAGACAAGTAAAACTGTGTGTGATATGTCCTTAACACATGCCATACCTGAACACCACAGAGATAAGTAGCTCGCATCACAAACTGCCATACAAATCTTGCATTTACTTAGCTTTATTTTTACTTTGCACTAGGTTGATTTCTGACTGGCACTTGAACTGACCAAGTTCTTCATCACAGACAACCTCTTGTAGAAACCAGTCTTCGACGTCGTTTCTGCCAGACTGTCGTACGGCCTCTGTCAGCAGTTCACCGACTGTCACTGGTCCAGACGCCTAACCACATCGTTAACAGTAGCCATCAATCTGTCTTCTTCTATCACCACGTTATGATTATTTACGCATTTACAACTTGCCTTATCAGCAAGCCAAAAAAATTTCACAACTAAGACATGACAACGACATCACAGTCGTTTCACGGCCTTATCCCATGATAACTCGGGGAAGCCGAACAGCTAAAACTGCCGATAAAAAATTTATGGAAAAATCAATCGATCATCTGTCAACATTATCAATCTGGTTTCCATTACTGATTTCCCCATTTCATACAAGGCTCTTGACTTTTCCTCATTATATGCAGACTTCTCAGATGAACAACTAAGACTCAAATAAGAAAATACCAACCCACAACACCAAATACAAAGCAAAACTGTTTAACTGTTAATTACAACACACTGTTATAAAATAAAGAAAACTTCATGAGAAACAGAAAATGTAAATATTCTGTTCAGGTCCATATTGCCAAATCAATTCAAACCGAGTTACTGAGAAAGACAGCAAAACCTTACCTGTAAAGGTATGTTAATGACCACACCATCTCGACTGCCCACATACACTGAAATAACTGTCGGTGAATCGACAACCTGTACAACATTGCCACCAGTGTTATCAGCAACACGCAACTGTAAACTTTACGAGCAATGGCTTTGCTACATGTTATCTACGTGATCAAGCTGAGAGTCATCCAGTTGTTCAATGAAGCAAACAGCTGGACCAATGACTATTGTAGTCATTGTGTTACAATTAGCTCAGCGCATTAGAGGTTCCACAATTATTTGCTATACAAATTCATATTACATTACGTAATACACTACATTACATTATACCCCGTTAGTGCTGATTTCTTCCATATAGAGCCACGGCTTGGAGCTTACCTGTAACAGGCTCCATAAATGGCTACAAATATTTTGCATATGCAGATAGAATGAAACAATTATATTAGCAACAACACCATCATTCATTCAGTGAGCTGTCAACCTCAGACATGGTGATGCAACAACATCTTCATCTATATGCTCATGTCGTATGATGCCCACTGCCAACTATTGTAACTTCTACACTTGTGACTTTAAAGCTTTAATTATCTTTTTTTTTTAATTTTCTCCGCTATTAGCAGATCTGTGCACCAGTGACAAAAATGACAGTGAGAACGTTGAGTTAGTGACCTTATCGACAGCGGCCGTGCTCTGTGGTTTCTGCTGTTCAGCCAGCAGTCTTCGCTCGTGTTCCACGTCTTTGTTGTAAACGTCAAACAGCTGTTGATGATGCTGCAGCAAATCTCGTACGACACAGATCTCCGCAGACATCGACATGTCACCCTCCTGCCATCATAAACACAGCTCAATTCGTCACATGTGCACACTCAGATTATTCTAATAAGGTTGGATGGTTGGAGCTTAACACAATTTAGGTCATATCGTGCCTTTAAGGTGAACACTATATTGTAAATATTAAAGATTTAATAGAGATTAATTCTTGGAGTAAGGTAAGATTATTTTAATAACACCAATTTTAAAGTCTAAGTAAGTAAGTAAGTTTATTAATACTGTAACGTAAAACAATGCTAGATTTCAGAGGTATACGGCCTAAATTGCAAACATAATACATACAATGAAGTCATTAGCACATGTAGGAAACAGACACAGTTATGCAGTCTGTAAAAACAAACCAATTACTCTATTAAATAAATTCTCATCATCATCACGTTCGTTTATTGAGGGTTGTCATACGCAACCGAACATATAAAACATTAAAGAGCCTAGAGCTAGTAAAAGTGAGTAGTAACAATTAAAATAAAAGTTAAAGTTGCAGTGCGGTCTGCGACATACACTCATACATGCTATGTATAAAATGGAGAAAGATAAAAGAAACACATTACAAATAATAAACCACAAAATAAGATGAACGGTTTGAATTACCAATAGTAGGCCTATATCATACGAACTGTTAATTAGAAAGGTGATTTATTTTAACTTTGGTTGGGAGTTATCTATGGTGCAGTTACCATGACTAGCTAACATCAGAAGAATTCATCCCTTAACTTCACTGTTTCCAAGTCTTGTGACTAACTTTTAGTGCACGAACAGCCAAGTTGTACACAGAATATAGTAAAATCTTCATTTAAATAACATACACCTTTTCTGTAGAATATATGGCATATGATGCTTGCATACACTTTAATTTCAGTTACTTTAACTTATGATGCATCCAACTTGGTTCCTTCAAACTCGGTTGGTCTGACAGTAACTAACATAATGACTCACATTTTCTGAGTTGAAGAGAACAGGACCAAATGTGGTGGCAAGGTTGGAAACATTCATCTTGTTCTCAGCACTGGCATCAGCCACTCTACACAGCAATAGAATGCACAATATACAAATACACTCTAATAACGACAGCAAATTTAGCATTTTATCTATAAATTCTTACCAATCATGCAGTTAACTAAATTCCACATTGATACACCGGCAGAGTTTGTAACACTGATATGTTTCGTCTTCACTTCCAGGTACAAAACAGACAATTTTCTGTGATACTTCTATAAATCATTTCCATCATTTTCATAATGACTTTCAATATGTCGACAGCCGTCAATTTCTGTGCTTTATGCAGCAGTGTTGCCTTCAGTGCTTCGACATTATTGCCATTACCTGAAGTTGCAACCATCATTTTAGCAACATTTTAAATTTCTGGCTACTTAAAATTCATTCTGTCTTTCACCATGCTGTAACCGGTTTTCTAATTTACTTATCTGTCGCTTTTCAATCGACTGACTGCATCCATATCTAACAAACGACCTGAGACTTTCACTTTCAAAGTTGATCTATACAGAGTTAAATCGAACCAGAATGCCAAATATCCGTATCAAAGGTCATAGAGTTGTTGTCTGCACACACAGACATACACACAGACTGGACCAACTGCTTTATCTGGGCTATCAGTAACAAGTAAAATCAAGGTGTGAAGTGAGTAAGTAGATACTGTGTAAGATGAAGGATGAGTCGCTTCAGCGTGCAGTAGTTGACCGGAGGAAGCTGCAGTAGCAACTGCTTGTACTGTGTCATTTTGCCGTCAACATCAGCAACACCTTATCATGCAACCGACAAAATTCAGTTCAGTTTGCTGTGTTTACTGAATAGCTCTCACATTATCAGACATATAAATTTCCATACGACAGCAGTTATTCAACAAATCACATTGATAGGTGAGTGGATGTTTTTTTTTGATACACAATCACTCGGTAAAATCCTCTGAAGTGAACTATTTATCTTATGCTAGGCTGTGCATAAGTGATCAGATAAAACAAGCTGGTACTGTCGACAGCATAAATAAAACTAGCAAAAAGGCATAAAAATGAGAAAGTCTGATCAGAGAGCAAGACAAAAGCAGATTTTGTACAAAACCAAATAACTCTGGACACAGAATGGACAGACCTGCTGCCTGTGTCCAACGTGGAGACAAATTACGAGTAAGCAGTGGATCGTCCAGATTACGCAGGAACCGTTTCAGTGCATTTGTGACGTCATGAATCTGGTACTCATCAGTTCGTAGGCTGACGGAACGAACACCGCTACCTACATCATTCACACCTCATACAATATCAAATCAAATCAAATTTATTTAGTAGCACAAAATAATCCAAAACAGAAAAAATATATATACGAACGACTTTACAGATAAATCAACTAGGCAAACTAGAGTGCTATCTATAGGACTCAAAGGCAGAAAGACTGCTCTAACATGAGCCCCAGACTCACGTTTAGGCAGTACACCTGTAAAATATAACTTAGGCTACCTGAAGAAGACAAAGTAACAAGTGATGATAACAAGAAGAGTTTCCACTCAATGAAACCTTTGGACTTTTTTGAGACTTTTCAGCACTATGAACAGAAAATCCTACTGTATTATCATTTATGGCCTTGTAGCTCTTTGACAGCAAACACAGTTCATGAATAAGACCTCCCAAATCCTGACACATCACTCCAATCCTTTGCTCTCTCCTAACTGGCTCAAGATAACCGAGTGCATTGAAAACAAACTCCTCTCACTTACTTATAAAGTTCTCACTATCAATTTTCTGTTTTTTTTTTGTCTTTAGATTCTCCAATTATCTTGGTACAGTGTGGTAGATTAAGCTGACTATCAGCTTTTGCATGCACTATTAATATATCATTATCGTATCGTATCGTACCTGCAATTGTTACTGCTTATTAATGATTTCCTTTGCTGTGTTCATCAACTACACTATACCTTGGACTCTCAGGCAACTTACAAAGTAAAAACTGCTTAATCAGAGACTTGGTTACCATGACCACATTAGACAAAATGTATGACTGTTTATGACTTTTCAGCAACACAGTCCCATTTTGGGACTTTACAGGGCCCAAAAAATCAACAGATAAACTTTTAAAGATCCATAGAATGCGGATCAATGCAAAGTATACAGCAACTTGCTATTGTGCCACATTACATTGTAACATAACATCAGCCTCTGACTGCATAGAGCACATATACCAAATAAGTAACAGAAAATAAAAATAAAATAAAAATCAGTCACAAATATCAGGTCTTAGTCTGCAACCACAGCAAAAATGTGCTACATTCTGACAGAAGCATCAACAATTTAAGAAAAACAATAAAGGACAATGAAAAACACTTATTTAGTAAATATTTCAGCAATTTCTCACAATAAATAAGTAAAAAGTGAATTAGTGGTAGTATAGATTTCACCCAGACACCTATCGCAGACTATCAAAGCACCTGCTGTGAATGTGAACAAAAAGCTCGCTCACCTGTTGTCAGCGAATTGAGCAGACGTGTGATGACAGACTGCTGGCCACACAGTCGATAAATGCCTTCCATTGTCAAACCTGATATCAACATAGGAACACACAAATGTGGAAAATAATTACAAAAGACTAATGTTCATTCTGTCTCAATAACAAGGCAAAGAAACATTCGTCGTTACTACTACTACACTGTGGACCCAAAAAAGACACTTTTGTCCGTAACTTCGCCAACTGCTAACCAATTCTCAAAATTCTTGCACAGATAAATTCACTAGTAAATTTGCAATAAACTCGTTTGTAAATATCCTACCACACCTTAAAGGCATAGCTACACTAACTTGTGAAATATGAAGGTCTGAAAATAGTGACAATCTGAAACATGTACTGCGATTAGTGATAAATCATAAGGTAGTTTAGCTGCACATTTAAGGTGTTGTAGGCTATTCAGCTATCACTTAACTATGTATTTATCACTAAGTTTGGTACTGAAAAAAATTTTAAAATCGGTGAATGCTTGGCAAAGTTACAGGCAAAAAGTTGATTGCCTTGTGTGCCCTGTTCGCTTTGGAATGATGCTGCTTAAAGATGAAGAACTGGCCAGATAACTTAACCATGATAAACAGAAACTGTTTTTGCTTTTGTTATGTTACTACACAGACTATTTTTGACTTCAATGTCAACAAATGTAAAACTAACAAGTATTTTCAACAACTTTTGTGAGTGGTTCAGTCATACGCTACAATTTGCTGCACACAGTCATTGATCAAGGCAAATATCGAACACAGAGATTTCACAAGATAGTGTAGCTACACATTTAAGGTGTGGCGAAATGTCCAATGATGACTTTATTGCAAATTTACTGATGAATCTACCAGTACAAGAATTTTGAAAATCGGTTAGCATTTGGTAAAGTTACGGATAAAAGTCTATGTGTCATGTTTTTTGGTTCACAGTGTAATACTGTGCTTGGTTCTGCAGTTGATTGGTTAATTAATTTGTTTAGCTTCTAGAATTACTACAGATTAACTCAGGAACTGCAAAAACCTCTCAAAGAACAATCTACACCTGCAATTTACTACATGCCATACCTACCTATATGCCAGTTTAGTGGTCAGATTCCCGGTGAACCATCTGCAAATACTGTCATTGTGGCTGTAACTGTTTATTTATTTACTAATCAATCCTGTTCCGATGGAGAATCATTGGTTTGGTTTTTAACTGGCTGTATACCATTCCTGCTGTGCAATCAACAGCATCAACACTACAAAACCTTACCAACACATGTTGTCAGTGCAGCCTAAGAAACATGCACAGAAAAATATATGATACGATGTGCAACATTAATTAATTAATGTGCCACAATAATGTTGCAGCCTGACTTAATGGTAATGCGATTGGTCACATCAACAACAAAATGAATCCACATCACATCCAAAAGAGGTGACTGTTCTTAAGTGTAATGTCTTAATTTGTTCTCAGCCTCCTACCCTCAATAAAATGGAAAATGATTATGTGCCATGGGGCTGTATCAGTGCGCCACTGCAGAGAAGGTAAGTATACATGTAGACCTGGTATCACACTGACTATGCATTACAGACCGTGCAATAAGTATGTAAGTAATCAACTTATAGAGCTCCGAAAAGAGCTCCAAGTCAAAAAAGAATCAGAGCACATAAATGAAAGATAGCTATGAGCACAAAGGCTTAACAAAGGGAGATGAAAACCCCACCTACAACCCTTTACTTTACAGCTTAATCTATCAATAATAATACAACTGAACAACGCAGCATATAAAACAGTTATAAAAGTCCTCACTATCAGTCAGAAAGGGTTTAAAATTTGCAAAGCAGTTAAGCGAACTGGAATCATTGACTGAAGAATATTAGTTACACAAAATATGTTTAAAAGAGAAGACAAACGCAAACAGTTAGTGACATTAACTCCGTTCTAGCTGTCATACCATTACTGTCGACAAAGTTGATGAACTTATCAACGATGACAGGAACGTTGTCGCTCATCAGCGGCTGACTGCTCAGGTTGTTTGTTGTCTCCTTAACAACACATACGACCAGTTGAACACACAAACAACACGGTGTGACAATTATCACTGGTGCCACTCATCATAAAAGGTTCCTCAACCTTCATCACTGGCTTTAGTTTCGATGTGGCCAACTTCAGTCACACAGTGCTGAGTGTGAATGAAGACGGGCCAAACGAACATCCGCAATCCAAATGCGAAAAGATTCTCTTCCAGAACAAATGTATGAAGACTGCCAAGGTTCAACCAGCTAATGCATGCTGATGTGCAAATACAGGTAGCTGTTAAAGCATAGGTAAAAACAATGTTACGGCAGCTGGTCAACCTAATAATATGTAACAACTACAGACCAAGTAAATGAGATAAATAAAAAGCTGCGTTTTAGCATCATTCAAGAGTTTGCTGTTGACACGTGCCAATGAGCAATTCACCAATCATCTCTCATAGCTAATTAATGAACAACTAAATCTTTATTTCAATTACTAAATACACATGTCCACCAGTATATGAACGCAAACAATAAACAGAATGTCTGTAGGGTTTTCTTTCAGTTTTATTCAGATGTTTCATACAACAATTCTATTGGATAAACAACTTCAATGATTCTACATAGTACAATTTTCAACCTGCTTTTAACAATCCCTAGCAGCTAACCCAGCACCTCTTATATATTGCCATTTGGATGATTACTGCACATTATAAATGCATACTGTTTTTTTCTTTCCTACCTACTTGCAGTGGTAATAAAAAAATCCTATAAAATATACTAACTGCAAAAAGTGTTTAAGGTTAAGAGGTGAACAAGCTGACCTCCATTGCTTTACTGAGTGCATCAAACCAAGCTTCGGTTTCTCTGTTATTTTCACCTTGTATACATACCGACCTGAAATAAAAGAAAAAACAATAACTCAGGCAGTGCGTTACATACATTTATCAATGCCAACTTATAACACTGATATTATTGCATTAATATCAGTGACAAACAGGCTGGCTTAAAATGTCTCTGCAATGCATGCATAAACTTGCAGCAGAAGTTACTGCACATGCTATATAAAAAGCTGTCAGTAATTAAGCCAAAATAGCAACACACACTCAAACAGAAAATAATTCAAACAAACACCAAATACTAATCAAAATGCTACTGACATTTGACTAGTTTAACAATAAAACTACAGTTATTAAACATGAATAAACATTCATGTCACATTGAAATAACTAGTACTAACTGCTATTAAAAATGGCAGTGCAAAATAAGAGCAAACAACCCCAAGTCTGGTCCGAGACATAATTCTCGCAGTAAGTCTGGCCCTTCAAAGCCTAAAGCCTTTTAAGCAAGATAAAATAAATTATAAATAGTACCAATCGTAGATATAAGTTAAAATATTGCACCTTAGGGCTTCATATAAGTCATCCATTTCTGATTACATATATTAATCTGGTCAGGATTTTAGACAGGGTATGCCAATAAAATACAATCTACTAGAAAAATTTGTTTCTGTATTTCTGTAAAAACTGTAGATTAAGTGAAAAAATCCATTGCAATTACAGAGATAATAAATTTTTGATACAAAATTTGATTTTTTTTATTGGCATATCCTATATATTCAAGCACCTTACAATTATTTTTTTAAAATTACGTTTCAATGGTTGGGGCAACTTCCCCATTTGGCTCACCCATGTTGTGATGCTAATGCCACGAAACATATGCAAACATTACCGATGACTGGGTAAATCAATGAGAAATGGAGCTTCAGAATCTGAGCTGTCGGCGCAACGATCAGATGCATGCAAATATTCTGTTCAGACAGAAACAACAACGGTACAACAAACAGTAACAGTAACCTACATGGAAATCAGACATAATATTAAAAGTGCACTATATAAATTATATTATGTAGTCTTAATACCATGTCGGATTTCCAAGTACAAGTCAAGATTCACATAAGTATGTTATAGTAAAGCTATATACGTGCACAGAATGCATGCCAAACGAAAACATCATTTTCCATTGCATAAATACATTCAACCTTTTAATATATTACATTAAGCAGAACTCACTTATGCTGGCAGCTTTGCGCAGATCTATTTCTTCCCATGATTCAGTATCGTTCGCCTGACGACAAACAAGATGAAGTATGTTAATAAAGAATACTATGAGACGTTACAGTTCACAGTGTCATGCCAAAATGCAACAAAAATTCTTGCACGAGATGCTGACAACAGCAAAATAAAATGATAAATTGTAAAATGGCCTTTAGTGCATAAGGTAACTACGGTTCATAACCTCGAAGTATGACTCGATTGGTAATCTTTATTCACCATAAAAATGGCAGCAAAAAAAGGAAAAAAAGAATACAGAATATAAATTAAATATAAGCCTTAACTAATCACATTGGCTCGCACATAATGACAAAGTTAAACAGACTGCACCTTACCACATTCATCAGCGGCTGTGCTAGCAAATAAGCACATAATACACTGCTACAGCTGATATATTTACACAGAAATGTTCTCTTCCTTTTGTACAGGCTGTCAGCGACAGGAAGACAATTAAAAAACATTCTACAGCTCTCTATATCACCAGATGATTTCATACAATATGTTTTACTAAATGCACTATTTATTACAAAATCAAGTGATCTGGTTTCTGATTTATTGATTTGGCAGGATTCTAAGCCGTAAAAACTGTTACTGAAGTGACATGATACTAATCTGTCGGTTTATATTATATTATTATTTATATTATACTGAGTTCAAACATCTCCGACAAGTCAGTTACTATGCTCCTCTGCATCCGCTCACATCACATTCAAACCCAACTACTGCAACTATGTACAGCTGAACTACTATTATATCTATTATGAAATCACACAGAAATATCAGTTTTACTACATGATTCGCTACAGTACAAGGCAGATGCATGGGCACAGCTGGCCAGGGGGCTCCGGAGTCTGGTGACCCTGGCCACAACATGAGTGACCTATCAGATGTTCACAAACTACTACCGTCATGCAGATATGCAGCGTTTTCTCACACAAGTGCATCCAACAGCGACACCAGTCCTACAACACATCGACACAACAACTTCAACACAATTTTACCGAGGAAGGCCAGCTAAACAAGCACTGGAACCATGTCGTATGCTCATCCCCCTTCTACTACTGCTGTACTACCACCACTACCATCATCGCCATTATAGCTACCCATGCCGGTGCCAGCCGAGCTATCATTAGGGCGATCAGCTGTGTGTGTAACTTTGTGTGTGTCCGTCTGTCTGCGTATCCACACCCTAAAAGAAAAACAGTTTATAAGTAAATGGCATCGGCTATAAAATCAATACCAATGTTAGTAAGTAAGTAAGTAAGTTTAATGTTTCAAAAGCAGTCAGAAACCACTTGATTGCAGCTAGGCCAAGACAATCGCAATGCAAACAACAAAATACAATGTACAAGATCAACAAACAGCACTGCCAATAGAACAATAAAACTGTGAAAATGTAAAACAAAACACATCTCACACAAGACTATTAAAAATTTAAAAGAGCATAGTTGATTGTGGAGCAGTATCTTTTGGTACAAAGAATTGGCCTTGGATATAGGATATATATTGGTATATATTGGTATATTGGTATATATTTAGCTGCTATCCGTGCAAAGAAAATGAGGTCAAGAGTTGCACAGCAATGGTAATGAAAGAGGTCACAGTCGCACACTGCTAGTGAACTGTGCTGGTGGTAGTGTGGGACTGCATGTCGATATGACTGCACACGTTTCTGGATAATTCCAGCCTTGTTTAACTAACCCACAGTTCACTGACCGAAACTGGACCTACGAGCACCATGCAGCAGCATGGTGGACGTATTACGACACACCCAATTATCACAAGCATCACGTGGTCATTTCAAACAATCAACAAAGAGTCGGAACATACATGCATGCTGCCGACGCGAGCAAATACAATGCCACCGCAAATCATATGCTTCAATTCTGCAGCCAACTCCAACGAAACAGGAGACATAGACTGCAAAAAACATACACAACAGAAAATAACAAAAAAAACATAAATCCATTCTCTACAAGTCAGGATTATGGTTTATTTATGTAAAAATATGATGACTGGATCTTGCTCCAAGCCTTCTCTCAGTCAATATGACCATTTGTCAACTGGTTTGTCTTCAAAACCTGTGCTGCTGTTATTCACTAATGCTCTCTTCCTGCACATGAGTGTAAACACGCTTCGACAGCTGATTAACGTGAGCTAAAATGTAATGTTCCACTCCACAAAAATCAGCCATGTCATAAACTTCTTGCAAGCTCATTCTTCCAAGTCAATCAACTAGCAAGGTACTGAATAATTATACCAAAATTGAAAATGCACCACTAAAGCAAATAATACTATAGCAAAAAATATTTTTAAAACTAGTAAGTATGTAAGTAGGCAAGAAAGTAAGTAAATTTTATTTTGCAAAAGTGTATAGCGTGATTACACACTATTGTTACACAACATAAAATATCCAACAATAATACAAAATAAATGATCAGTTCAAACATAGCAACAAATAGTAATACAACAACGAGATTAATCTAAAGCTTACAACTAAAGCCACACTTGGTCAGCTGTACTATGTCTAGCCCAGAAACCGGCAGACTTATTCCTACAGCTCAGAGGCACACAACTAGATCACTCACATCATAATACAATACAATACAACAAAAGGAGTTATATACACCCCTCTCACAGAGACCTACTGTAAGGGTGCCAAATAGTTTGGTTTGTAGTCGATTACAAAACGTCATGAAATTCTGTGACAGATCGCATTCAGTGAGTGAGATAGCATTCCAAATCATAAGACCTGAGACAACAAAACTATGAGGGTCTAGTTTGCGGTGTAATTAAGTCTCAACGGGTGGCAGAACAAAGATGACGATGACCAGTAGCCAACGACACATAGACGCAGACTGCCAGAAACGACAGTGGAGTACGACGTAGACATTTATACACCAGCAGGCAGAGTTTAAACTCAATTGTTGTCATATTGGTGACAAATGAAGGTTGTGGCACAAGGTGATGATGATGATGATGTGCAGATTTGTTGAGCGCATTCTAAATAGTCCTCAGACGTGCTGTCAGTCCCAATCAAACAGGTGGGTCCTGAGATGGTGACGTGGTCAAACTTTCACTTTCTCATGATAAGTCGAGCCACCGACATATATGAATAATCCTGACTTGAAAATGCATGGAGATATAGAACACATATATGTTGCCACAACCACTCAGCCTTCATACCTGCGTAACATCATCTCTGTTTAATCTCACACCGTAGAAACTGCTCTTCGTCTCTTGTCACTCTTGCATGTCCATCAACCTTTGTAACGAGTAACAAGACTGTTGGTTCCAGTGCAGCTCATCTCTCATCAGTCTCATTCCAGTCTTTCTATTTCTGATTCACCTCTCACAGCACATCACGTCGTCATTACGTCTGTCTATTTGCCACTCTCTTCATCCGCTGCTCTGCCACTCCGACATACGGCTCATCTCTTCCACAGATCATTCACACTATAGACTCTCTCGTCCTTCCCCAGAACTGTCGTCGAAAAATCTAGGACTAGACTGAACTGTCTACTATTAAAATAATTTTGTATTTTCAGTATACTTTTCAAGATTTATTTCTGTTTTCTTTTTAAACGACAGTGAAACAGTGCAGGTCGAGGAAAACTCCAATGTTTTCTGCCTAACTTGAATGCACTACTGCAGTCAGCAAGAGCATGCAGCAGTAAAACTGTGTTCCAACAGAATATTTCGGTTTGTAATTGAGGGCGAAAAATACTAATCAGTATAATGGCCACAATACTTGCTGACGCTGTATTTTTCTCAGCTTTGTAGTTCTATACAGTAGACTAAGCTGGCAAGCTGAGATTTTTAGCACATGCTATATACATAAAACACTTCTTGCTGCATAGCTCTGTATCAACGTGTACATACAGTGACAAACAGTACACACCTTGGCAAGCATCACCATCCACTGCTGTCTCATGTCACTTGATTCAGCAGCCAACAGGTAACGACGAGCGGACTTTCCCCTTGTCCCAATGTCAAACGCGTGCTGCATTCTGAACACAATACAACAATCTTTGGCACTCAAGTGTTTGAAATTAATTATTCTAATATCTACATCTTGTAAAAGATGTCTACAGCATTATTTTGTTTGCTGACAAAGACCTGCCCAGTACTAGTCTGCATGCTTAAGTATGAACACGAATAAAAGAGTTTGATGTGACATGAATATGCCAACAGATGAACAGACAAGCATACACAAATAATTTTATTATCATAACAATAGGAAATACATGAAACATTATCGAAAATAACAAGCAAATAACATGCGACTTTCTGGATCATGCTAATTGTATTTTATAAAATGTAGAAATATATGACTGCTACATACATAACAGCAAATACACTGCATTGGTAATTAGAAAGCTCTCACTCAAGCTCAAATCAAGTTTAATCAACCATTTAAAACATTTTCTTCATGTGACTGTTAACTGATATCTCTGACCCCGAACTTCAAACTCAACCTAATCAGTGTTTCAATAAAAGTGATGACACCCTAATTTTTTAAAAATAGCTCAGTCAAAAATAAACAGATTTTAGTAATCTTTAACATACAGAATCCCGAAGAAAGATTATATCACACGATTACATGGTTATAAATACATGTATGTATCTGCTTTTCACAAGGTACAGTGGCTACATTCTACAAGAGACTCTCTTATAAAATGTAGCCACTGTACATTGTGAAAAGCAGATAACTGTCATCTGATTGAAGCCAGTACTAAGCAAAATGCATTAAAATACTACCATTTACATTAGGTGCAATATTTCACTGTACTTTCATTTGCAGAAAGTGCAACTGAAAAACGAAAAATGTACTCTCTTTACTGAGTGATTCATGGATGCATCAAAGTGATATGATAGTATTGTCAATGCGTTTATTTGTCAGTGGTTTCAGTAATAAAAGTCGTATTCTTTTCGCAAAGTACTGGTACAGCTGCAATTTTTTACATGCATTGTGTGTAAATTTATAAAAAAAAATTTGCGGAGACATTTTCTTGGCATTCTGTGTAAGAAATAAGTTACATAATTCATTTTTGAATTAGTTATTTTTAAAAATCAAGGTGTCATCGCTTTTTTGAAACATGGTGTATATGCATCACAGTGAACCAGCATGTCAATTATTAGGTCAAAGAAATAACTCACTTCAAACGTTAGTGTTAAGGCACATACACAGACAAACACACTGGAATAAGTGCTCCACCTGGACCAGCAAAAAGTGTTTGGCAAATATTTATTACATGGAAAAAAATTTATCACAGAAGCATAATTAAGAAAAATAAAGCAAAACTTTTGACCTGTCATTGTGAACAGCTGCAACGCTAATCATATCACTGCAATTAATCGACGACTTCACTTCAGATGCCTACAAAACACCAAAAACATGCTGCCTGCATCCAAGAAAAACTTGTTCTAATTCATCAACTGCAAGCGTCAAACAACAGAGTGGATGTTTAGTGCAGGTTTTCAATTTTTTATAAACACACATACATTCTTAAACAAAAATTAGCCATGTGGTACTGTGACATTGTTGGTTCGGTGATATAAGGGCACCAAACTGCAAAAATATGACTCTTGATAAAAATCAGTAAAATAACAGCATCTGTCGGGTAAGGAAAGATTTGTATTCTGTTTCTACGACTACTACTTACTACTTCCATAATGGCTGTTTTTCCACACGAACCTGCAACAGTTTGTTTCATTAATATCCAGAGATTCTTTTCAGCTGAGTTCTACAGGCCGGATGTCCTTCCTGCTACACAGCCATCAGTGTTAAAGCACTGAATACAGCATGAATCGCTAGCCCTTGGCAATGCCAAGGCCTCATCCTTTCTTAATTCACAACTAGACTATTGACATTACGGATGCTGCTCACTCTATGCCGACTTTCCGGCACCACTATCAGTCTAGTGTTCAGAAAATGCAGTCCTCTGACGTCCATGCCATTAAAATCAAAACTGGATAATTGCAAGAAAACAAAATATAATCAAAACATATTTACCTTATCACTTATGTGATAACGTAGTGATCCATTGCGAAGAATACACCATCGCTTGCTGAATGCTGCAGACACAAAAAAATAATAATCAATCTGGATTAAGATTAAGACAAAAGATACGTCGCAAACTGACAATATCTGATACAGAAAAGTAGCTGAGCACTCACATGACTTAGCTTTTCGGCCAGTTTTGAACAAATTTCCAGAAAGGCTGACTGCACAGGTATCTTTAGTGTCTCCTGTTACCTGCATACACACATGAATGCAAAACAACCTTCATAATATTCACTAACATTTCTGTAATATTAAATGAGAAGCTCTGGTATTGCAGACGGACTGCACAACGTGCTTGCACTTGCACTTGCTTGTATTCAGTGATCCAGTTCGAATTTTGGTGTGGTTTTTGGCCTCAGAAAACTAGAAACCCAAGGCTATCGTGCGGCAATATTTGCATGATCCTACATTTAGCCGTTTTGATACAATAACGGAGTGTGACAGACAGACACACAGACAGACACATGATGACGGCATACACCGCGATAGCATAGCGTTGCACGGTAAACACGTCATATAACCCATTTTGGCATCAGACGGCTGATGCTAATGGAGTCACATCCCTTCAATCAGGCATCAAAGTAAATTTTATGAGGAGCAAAGCCCACACTGAGCACATCCCCAGTAAATATTGTGCAAAGACGAAGTGCTACTCCATTTTCGCTAGAGACAAAGACTTTCAATCTTTTGAGCATAGTCACCACTGCCAGTACCAGGCAGCAGTAAAGTATTGGCATTTAGCAGCAATAATGTGAGACAAAAGCACGCAATAGTTGACTAAACTGACACAACAGTCAAATCAAGGTAGTAACGTACGTCAGATTTTGTCTGAGAAAACTTGGCATCTACATCAGCACCGTTCAACAGCAGGAACTCCTGCAGCAGGAATACATCATTCATCATCATCAGCCAGCAAGTGCAGCGAATATTAATACATCAGCTATCTGTAATAAAACACTTTTTATTATTTCAGTATCTTCTGTGAAATTGCACCACAAGTCTGATCCGTCTAACTGCGTGCAATGAGAGTAAATTGGGCTATAAATCTGATGGAAAGGAATGAAGAGAGAGAAGGGGCAAAGATTCAGTGGGAAATGAGATGACAAGGAGAGATTTCTAGTAGCAGACAGCAGAAGAGACAAGAAAAGTGAGGGAGATAGAAAGCAATTAGTAGCTTCACTGAGCTAATCCACATCCTATCTAAAACCACTATGAAATGGTGTGCATTTCTGAAATACTGCACGTGTTAATTTTTCTGAAACTGACACTGGCTGGCTGGATTTATATATACGCTAGTCAATCTTCCTAATTTTAATACTGACTTCAGTCAGCTAACCTATTGATGACAAGTAAGTTACTATATAATTGTTAACAGGCATATGTCCATAAAACTAACTGTTAATAGACTTACTCGCTATTTGCTTGCAGTTTAATATCAGTTATAACACAGTGTAAGACTGACAGAGTAACAACAAATAAACACTGTTAATTTATAGGCAACAACATTAAAATACAAATTGGCGTCAGTATGTACTCCTTGCAATTCCATTAGCTAGAGGTTAATTTCACGGTAAAACTGCCCAAGTGCGCGGGGTGACAGTACCGTTCAAACTTTTTAATCTCTACTTATAAAAATGTTAGAATCACGCTGGTTTGCGGAGCACCGAGTGTGGCTTAGGTGAGGCTTACAAGTGGCTACCAATGTCAATCCAGCCACAGCCCTCAAGTGGCTGCCAACGTAAGTAAGTAAGTAAGTAAGTAAGAATATTCATATAGCACAGGATATCATGCGTCACACTGCGCTGTGACTTCTCAAATCTCAAATAAATGATTTTTCAGATATCGCCTGAACTGTCCATAGCTAGAAATCTTTCGCAGGCTTAACGGTAAACTGTTCCACAAACGAGGCCCTGCAACAGCAAAGCTTCTGTCACCAAATCTGTTATGGGTTCGTGGAACTGTTAGTGTCAATCCAGCCACAGCCCTCTAGACAAGGCCATGGCCAAACTGACCCGATGGTCGTAGCATGTGAAGCTGGGCATCAGCAGCCGCACATGCTCAAGCTGTATCAGGTTATGGCACGCAGAGTATCAGGCCCCTGGATCAGTACACCGCCGACATCGGATTTGTCACCCGTGTGTAGAAAGGCCAATCTAAATACGCCTACAGTTTAATGAAAAAAGGCTGCGAGTGCCAAAGGCACAAGTAATTCGGCGCAAGCAACCATGTCTAGCGCAAAGCACTAGTTTACTGTTAAATGCCTTTCATTAATGTTAAATGCGGTTTACAGATTTGTTTTACTATATAGTAATGGATGGAAGACCACTCACATTTTAAAACTTTTTGAAATGTGAAGTGTAAAAATGTGTAAAAACATACAGCTATTGTGCCAGAGTAGGCTGCTATAATGTGATCAAGAGTAATGTACAATGTACAATAAGTCAGACTTCAGCCACTACTGGCAATCAAATTCTGTGCTAACATGGAAGTTAAAGAATTCTGATGATATCTACCATTTGAAGCGGTTGATGTGCGGCTTCTGCCAGCTGCAAAACTGCACAATGTTGTCGGTAAAAAATCAATTACACCATGCCGATACAAAAATTCCCAACAACATGCAAACTAAAAATATCAAAACTAACAACAAAGTGTTTAAACACTAAAACAATTGTTACACACATGCAAAATATAATATACATTCAAATAATAAAAATTATATGTGACATAATATGTTGAACTAATAAAATGTTCTCAAACCACGCAATGTATTTCAATGTTTTTGGACACACAAGGTTTGTCACCATTGCATACAAATGATAAAAATCTTGAAGCCTTTCGAATTCTAAATTTGTAAAATCATCAAAACAATGAAATAATGGAAACTAACAATAAAAATAAGGTTTACTACAGGGAAATTATTTCAATCAAAAAATCTTGTAGCAAGTGATGGACTGATGCATGTCGCCACATGGCATCGCCAGACCTCAGAATCAAAGTTCACCAAATTCGAGGAAAAAATGTCCATTGGCAAGACACCTAACCATGCAAAATTTTGTGATAATGCCACAAAAAGTGTCTGAGATATCCGCAATCAAAAATTTGTGCTCCCCGAAAAAGTGGGCCAAAATTCACCAAAATTGCTTAAGACCTGCTATCCCATAAAGCCCCCCATCATGCCAAATTTCATCGAGACCGGTGAAACCACCTCGGATAAAGCATTACAAAATTTTTTTCACCTTTCAATATTTTGGCTCCATAGGGGGACCCCTGGCCCAAAGGTCACTGGTCTGGTGGTGGCGTACATCAACCCCCCTATAGCTACCTGCAAAATTTCGTCCCGTTCTGACAACCCCTCTTCAAGATATCTGCTGCCAAACTTCGTCGATTTTGTTGCCGGCGTGACCCACAAAAATACAAAACACAAAAAAACATATGGCAAATGATATGTCTCTGCATTACACGCAGCAACAACAAAACTTCATGCACATCAAAATTATCAAACTCAAGTAAAACACCGATGACAAACAGAACGATGCAGTGAATGATGTCATTTTAGATAACCATAAAGCTGAAAAACTTACGTGTGCTCCCATCGCTGTCAGAACTCTTGCTTATACATCTCACCTAAACAAAACACACATGACAATTACTGCTTTCTACCTATGTCCATTTCATGGAAGTTTTCCATGTCAACCTGAGTTAGCTGATTCAACCTTGGTTATCTCTCTCTGGAAACATACCTCTGGAGACAGACAAGTGGCACAGATTTCACCGAGACATATGTTCTTCCGAAGCGAACCAGCATCATCAAGTGCACACAATATTATCCTTATGTGTACCACTTTATAAAAGTAAAGTATCAGCCTACTGTACTTTGTTAAGATGACAAGAAAGACACTTAACCTGTAAAATATTCCTTTCGAGAAATCGTCAAAGATTCGTCGTCTATTTATATCAGTAAATAAAAATCATAAATCAGTAAAAATTAAATTAAGAACGTACATCGGCGCCAGAGAAAACCAGCTGCATTGTTTGTAGCACATCGCTGTGCTGAACGCTGTTGCATAGCAACTGCACACATACACATATACATACACACATATTTTGCTCAAAGCACATGCTCAACACTGGCTAACCTATAGCAATCTAATATTATGCACATATTATCTTCGCACTTCTTCTTGCAGCATTAATTCAAGCACTCATACCATATTTCTATTTCACAAGCCTGCTGAGTGTCAGTGAAGAAATCATTGTGAAACGATTCTTTTGCCGAATCACAGCAAAATGTGGACAAATAGCTAAGTTTTCCAAAGAAATATAGCAGAAATCATTAACAGAAAAATTTCTGCAACTTCTGTTTGAACGTGCAACTGGTCTGAAATTAATTTAACTACAGAAGCAATGTAAACCAGTCTATCCAAGAAACGTACTGCATTGTCCAGAGAGCAGTCAAATGGACACAATGATCTTGTTATCAAGATGCTGACAAGATAAAGTAATTGGATGAGATAACATGAGACGTGGTGAATGAGACCGACCTCGTTCAGTGCAGACTGATTGCCGCTCTGTTGGTGTAAGCAGCAGAAACGCTTGTCTCTGTACTTGGCGTTGATAAACCGCGTCCGCTTGGCACTACACGCCACAGCATTATAAACACCGTATGTTATCTATGATTCTCTTTCGACTTTGGTGCTGTATAAGCTGATTACTTACTTACATATGCTGCAGACAGAAAGTGGTCATGCTGACTGCAACACATAGACCATCATAATGGCTATTATCCAGACAAAACTTTTTCAGTTCCTTCACAAAGAGAATATCTTTGTGATAACTGGGGACAGGTTTTCCATAAATCTGATGTTCTGTCTTCTGTCACCTGACCAAAATGTGTCTAAACAGTGAAAGAAACTCAAAACCACTGACGTAAACCAGAGAAGATCTCATTCTTGCTCCATCAACAGGTAAAAAGTAATGCTGCAATTTCCGTCACCAATACTCAACTGCTAATTACTCTAGCACCAATGATGATAACTCTGCCTGCAACTAACTAACTTCTCAATACCCACAGTTCTCCATCTCTGAGGCTTCAAACACCTTTTCCTTACAATATAAAATAAACTACATCTTGATACCAGGAGTTTTCCATACTAATAATAGTTTCAAGCATCATTTGAAAACTTGACCTTTTAGATAGCCAATCCACACTTACTTATCCAGTGCTTGCTAACTTGGCACTCCATACAAATGTACATAGTAATTCATTCTTAATTCCAAATGCAATTAATTAATAATAAGTAGCAAATACATATATACACCACATACATAGCTGAATAATAATGAGCTCTAATTTTAAGCACGTTATAATTAATTTGAATCGTAATGCTATGTTTCCTAACTGACATGGTTTCAACAAACCACACTCAAATACGAGTTTATGATAACTAGAATGAAGTCTTCTGACACCAATGAGCTAGTGATACATACTCATCAGCATCAGCATCAATCATGTTATCACTCTTGATTGACCACTCCAACAACTTGTTTGCATTTTGATTTCCAATCACTTTCATCAGCTACAACAATCACATATCACATACTACTTCTATCATGCAGCACCTTTATAGTAGTACTTTTAGGTCCGGTTTTTCCACAGCAAATTAATCTCCCGTTAATTTAATCCGGCATTAAATCCGGCAGATAATGATCAATTTACTCAGATGTCGTTTTTCCACCGGCAGTTCGTCAATTAAATCGTCCGTATCTGCCGGATTTAATGCCGGATTAAATTAACGGGAGATTAATTTGCTGTGGAAAAACCGGACCTTAGTTTCTGTCTAAGACGCCATTTCGGGAGCTACATCAGCTTTGATCAAAAATAAGAATCTCAGGTGATACCAGGTGCCCTTACTGTCATCCAGACAAGTCTGTGTTGGCACTCACACCTCATGCCACAACATGCCTCATGCTGCCCCCTGGAGAATAAGATTGAGTATATACATTATAGCACTGCTAAGTGGTCGGAGTTGGCAAGCAACCGTGACAATCATGAAATGAACATATAAACGGATGAATAGACAGATGGACAGGCACCAGAGAAATGCTTTACTGCTTTCTGCCGTGGATGTGGACAACAGTAATAAAGCAGCATCAAAGCACAGAAGTTGGTTGGCGTTATCATAAATACTAAATCAACTAAAAGTTATACTGCAACAAAAAGGAGTATTTTCAGCAAAGTACAAGCACAACCACAAAGTTAAATTTGCTTATATGCTAAAGCATTACTTGGACATGATAAATATCCTTCACTTTAAGTGTAAAAGTTAGAAAATGTTATGGTGGATAAAAAAACAGCCAAAATCGAAAAATCGCCAAGGTAGAAGTGCTAAGGCACAGGAAACATATCGAGATAATTATCTTCTTAGTCTCAATAATAAAAATACCAACTAAATCTCATCCTTTCAACCACCAGTGGACTTCTAAGCAACCTCATAAACTATAGACACTACTTTATTTACTACAGACAACAGATTTACCTTGACCAGCGATCGTGTCCACACTTTGGAGTCCATTCTTAACGACCGGATCTTTGCATCTTCCATAGTACGATGAATACCTGGCACATTACACGTGGCATTGCTGATATGAAAAATAAGCAAAATCAACCTTAGCAACATCTTATTTGACAGTCAGTAAAAAGATTAGACCATATCACGTGAGAGTGACCCATATAATTTCTTTCGGAAGACATGATATAATAAGCAAATTCAAGGGTTACTGTGGCATAAACATTTAGAAGTTTTAGGTCCGGTTTTTCCACAGCAAATTAATCTCCCGTTAATTTAATCCGGCATTAAATCCGGCAGAACACCACGGATTTAATGCCGGATTAAATTAACGGGAGATCAATTTACTCAGATGTCGTTTTTCCACCGGCAGTTCGTCAATTAAATCGTCCTAAATGGACGATTTAATTGACGAACTGCCGGTGGAAAAATGACATCTGAGTAAATTGATCGTTATCTGCCAGATTTAATGCCGGATTAAATTAACGGGAGATTAATTTGCTGTGAAAAAACCGGACCTTAGTGCTACATAGGAGTTGAGCAGACAGCTGTGAGATAGAAAGAGTGACAGAATATAACAGTCGTACACACCTGCACAGTTCTGACACAAGGTAATTGCCATGTTAACTGCGGCCCATTCTGGTCCTACAGACACAGAATACAGAAGTAATAAAACATGCTTATGGCTAAATGTCTACTGAAAATGAAATGGAACAGAACACCACGAATACAATTAACACAGCAAATCAAATATATATGTATATATATATAATACATAAAATGGAGATAAACTGTTAAGAGTGAGTATAAAATAAACTACACAATTGCAAACAGACAAGCTGAAGTTTGTTTTACAGAATAGATGAAGCCAATGATAATAATTAACACACTGCATAATCTGTTCAAAAGCAGTTTAGATAATAACAGATGAGAAGTATCAAGTAAGTAACACAAATGAGGGCTTCCCACAGGCATCAATCATCACTCTTCCACTCCTCATCTTTGTGAATATGTAACGGCTATATCAGAAAGAATACAAGGCCCAGGGATTATTACAATGAGGCTGAACAAACAACAGCAGAAATGAGGTTCCCGAGAAGAGAGCAGCAAGCTCAGAAAGTTTCCCAAAAGGACTGCTCCCAACTATATGGTCCGAAATCTGATACTATAGTGCGCTCAAAAGCTAACAAGGAAGTTAGCTTATCCTATCACATTGTGTCACAAACAGAAGATAATAATGGAAAGAAACTAAAACAAATCCAGAAAGTCTCAGAAGTAATGGTAGCAGCCAAGAAACCATGGAGTCATTCATGGGAAAGGCGAAAGGGTCTACAGTAGGAATGTGGCAAAATGGTAGGTTTTGAGCCGGGGGTGAAAGAGAGGGAGTTCTGAATGAGATGCGAGATTCAACAGAGAAAGTAGAAGTGATGGAAGGAGGAAGAGAAAAGTCGGAGGCTGGATGAGGTTGATGCAATGAGGGAGGAAGCTGATTCCAGAGACAAGGTGAAGCACATCGAAAGGAACGATCGGTTATTTGTAAAGAAGACGATGCGGGTGGATGACTGAGAGATGAGGAGCGAGTGCTGCAACGAGTTTCAACAGTGACGAGGTGATGCAGATATAAAGGTTGGGTTGTTGTGTGAACTTTGTAAGTAAGTGAGAGGAGTTCGTATTCATCACATTCAGTTATCCTGAGCCAGTGAAGAGAGTAAAGGATCGGAGTGATGTGACAGAATTTGGGAGCTTCCACAGTGGCATGTGCAAGAGAGTTCTGGATCTGTTGGAGGTGGGTTAACTGAGATTTAGGGAGGTTGTAGTATAGAGAGTTGCAGTAATCAAGTTTGAGTAGATGATGGAAGTGGCGACAGTGGAGGCTGTTGTGGAATCAACACAAAGATGGATACAACTAAGCTGACAAATATGATTGTAGCAAGAGCTGGACAAAGAAAAGATCTGATCTAAAAAGGTGAAATTTTTATCAATAATGAAGCTGTAGTTACGAGCACAATGGCTAGTGTTTAGTGAGAAAGTGTTTTAGCAAGTTGCTTTTAAAGTCCAATCAGTAAGAACTCCATCTTGGAAAGTTAACAAATAGATTTGCAGTCATCAAAAAAAGATCAGCTGAAGAGCATCCTGAAGGTAAATTATATTTCAGTCAAAGTTGGGGGATGAAAAAAAAACAGTTCAGTATCGTTTTCATACAGATGATGGTTCAGGGAAAGAAAAAAGATGACAGAACTGAAAGCCAAACCAAGAGGAGAAGTACGTGATTACGATGTTGTGATCGATAGCGTCGAAGGCAGCAGAGAGGTGAAGGAGGCAAAGACATAAAACTTTTGTGATCCAATGCCATTTATAAAATGAGCATGAATAAAATGAATAGTTGTTTCAGTGAAGTGGTGTTTACAGTATGCAGATTAGCGAGGATTAAGTAGATTGTTGGAGGTGAGGTGATCGATAAGGCCGGATATGATGACATGTTCTATTCCCAACACTTCCATATTGGTTACTTTTGTCAGAAAATGCTACAAAATGCCCTCTGATGGCTAAATCATATCACAAGAGTTACTATGTGGTCTAAGCATAGACCACAACAGGAAACAATGCCTCTGATTCATATGCGACATACAGCACCATATGAATTTAATTTAATTTAGGAAAATAACAGAACACACCTGCTGCTCGACAGTCCGCACAGCACTGGTTGCTTGTGACTTTGTAGACTTCATCAAGTATCTGTAGCGATACGTAAAACACATCAATCTCTTTAGTATCAAACTAACTAACTCACTGCTAGTCAACAACTGACTGCAGTCTGCTGCTAGAAAGAAGACTGAAATGACGAAGCTAGTGTCACTGCTGAAAATCTGTTGTTCAACTTGTGGTCTTACACACTAGCTCCCGACAACGGACGCTAGTAAGTAAGTAAGTAAGAATATTTATATAGCGCAGGATATCATGCGCCACACTGCGCTGTGATTTCTCAAATCGCAAATAAATGATTTTTCAGATATCGCCTGAACTGTCCATAGCTAGAAATCTTTCGCAGGCTTAACGGTAAACTGTTCCACAAACGAGGCCCTGCAACAGCAAAGCTTCTGTCACCAAATCTGTTAT
>Ga0209782_1000151_pt1 | contig 27438 bp, 17 predicted proteins | sample WorMetmaBAHAMAS1_FD_187390 | JGI IMG/M metagenome (GOLD analysis project Ga0209782, IMG submission 187390) | Marine gutless worms symbiont microbial communities from Max Planck institute for Marine Microbiology, Germany - Inanidrilus... | ecosystem: Host-associated > Annelida > Digestive system...
CCTTGATACTATCTTGATACTGTGAAAATGGCAGCACCGGTCAATTTGAGTAGAAAGAGATTTACTGTGATAAATAACACTGCACAAAAAATACTTAGTTCACTTCTTTATTTGTTACAACAGACAAAATATTTGAGGAAAAATGTAGGTCCATGCTAACTTGCTAAGTGCTGCACAAATAATTATACTAATTTTCCATATTCAGTTTCCAGTTTCAGATTTGCAAGTCCAATGCATGTTTTAACCATCTCTGCAGCTAATTGTTTCGCTATGAATCAAATCTGGATTTGGCAATCAAAGATCCCCTAAGTCATCACATGTATTCTTATAGGATGCCGCATTTCATGCACTGATCTCATTTTAGCAATTTTCATTGCGTGAGATCACCGATCTCAAACGTGGTCAGTTTTGCTGAGATCCTTAATAGACAGTGTTAGTTTTAATTGAAGTTGTTGATCTCAAAACAGTGCTGAGTAAGTTGTACATCTGTAATTGCCACCAGTAATGTGCTAAATGAGAACACAAGACTCACAACACACAAGACATTGTTGCATCCAAAAAATCGCCATTCTCATGCAGATCTCATTTGGCAATTTTTTTAGCCTAAGTTCACTGATCACACACAGGTGTTCTGTCACTGTAACATGAGATTGTCAGAGAAATGCGACAACCATATGGACCAGCCGTGGTAACCAATTAGAAACCTGGTCGCATTTTAGCAAGAAATGCCCGTCTTATGGTGTGATCACGGATCTCATTTTAGCACCGATCATTTAAAAATGGCTCTGTTTCTCTGCTATACCATTAATGGATACGTTTATATATACCAGTGTTATAATATTTACTTGTAGGCTGCTAAGAAGCTGTTAAGACCAGCTGGTAAGCTTTAGCGGTCCAAGCAGCCATTAGCTTAGTGGCTTAACAGCTCAGACCACTAAGCTAGCTACTAACACCTCAAACAAGCCACTAAAGTCTTAGCGACTGGTTCCAGGGAATATGAAGGGGGTTTATCACATCACATCAGATAGAGGTATTAACGGAGGCCTCTATATCCAAGAAATACTTTAACATAACAAATGTTAATACAATGAATTTTATAACATAATACTACGGTTTCCAATGCCATGGAGATCTGTGTTATAATCATATAACACCTTCTGATCTGACCAGTATTTATCTAATTTATTTTTAAAAGTATTGACTGTTTCAGCACAAACTACATAATCCGGTAAACTGTTCCAAATTGGTATAACTCGGTTTGTAAACTTTAATTTTCTTAAATCATAATAACAGTAATTTTGAAGTAGCTTATATCTGTTGCCTCTAGTCCTAATACTGTCCTCTGATATTCCTATGAAGTCATAATGAACACATGCGTGATCGTATGTATCCTTGTCACATTGGTATCATCTATATTTTAATGCGGGGAGATTTAAAGCTTTTAACCTATCAATATTTGAATATTTGGACAATTCTGGTATTAACTTTATGGCTCTCTTATGTACACGTTCCAGCCTGAGGAAATTGGAACAAGAACGGGCAGAGGAGATGCCTTTTTTGGACTGACGTCTGCTGGACCTCCAGGCTGTAATGGCCATCTAGCAAGTATTAAGCAAGTGTTAGTAACAGAATAACAGATCACTGACAGGTGCTTGGTAGGCAGGAGGTGTGGCAGATGCAATTCTGCAAGAGCATACCTTCGCATTAATGCGCACAACCTCTTTGTGATCTGGCCAGATAGACATAGTTATACCACACACGTAGCCCACAGCCTTTAAAAAAAGATTAATTACACATGATTTTGAAAACGATGTTAAAATCTACAGTAACATTGGTAACATAACACATGTAAATAAGATGACGTTCAAAGCTACTCCTAATTACCGTCTTGAACCAAAATCTGTCATCATTTCTAAACTTTTCAGCGCTGAGCACCAATCTTATCAATTAATTAGTAATTATGTTGATGCTTTAATTTAAAGTTTGCAATAATTCCAAGAATAAAAATGATATATAAATAATAATGACATCATTTTTTTCGTTCGTGTATTAACGCCAACGGCCAGTGTTTATTATAGGCATTTTACTTGTCTGGGTTTTTTTCGTCGATAAATTCAATTTGCGGTTTTTATTTCAAAACCTCAGTGGTAACAGTAACTGTTTCCGTTTTCGTTTGTTTATTTTCGTGTTGAATATATTTCAGTATAACATTTGTAATTGTTTATGTAAATAATGGCTATGAGCAAAAGTTTTCGAGTTTACCATAAATTAGATCCACCATATAGCGTGATACTAGAATGCCGTACGAAGGAGGAAACGCTGATGTTCGAGTCGGGAGCTGTTGCTGTTCTGTGTAAGTACATGAATGTCTTGATCTTGAACGTGAATTGAACTTAGGCTAGTGTGTAGAATACCAGCTGGTGGTTAGTAGTTTTAGGTTACTTTCGTATTTTAACCGAGTAATTACTTGGGGAGAAGGGACGTTCAACAGTTACTCAGTTATAAATTTTAGATACTGGACTGAAAAGTTTGAGTTAGATGATAGAATAGGTGTTGTTCTTTATCACGTATACTGTACTAAATAAAAACAAAAAATTTTTACTATGCACTGAATTGTATTACTCTGATATTGTTTGTAATGACTGAAGTTATATTTGATGTTGTGTGATGTTTTAGCTGCTATTGAAACAGAAACAGTGAAGAAATTGTATACGAAAATTGCTGATGCATATGGTTGTCTAGGAGTTCTTAATCTTGGAGGATGTATGTTATGCTGTTTCTGCTTCTATTTAGTTATTTAAAAGGTATTTTAGTGGAGTGGATTTATCGATTTTGTGTTTTAGTCGATGGCACATTTGCATTTCACAATTGATTTATGCCAAAGGTACAGGAGTATAAGTGCACTTGTGGTAGTTGAATGAAATAATTAATATAAAATTGGTTTGTTAAACATAGGCCAAGCTAAATTTTACAGCAGTATATTATTTTAAAATTCTTTGGGTCTAACAATATGCCAATTGAATGATTTTAAAAAGTTTTACTGAACACTGTAGAAACTTACAGGTGTGTTTTTGATAGAGAGTGCTGTGATGGACAAAACAGCATACAGATAGTGGCTGAAATGCGTTATTGAAAATAGTTTGCATATGTATAGTAGTGCTTGTTAACATTTTGAAACTAAATAAAAGGTTGTGTGTATGACAGTTGGTCTGTTTTTTTTGATTCTTAGCGGATGAGTCAGTCCTTTGTCTGGTTCTTGTCACTGGCTGTGTATCTGTCGGGAGAATTAATGAGACCGACATATTTCGCATAACTGGAACATCATTTATCTCACTTCGTAATGCAGCCCAGGATGAAGAAAGTGTTTCCGAGTTGCGGAAATTTCTCAACAGCGGTTCTTTCTATTTTTCATGGTCACCATATGGTCCGAATTTTGACCTCAGTCTGTGTGCTCAGCGATATCTTTCCACATTGCAGAACACCGACAATCGATTCTTCTGGTAAGCTGGAAAATCCGAGACTTATTTCTGATTTATACAGCCACAAAATTTAAAGAAGACAACAGCAAACAAACTTGTTTTATGAATTAGTTCGGGGACAGCATAGATGAGCTGGTAGCAGAGTCATGAAAGAAAGTAGTCAGTCATCAATATCATTGTTTGTCTGGTTATCATATGACTATTATTCTTTATATAGAACGTTGCAGTGTTGGGCGTAATATACAGAAATTTTGTAAGTCACATAGTTGTGCTGCCAAATGGTTTTCTGCAGTTAATTTTTAAATATTTAAGATGCATATAATAATCAAAAGGAGTCATGTCGAACATAACAGCAGAAGTTTATTATAATTGTTTAATTATGATTTTTTAGTTATTAAATTTTGTGACTGGACTGCTTTACCAGAGGTTTCAAAATGGGTCCATTCTGATTGTATACGATATTTCTTTCTCGAGTTTATTTCAGTTATTAAGTGAAGAAGTAGCCATACGGTGAAGAGGGTGTTGATAATGTGAAGAGAATTGTGAGTTGTGAATTGCAGGAATCGAACGCTCCACCTGCATCTGAAGCGGTACAACGTTGACTGTGATGAGTGGCTGCTGAAAGTGACGTGTGGCGGAGTGGAGATACGTACAGTCTACGTATCACAGCGACAGGCGAAAGCGTGTGTTATCTCTAGGCTCAGCTGCGAGCGAGCTGGTACTAGGTTCAACGTGCGAGGCGTTAACGACTTTGGCCACGTGGCAAACTTTGCCGAAACTGAACAGGTGATAAATGCAACAGTTTGAAAGTTTAGTGACATACTGTATTTTCCAGCATCATCTCCAGTTGACACTAGCTATCTGTCATGTCAGTGTTTTTATTACCATTCGGTCAAACCTGTCTATTGGGGTCATCCGCAAGATGGAAGTTCTTACAATCATCAAAATGCATAGTCAGTTGGCATTTGTTTGCAGCATAGAGTCCCTCAACTCAGCGGTCACCACGTGTGGTGCAAAAGGTCGAAGCCAGGTTGCCACATTGTAAGGTCAGTCACTTACCAGTGACTTATTGACAACTGAAAGTAAGTATCAATTAAAGTTTGCCTTGATCCATTGATGCTGCTGTAATCATAGATGACATTATGTGGTCAACAGCCAGTTAGCAACATGCAGTGTCCTGGGCTCCTGATTTTACAGGAATGTCAAGAATGGTAATTACATAGCGGCCTCAGAGAGCCTGGAGATTTTCATAAATGTGTTGAGTTTTGTTTGTATATGAAATTGTATTAGTGATACAAGCAGCTGCAAAAGCATTAACCATAGAACAAAAATGCACTGTGCACCACAGAGCTGTGCCAGTTGCTGGACATTATAAAGAGTATGAGTATGTCTTTATTGTGAAAAAGGTAAAAGAATGATAGTTGTAGTAGACATCGTCAGTGTTATCTTTTTCTTTGAGAATAGACCGACTGTTTCCAGGCTGGATGTGATAAGAAGCGACTAAACCTGAGCTATAATTTGTCTCGGTTTATTTTATGTTGTAGTTTTTGTGTTTGATGATTGTGTTTCGTTGATTTAGTGGGTGTGTATTTAGTTTTGTGATAGCTTAGGTTTACTGTATTGTTATGGTTTTTCCCCGGCTGTAATTTGGATTTTCTCAGTACTAGACAAGAGATTGGCCGGAAAGAGTAACTCCGATATGACCCGTTTGGTGTTGAGTGGGATGTTAAACCTTAACTCAGTCAATTATCTGACTGATTAATAACAGAGAACTGTTCAGGAGTTGAACAGTTGACCTGACCATCTCATTGGCTGTCTGTGAACAGCTGATCTTTTGTGCAGGTGATCTATGTGGATGATCAAGTTTGCTCATTTATACAGACTCGTGGTTCCGTGCCATTGTTCTGGGAACAGCCAGGATTTCAGGTGTGTTCTTATCGTGTAAATTTGTCCTCATTTAACTGTCGGGCCCTATAAATGTACACTATCAAATTCTGTAAGTTAATGTACTGCATTATTGTGCGGCATTATTTCTTACAAGTATGCGCACAGTGACAGGAGGAATTTTTGTCCTGAAAGTTTTGCGGAATATTAGTCCACAATGTCAAATGCTTTCTCAGCCTGGAGTTATCCTGCCTAGATTGGTGCCACAGCTTTTCTGTGTTTGCCAATGCATAATATGCTTTAGATATCATATAATTTGGTTTTAGTTTGCTTATATTACAGTCTGTCTGGAGTGCTGTGATAGTGTCAAGAAACTGTTCAGGATCACAGGCTAGCCCAGCTAAACATGGGTGCAAAAATGGTTCTTTGTGTGTTTTTTTACCCAGTGTGTTTGAACAGGTTGTGATTCTGTTGTGATACCTGTATTATTACACCTGTCTGATGAAGTTGTGGCTGTACAGGTTGGGTCGCACAAGGTGAAGATGTCCCGTGGCTTTGAGTCGTCAGCTCCGGCATTTGATCGTCATTTGCTGCTGCAGAAACAACAGTACGGCCAGCAAGTCATTGTCAACCTGCTCGGCAGAAAGGAAGGAGAACACAGCCTTAGTGATGCATTTGCTGTTAGTCCATCTTTTATACTGTAACAACAATAACAACAACATGACAAAGCTGATCATAAACATTAAAGTTTTTTTGGAAAATAGATAACTTGGAGCAACTGAACTCGAAACCATCTTAGTTATTAATAAAACACTTTACTGAGAGCTTTCATTAAATTATTAAATTGTACTAGCTACTAGCTCCTCATTGTACTTAGATAAGATGTCTGTATATCAGGGGCCAGATAAAAGATATTCAGACAGCGATGTCATCCGATCATTTGTGAGAACACACTTAATCATAATTTTAATTACACAGTTTATGGCGATTAAAGTTTACTAACATTTATTAACACAGCCATAGTATTATTTTTTTATGTTTTTGCAGTATGTTAGTAATGCATTATTGTTGCTTAACAGAGACATCACAGAGCAGCAAGCAATGGTTCTGATATTCCGTACATCGCGTTTGACTATCACTCCGAGTGCCGAGGCGGCAACACAAAGAATCTGTCGAAACTGAGAGATCTCCTCAAGAAATACATCGATGGCTTCGGCTACTTTCACTGCAGTGAATTAGACATTAAACGGTGCGAAATGCTGCTTATTTTTTTTGCAACATTGTTGCTTAGTGGCAAAAATGTACCTCAACATTTGTATTCTTCATTTGATCAAACCTTGTGCATGTGACTGTCAAGTGGTGCTTGTGTGACTCAGTGTTGGAATGAATGTGATAAAATTATTGGCAATTGTAAATTGGTAGGGTTCCTATTACTACTGGGATATAGATGCATTATGCAGTTAAGTGACTTGGCAATTTTATAAGTGCAACTAGAATGTTTTGTGAGTAATGAGGGATATATTTACAGCAGTAATGATGAACAAATCATCATTATAAACATTTAACAGTTAAAATTTGTACTCATGATTAATTACAAACAGTCACCGTTAAAGGAAAAATGTGACTTGAAAGCCCTGAAATGACCATAGCTGGAAATTTTCGTGATTTTCTGAAGTCAATTTAGCCAGTGTTATGTATGAATTCTTGATAATTTTAATTTTTTTGTGGTTCAAGTTCGCTTTTGTTTCTTGCAATTTTAGGCTGCTGGTTCAGGTTTTGAGATTGTTAACTAGCAAACGCATTTGTGTTGTAGGCATCAGACTGGAACAATTCGAACAAATTGCTTAGACTGTCTCGACAGGACCAATGCAGTGCAGACAATGATTGGCCTTGAGGTGAATGCTTCGTATTGTTGGCTTGATTTATTTATGGCGTGTTTCCTGCTGCACAACGGCAAATATTTATTTGGTGCAGCACTGTAGTTTACTCTGTGATGTGTTAACAAAAGTGGATAAATAAGATTACAGTTTTTTTACATTACTAAAACCATGGGCCATGTAGTGCACAGCTAGTTTTTGTAAAAGAGCTTAGACAGTTTTGTTGGGCCCATTCTATGGGGCCATAGCGGTACCCTCTGTCACGCGTTGTCGTCGTTGTCGTGGACATGATGCTCAGGCGGCATGGGACAGCGACAGTGGCAACACATGGTGAATGGCAATGTAAAACGGCTCACAGTGGCGAATGGGCCCAACATTTTTCAAATGCTTTTTGTTTTTATATTTACTCAGAGTATTAGAGAGAAATTCTCAATTGATGTAATTTATTTTTGTAGCTGATTTTGCAAACTCTGTGTTTTCAGTAATGAAGTAAGTAACACATTTAAAAAATGTATATTTATGGCAGGCCTTGCATGCTACAAATTTATTGGCTTATTATTTTGCTGTTCCGTGGCTAATATGACAACATGGCTTGTGAATACAGACAAAACTAGAAAACCTAAACAGTCATATCGACATTCAGACCCACACCATGGACTACACACACTGTTTGCACTTGATAACCCTGAGACCTTGACCTTTTGCTGTTTGATTTTCAGAGTCAGTGCATGTGCTGGGCCTACCATAGACTATATCTTTGCCGACTTATACGGTGTTGATAGCTCGAGCATTTTCTTTTTAGTGCATGGACGCACACACAGAGACACTGATGCTGCTGATCACCTTAGCCTCATGGCTACTCCCTGCATTGGTTGCATCATTGTGACGGAATAAAGAGATTTGATGCTATTAAGTGAGTATTTGGTTTAAACGAAAAGACATCGTGTCTGACGATGATGACGACGAATGGATTTTTAGAGCACGTCATGAATAGTCCTGAGATGCATTATTGGTCAGCTGAACAAGTGGTCCGAGCGAGTGTATGAGATGTATGTAATGTAACAGGTGCTGTCGCAGCAGCTGGACAGTCTGAACCTGCCGGGCGCCAGCAGGTCTCAGATAATGTCTCGATTCTACGAGGTCTTCAAGCAGATGTGGGTTATGAATGGTGATCACCTCAGTCGGCTCTATGCTGGCACCGGGGCACTTGGCAGCGGCCGCTCCAAGGTATCCTGTATGGCTCGGACTTGGGTGATTTTTACATCCGAAATCTTGTACCGTTAATGCCGCAAATTTGTCGATCAGTTTCGAATTAATACATGTTCATCAGGCATTCAGTCACTGTTGTCACATAAGTTGTATGTATAGTGTAAGGAAAGGTTTCAAATGCTCCAGTGCATAGCAAAAGATCTCAGCTGTACGCTTATCCAAACCCTCCTATAAGGGTACAGGTGAATAGATTGTTGTTGATGTCAATTGTCAGCTTATAAAAGGCTGTTCAATGCTTTAACGATGCTGTAAGATGAGAAAAGGGATTGAGAAGAAGATCACTGATATAAAAATGAACTAACAAACACTTTAGGTTGAAAACGAGTTTCTCTGACAAATGTTGTCATCTGCACTATTACTGTGATGTGAAATGGCGGAATTTAGCGATGTGTATGCATTCTAACATAAAAGGACATCTTTCTTTATTAGCCATTTCAGGTTCCTACAATGGCTAATTCTTACCCAGGTAAATGGGCCCGGCTTGAAAGTGCAATGAAATGTAAATGATGCAAAAATAGTTTATGTATGCCAGCTATTAACTACCTTTATAGATAAGCTGATGACAAAACAGTCATGAGAAGGTGAAGATCAAAAATGATATTTGTAAAACTCACTTTCTGAAATATGCAGGTCAAAAACTAGTGGTATTTTATTTGATCTTGGCAGTAAACTGGATACCGGGTAAAAATTATTTGAAACCATTAATGAATTTTGCATCTGGGTTTAAATGTCTGGTTCTCGATACAAATCGCTACAAGCAGCCAGTATTATGACTGTGTGGCGTGCGAATGTTTCAGGCAAAGGATGCGGCAATGTCTGCTGGCCGGACAATACAGAACAACTTCCTGGATTCGTCAAAGCAGGAAGCGATAGATCTTATGCTGCTGGGTAGTGGGATGCGGACTCATCTTGGTGATAAAGCTCTCACGCTGCTCGACGTCGACGGGCTACACAGTATGTACTCTCTGGAAATTGAACTTGGGTTTTGTGAGCAAGTCTGTAACTTTAACCATTGATCTAAATGTGAATATTACAGTGTCATGATTTTAGGTTGTTGATTGATTGATTGCGGTAGGGTTAATTAACACAAAATACGTTATTCAAGCCAGTCACTTGGTTAGTACTGAGAAAGAGTTGACAGTTGTAAAAAAAAAAGAACTCTTTTGCAGGTCCCATCCCATATACTCAAAACTTTTAATAAATATTGTATAATATCTTTGATTAACTTTCTCTGTTTACTATAATCTGTAGCATCTTTATTGTCTGTTTGTCAGATTTGACAATTTTTTTCTGCAACCTTACTCTTAAGTTTTTATTGGCATACCTCTAGGTCACACACCTTCCATTTCATAATCGATACATTTTCACAATTTCTTTAAACATGCCCATCCATCACAACCTATTTTGCTGAACCACGTGTGCCTACTGTGTCTCACAACTCCTTACATGTGAACCTGTCTGTAATTTTGACGCCACTCATACACATAATAATTCTTGTCTCAGCCGGCTGAAGTTTTGCAGCAGTTGTAAAATGAACACGAAGCATATTCTGTGTTTGTTATGAACAGTGCCGTCGGACGTGATGAGGTTAATGATACAGAGCTATGCTGACTACATGCGGCCAGTCAGCCTCCGCGTGTCGGTTGGAACATGGAATGTCAACGGCGGAAAACATTTCCGCAGCATTGCATTTAAACACGAGCACATCACAGACTGGCTGCTTGACTTGCCAAAGATCATACGCAGCACTGCACCTGGTACGCAGTTGCTTAGTGTTATGCAGCATTTTGCAAATTTGATTTTTTTTCTAAGATTTCTATTGTTGTTTCAGGTAATCCATCGTAAGTTGTCACTTATTTTGTATAAAGCAGCAGTGAAACCTGTTTGTATAAATTTTTGGTATTATTACCTTCGTAATATCATTATTTTTCTGGCAGCCTTCAGTGGAATCAATCTTGCATAAGTTTGGTGTTCAACATATTATTGCAGTGTCTTCACATTTCTAGCTAGTCCATAATAAATCAGTATCGAGATGGTGTAAGTAACATCATTTTGAGCTTTAGCATTGTCTCTGTACTCCAAAGAGAATTTGATATGATACTATTGTAATACGTAATGTGTGCTAAAAAGCTGAGCCTATTGAATAGAATTGTTACAGAAAATTAACAACAGAGAACTGAAGATTGCAGTAGAACATGACTGGTTACAGAACAAGAACCTAATTGTGGTAATAATTGCATTGCCGATAACATTTGTGTTCCAAAGTCAGCAGATATAATGTAATGCAATTGGGCACTTCCAGTTATCAGAGGAGCATGCCAGTGGATGCATTTGACTGGCAAAATATGACTTCCTATTAGTGAGCTGTGGTGAACTTAGCTCTAGGTGTAACCGTTGTCAAGTTACAAACTGCTGAAGTCAGAAGAACCATGATCACAGGAAGAGGCAGAACCAAAGAACAATGTTGCATGATGGTCGTAGAGATGCTTTCGTTATGCAGCATGTTTAAAAAAGAGAGAAATAGTATTTATCTCAAGAAGAATAACATTACGCAGCACTTCCTGCATAGTAGGTTTTATATTCTTTCAGAAATGTTGGATGATGATGCTGACTTTAATGTTCCCGTCGACATATTCGCGATTGGCTTTGAGGAGATTGTTGACCTCAGTGCCGGCAACATTGTCAGTGCCAGGTTTGCTATCAGCTAGACTGTTATCCTCTAAATTTCTCGTGGTTTCATCTGTTTTTTTTTGTATTTAACAGAAGTCTGCCACCGGAATCCTTTTCTCTATTCATTTCGTTTTTATCTGTGTTTTTAAGCTTCATATTCAGAGTATTAAATTTGGTGATAATGGTTATGTTAACTAGTTTACATTACTTATTATAACGTTACTTGCCGTAAATTATAATGATGCATTTAAATTTGTTAAAAGATATGTACAAAATGTTGTTTAAGGAGGTTTGTCAATATGCTGTCAAAATGTATGCAAAAGCTGGACGAAACTGTCATATGAAAGCAATAAGGCAGTATAACTAATATAATTGTATTAGTACAAACTGTGTTCACATGTTGCTGCATTTTGTTTCTGTCATATTCATCGTTTTCTTGATCTTTTTCTGTTCATAGTACATCTTGAGACTGGGCGGTGTCACCAGTCACCGATATGCATGTATGATCTGCATTGCGTGGCAACCTTGTTATATTACGGGCATATCGATGAATCGGCAACACGGCTTTTCCTTTTGCAGCAATGCAAGCATAGAGTGGGAAGCCGACATACCTGAAACTACTGAAGCTACCGCAGTTAACGGACACATTTTGCGATGTGCTGAAGAGATCACAACTTTAGTCTGTATATGGACACCAGAGAACATGTTCTGTAATGCACCCTCGGAACACTAATCGGAGCACAACAGTTACTCTTGTTGTCACTGTTTAAAATTGTCCAGTTAAATGCAAGCTGAGGCCACGCACAGATGCTGGCATGTGTTTGATCCAAGCTTCTAAGGACAATTTGCAGAGCAGTGCAGTACTAAGCTTTAAAACAAAAAAGTATTATTCAGCAGTAGTTCATTGTGAATGTTCACTAACCAGCTGAATGATCTTGTAGCACGACAAATCAGCGTGAATGGGGCAAATACCTGCAGGAGAACCTGTCTCGAGACCACAAGTACATTCTTCTGACATCAGAACAGCTTGTCGGTGTTTGCCTTTACATCTTCATCAGACCAATGCATGCTCCGTACATCAAGTCAGTAATTCACATTTACCGTTTTACTTGTGAGCCAATATTTCAATTTAGAATTTAGTCAAAACACTAAGTATGAATCAAAATCATTGTCATGTGTATTAACTTGATGATCTCCATGATCTTGCAGAATTTTACCACTATCAGGTGTGGTAATCACCAGTGGATAGTGCAGGGTGTTATACTTTTGTAAATATCCAGCACGAGGATGGATCGTAATTATGACATAACATGGTGTATAAGGTGCATTTTATTTTACATTTCAAATGTATTGTATGTATTGACTTTCAGTCTTGCATGTGTCATCTTTGAAACACGAGGGGATACATATAGGACCCGTGAAAGGTACACTGTTTCGGGAATCCATAGAAAAGGTTTCCTCGGGAACCAAACTCGGAAACCAGACCTAAAGTGAAGTGAGTGAATTTGTATACTGCTTTCTAAGTCATACTCAGTTTTTAATGTCTTCAAGCATGGCACATGTTAATGAGAGATCACTACCGCACGTTTAACATATGATCAGAATGAGATTGTGAGTCGGAATACTGGCGATGGATAGTCAATGGAAAGGGTGCAGCGCCTCTTCTCTCACAAGTCCCAGTGGTAGATCAACAAAGGATCTTCTGGTAGATATGAAGAACGAAGGCCGAGCGCAACTGGCAAGTCCAGTTTGACATGGAAAGGGCAGTTGACACTGGGATGGTGTCGACGGTGATGACCGAAGCTGTTGTGATCGCGGCTGAATGAAGATGTTCAGAGTGCATGTTACTGTAGGGATGTGGGAGTGGTCAGCATCAAGACTGGTCTGGGTGGCGCCGCGGGCAACAAAGGAGCAATCGCGATACGTTTCTTGCTACACAACACGACAATGTGTTTCGTCTGTTCGCACTTTGCTGCTGGGCAGAACAACGTCAAAGAACGCAACTCGGACTTTCACGAGATCGCACAGAAAATCACATTTCCAATGGTCAGTTTAATTACCTGTTATAACTTTATTTATTTTTGGGGATGCTTTCGCCTGTAATCAGTTGCAATATGAATACTATATGAACTATATATATACTATATGAACACTTGCATTGATGAACACTTCAATCACTTGACTTGCATAACTATTATAGACTTTGTGAAAAACAAGTTTGTATGATAAGATATCATTCTGAATCAGGTATAGCAAATGTCCTGTAAACACCATTAAGTCCTAACCATCCGGTGTTTCAGTACTTTATAGCTTGGCTCTGTTGACTGAGCATCAGTGGAGGCATCAGGTCTGTTTAAAATTTTGCATTATTATGGGTCATGTATTATACTGTAGGCCATTAGGCACTGGTGTGGTAGTAGCTGTTCGTATTTAATTGTAATAGATGAGAAGATTATCACTGCAGCAGCTAAAGAGCAGCTAACAGTTCAACAAATTGGCAGTAAAAATTAGTTTGCTGCACATAACTAATCTAGTCAGCGAATATTACTAACTGCTTGCTAACTTTACTAAGTAAATTTTATGATCGTGATATTTTTATTCCACAACTTTGTTGCCTGTTTTTGTTTCTAGTTAAGTCAGCTACCAGATTTGCGTTGCCATTATAGTCTGCTTGTTGCCGACTGTACACTTATTGCCCAGTTGACATCCATGTCAGAAACTGACTAATAAAATGTATGCTTACGTCGTTGTCGTTGTTAGGGTCGGAAGGTGTGGCACCATGACTATCTGTTCTGGTGTGGTGACTTCAACTACCGCATCGATCTCACCAAGGACGAGGTGATCGACTTGGTTCAGCACGAGAACTTTGAAGGTCTACAGATGTACGACCAGCTCAACGTTCAGCGACAGAATGGATCGGTAATTATTACACCGCTGAAACGGTTCCACTTCACCGCCATCTCCATTTTAATGGTCATTTTTGCAGGGGCACCTACACTAGCTACTTTCCACATTTTCTTTCTTCCTCCACTTGTTATGCAAGAGAACTTTTGCAGGTAAATAGCGCATGCTTTTCTATAGTTTAGATGGCCGTTTATGCTGGCTTGCAGGTTGAATACTTATGCTATTGATAGTCATTATGTTAAAGTAGTACAGAACCAGCACATAATGACAATTATGTGGTGCTACTGTCCTTTCTTCCACATAATACTCTCTATTTTTATGAACTATTTGGCTTTTTGACATATAATTTGATCACTTTGTGTGGCCAGGTATATATATAGTGCGACATGTTTTGATGCATTTATGTGACAAAGAAGTGTGTGAAAACATGCACCATGTTATCTCCAGAGGTTCTTATTTATAAACAAGAAGCATTTGAAAAATGTTGGGCCCATTCACTACTGCGAGCCGCCGTTACATTGTCAGTCAACAGGTGTCGCTAGTTGCACGCCAGCTATAGCTGTAGCGCGGGCGGCGTGTGATGTCCACAACGACGACAACGCGTGACAGAGGGGACCGCTATGGCCCCATGGAATGGGCCCAAAAAGTGGAGGATGAGAATCAATGGGGCAACCAGCTAACCGAGATTCACATGGACAGTGATCATTAGCATGATGCGTATGTGTACATGTATGTTGTGTGTAAGTAATAATTTCATGTTTCAAACGTGCAACTTTCTGTCAGGCTTAGTGGCAGTTTAAGCATCCTAGATGCCTTCTAGTTTTTCATTGGGCCCATTCCATGGGGCCATAGCGGTCCCCTCTGTCACGCGTTGTCGATGTTGTTGTGGACATCGATGCGCAGGCGGCGTGCGACAGTGCCGGCGTACGACAGTAGCGACACCTGGTGAATGGCAATGTAAAACAGGCGGCATGTGGCGGCTCGCAGTGGCGAATGGGCTCAACATTTTTCAAATGCTTATTGTTTTTACTAGTTATGTGCTGCAGGTATTTCATGGCTTCAACGAAGGTCCAACTAACTTCATTCCAACGTACAAGTATGATCTGTTCAGCAACGATTTTGACACGAGTGAGAAATGTCGTGTTCCGGCATGGACAGATCGCGTGCTCTGGCGACGAAAGCCGGTCTCCACAACGGCCAGCACAGGTTGGTTGACTACACTGTCACTCTTAGGCATATGTAGTATTTTTCCTGTTTTTGTGTATTTTGTGTCTTATTAACAGTTATTTTCTATTGTATTCTTGCGAGTTTCTTACTAATTTTACACAAGATGTCAGGAATTACATATGACATGTAAGAAACTTGCATTGCTTACTCTGAAATATTCTCTTTCACGACGGGTAGAGGAAGAAAAAACTATAGGTTGTTTGGTGTGTTGCAGTATTGTGCTGTATATGTCTCACTATTTGTCTACTGCCAGCAACATGCCAGCATATTAGAATTATGCATTTTGTTGATTCATTTTTATTAATATTTTTTTCTGATTTTACCAAACTTTTTGCTGAACACTGCACCATTGTTACGTTTTTTTTTAATTATATCTGCATGAAGCTCATCATTCTTATGTACTTAGAGTTTGCCATTCAGTGACTTTTCTGTTACCAGAATTTGTAAAAAAAACTGGATTGTTGTGCAGTTTAAGAAAGGGTTCATACATTCGCAGTGGAAACATGTAATTAGATTTTAAGAATTGGTTGACCCCCAAATTGGGAATGTTGCACCCCATTTCAGTTTTTGCATTGATGAGCTTAAGATGTGAGCAGTATCTACAGTTTTATATAGCTGGCGACTTCCCAATCTTTCAAATTTTATTGTATTTTTGTTGAATTATGTCAGAATTACTGTTTCTTGAACAGGTGATATATACTTGGTCATGGCTGCATTAAATTACAAGAGTTTTGATTTTATTAAAAATAGAGGCACTTTCATGCATACCTTGCAAAAAGCTTGCATCGTAATCATATGTCTTCCGAAAATTAATAATTTAGTTTAGTTTGTCAAATATTTGCAAGCATTTAGGTTTTGCTAAAGTATGAATTCTTAGAGCTCGCATATTTAAATTATTTTTGTTGTCAGTTTATTAATTTATTACGGTGATTAGTGTACTGTATTTTCCAATAGTTTTGGTCTGATCTCTAGGCGACGATGTTGACAGTTTTATGTCAGGAGGTACATTTGTCGTAGAATGCTACACTGTTGGTGCTGCTGTAACACTTGTGTTTCAATACTGACATTGTTTTTGACTTACAATAATTGTGATGCAGAATGAGCATGTTCCAGCATGTGCTTTTTGTGTAAACCTTTTCACCCACATGCATACACGACAGTGATTACACGTAGTTATTAATGGTTATTTTCAACTGAATATAGGTTTACTGGTTGTTGACTTTCACAATATTTGTACTAACCTGACAGCCGCCAGGGAAACAACATACTGAAACTCGACTTTTCTTTGATACACAAACTGACTTTTGATATAGAAGAACAGTGTTCACTTATATTGGCTTGCTTACTTTTTTTAGTACAGGACATTTGCCTTGATATTCTTATCAAAGTCTTTTGCTGTTTAAGTTAATGTCTTTTGGTGTTTTTTGATTAACATATGGAGTTCCTTATTTTTACAGCATAACAAATGCTGCATGAATCTTTGAAAAACCCATCTGTTACTGTGCTGAATGACTGAATGTAGACTATTTCAGTTAAACAAAAGCCATTTTTTGTGTGAACTAGTTCATCTGTTTCTCTCTTGGACACCATTCTTGACCTGTTCTAGAAGAAGATGTCTGGGGATTAGTGGAACAGTTTTTTACAAGCCAAATATCCTTCCCGTCACCCAGCCGTCAGTGTCAAAGCACTGAAATGAACACAGAGCATGAACTTTAGCCTGGCATTGTTCTTTCTTCATCCACCACCAGACTCCTCCTGATAGACGAGTGTTGCATCCTTTACACATGCTCATTGATGGCTATATTTTGGTCTTGCATGCTTTCGGATTGAGTTGCATGATGTTGCCATATATTGTTGCTTTGGTTTAAATGATGAATATGCAGTAGTGCTTAGCAAATGGAGAGTGCAAGACTACTTAGTACTTAAAGCCTGTAGATTTGCATAGTGCTTTATGTATTCTACTCATTTCTGAGGCAGTCAGGTATGGCAGATGGTAAGGAGGGATCACATGGTTTTATGTGGAACTCACGTTTTATTCACTAGCGGAATAAGCCTTATCTGCCTTTACTGATAGCTGCAGAGTATCATGCTTTGGTAGACATCATTTAGTATCCCATCTTAGTACTTAACCAGCCTTTGGTGTGGAGTGACTGCTGATGTGTGCAATGCCAGTGCCCATCGACGGCAGAAGGAGCCAGTGGTCGGGGGCACCATGGCAAGCACGAGACTATAACGGCAGTCCGGGGGCTCTGGGCAGAGCCCCCAGCGTGGTCCAGGGGCAGAGCCCATAGTCAGTGGGTCAGGGGAGCAAAGCCCCCTGAAGATGAAAGCTTTGAAGCATTTGTCTGCGTAAAGGAAGGCCCAAAACTTGTTGCCAAAATGCAAATACCATTTAAATATCTGGCTATACATTTGCTGTGGACAAGATGTCAAAAGGAGTGGCTGCCAAAAATTGTCAGCAAAAATTGCCTCACTGCCAGATAGTGAAGAAGACTAAGTAAAGACTGATAGTATTGATTGAGTTTGATAGTATTGATTTAGTGATACAAATCTGGATACAGATGATGAGTATGATTTCTCTGTGATGCTTAGATACAGTCTCACAGCTGTCCGTTTATCTGTTCATCTGTCTCTATCTGTCAACTAATCTAACTAATTATTAGAAAACATATAAAGGTGGTCAGCATTGATGGCCTTTTGGCCCTACTGGCAGCGTTCCTCAAACAAACTTGTTATTTTTATTATTTCGTCTATTTTTCTATGTATTTTGTTTGTGGAAAATAAATTCTTCTTCTTCTTCTTCAGCTGACAAAATGGCATGGTCTGTACTAGCATCATTGCTGGTTCAGTATTAACTGTCAAACAGATATATGTAGTACTGTGCAGTGTAAGGAAGGAAGCGTATAGCATGTTTGTGCTACAAGTACCGCACCGCTACGGGAACTCACGTGCCATATTGGATCACTCAGTGTTACCTGCCACCCGGCAGAGGTGACATTCCCGCCTTTACCCCAGTGTGTAACTAGTAGACTGTGAAAATAAGTTGTATGATTATATCAGAAACTCTTAAAGTAACATGATGGTTCCCAGATATTGTGCTGTGGCAAGTTCCAGGAAGAACAGAGATAGTTAAAAGAGTTCAGTGACTAATAAGATAATTTCAGTGCGCATCCAGGCTGATGTCGATGTCTCTGTGTGTTTGTGTTAGAACTATCTGACGAAGATGTGAATCAGGGAAAACTTCTCATGTACAACCGAGCAGAGTTGAAAACATCCGATCACAGGTCTTGGCTTTGGTTATTTGCTATCAGTGCAGTAGCTGAACAGAACAACTGTATCATACCTCAGTCCAGTTTGCCCACAGAGCTCTGCCAGCAAACCATTTAGTGTCTACTGAGTGCTTTTACTGGCATCCAGCCTTAGTTTCTGAGCATTCAAGGTAAACTGTTTGGTTGAGCAGTGGAGAAATGGAGTCTGTGCAGTGCTTTGAAGCTGTAGCTTGGTCATCTACAAGAGCTTATGGAAAGAATGAGAGAATGACATTCTATAGTAGCAGTAGTTGACAAATTGTTTTATGATTGTCTTGACATAAGTATTGCTAATGTGAATGTAGTAATTCTAGTAACATTGTCATCATTAAGTCGTGTATGGCAGGAGTTTATTGTGTATTGTTCAAGTGTTGTTCATCATAAAATTGTATTTGGCATTGTTTTGAGATCATGAAGTTGCATCATGCTTAGTTTCCAGGTTTCCTAGACTTGTGGATGTGTTAGTCGTATTCCTGCAGTTTGCCGACAGTAAGTGGCTGCCAGTTAGAGATGTAATAAATAGTAACTTATTTGCTTCCTGCCCAACGTGACGCTAATCTTGTATCCCAGTTGCGTTGTACGATGAAATAGCCAACAGTTCGCGTTCGGACAAACCGATTTAAGAATTCTTTCATACCGTATTCACTCTCGAACTTTCAGCACCACTTGCAAACTTGACTGTGTGAATGTACTCAATGTATAGGCCTAGTTTTCTTTTATACTGCATGTGTGTGTTTATGTATGCTTTATAATCCAGCCTTTGGCTGCCAAACTGAATAAATCGTCATCAACTTATTACTAATTAATTATGCATGTTTTTACAGGCCTGTAATGGCTCTGATTGATATTGAAGTTCTGAGGTCTGACGAAGCTTCACGTAGTGAGACGCTACAACGTGCTGTAAAATGGCTTGGACCTCCCGATGGAACAGTTGTGTTGACGCTACAGTCAGGCCAGGAATTTAGTGACGAGCTAGTCGACGAGGTTGTAGACACTTTTGGAGAGTTTGGCGAGATCATTCTAGTCAGGTTTGTATACATTTTTATACATTTGTATTTTTAAGCGCATTTATGAAGGACTTAATATCTTAGTGAATGAGATGCACTACTGGCTGCGCAACCGTCAGACAGTTGATTCATTTAAGGCAGCACTGAAAACATTTTTATTTACTTCATAGACCAGCTAACATTTTCGTCCAGAGCATGTGCACCCTTGTAATAGCTTCGCTATGTTACGGCGGGTGAAAAATTGCAATACAGTATAATATGTACACATTACATAATCAATAGCTGTGTTTTACAGACAATAAATGTTTTACTGTCAGTGTCAATGAATTACATAGACCTGGACCGTAGACTGTGGTCATGACTTGCAGACAATACAGTGGAAGTAGCACGGCATGGGCTCTTGTGGCAGTGTGCAATAATGCCCGTTTGTGTTGACCTGGTGTTTTTGTACTCTCGGCAGAAGGCAAGTGAGTATAGTGATTGTGGCCACGAAATCAACAAGCCATTAACTGTTCGAGACTTAGGTCTGGTTTTTCCACAGCAAATTAATCTCCTGTTAATTTAATCCGGCATTAAATCCGGCAGGTAATGATCAATTTACTCAGATGTCGTTCTTCCACCTGCAGTTCGTTAATTAAATCGTCTATTTAATTAGAGATTAATTTTTAGTTGGAAATTTGCTGTTGAAAAACTGGACCTTAGTGGTCTGACATTTAAAGTGACAATAATTGCTCCCGCTTCAGTGCCTTCATTGTTACTGTTATCATCATCATCATAGTGATCGTCATGATTATTTTGAAGCTTATAAATTCCACTAAATGTTACGATGTAATGTGAAAACAGATTTGTGGAGAACAACATGCTGCTTACATACCGGACTGGACAAGAAGCTCTTGCGGCTGTTGCTGATTCGACGTCTCGTAATGTCGCTGGTGAAGAGTTGCTCGTGGCATTGCAGACAGCAGACTGGTGCAGTTGTGTGGAACGTGAATTCAGTCTCATACGCTCCAGTACGGCTGAGACGTATGCTGCTACTTCCAACTCACTGCTGGGCGAAGACTTCAGCATTCCGTCTATGTCATTTGACGACATGGATGGTAACTGCATTTATACGTATACAGTAATCTTAAAAACCCTAGCCCTAGAGGATTTAGTTTCTCGTGTTATAGGGATCTAGCAGTAATACCTGACTTTAGTGTGCGAGGAATGAATCACAAATGGTCTTTGAGACAATGTGTTTTAGATTTTAGTCGAGAAAAGAAAATCAACGCAGATGGTTGCATTTTGAACTCAATTTGCAACTCTCCGGGTTATTCAGATTTGTCAACAATTCGGAAATAGACCCGCTCCATTTCCAGTCTGGATATCATGTGAGGCGACTAAACCTGGATTTGTCTCAGTTTATTTCGTGTAATATTATTGTTGAATTACAGATGCCCAATTGCTAATATTATCGTAGTTTTCATATCTATATTAGCACAGGTTTATTTTATATTTCGGTGGTTGTTTCTCTAGGTTTTGATTTTGTTTCTCAGTACTAGCCAAGAGATTGGCTGGGAAGATTATCTCCAAAATGACCTATTTTGTGTCGAGTTGGATGTTAAAGTGTAACTCAGTCGAGCAATCAGTCAACCACAGTTTGGAATACGTCATTGCTGTTTTACAGCCAGTCATCCAATCACTGACTTCGACTGAAGAGTTGTTCTGATATATTCTAGCTGTGTGACATTACACACTGTAACACACAACATTGCTTACATACGACTGACAACAACAAACTGTTATACAGCCATTTTGCGACGACACGATACGATATGAAATATTTATAGTGCGTTTAAAAGCAGACATAGTCAGCTTAATCTACCACACTGTACCTTAAACCGAAAAAAATAACGACAAGAAGTTTAAAAAAAATCTCAGAAGTTCCGGAAGCTGTTCAGAAACCGTGGAGTCAGTCCTGAGAACAGAGAAAAGAGTTTATGATGGGAATGATTTATGAAAAAGATAGGTTTTAAGATGGGAGTGAAAGTGAGAAGCTTGTTTCAGAGACATGGTGAAGCATATCAATGTAATTGTCAGTAACATATAAAATACAACTGGAGTTAGTTGCATTTTGCATTTGACACTGACAAGAGTCTGTCGTGTTTGCATGTTGGTTGTTGTTTGTCTGTAGATGATGAAGATGAGGAAGTGTCCAGCTTAATGGACCCGGATTCTCTGGATCCTGGGTCCGTTAGTGGCAGCCGCAGTGGTCGTCGGTCTCCGAGGGCACTCAGCCCTGCCAGAGTCACACGTTCACCGAGACCCACTAGTCCTGCGAGGGCACCAAGTCCGGCCAAGCAAGGTAGAAACCGCATCGTGTGTTGTGCTCATGTGCTGAAACATATGATAGAACTAATGTGTGCGTACTTTTATATTTCAGCAGGAAACCTCGGCTGCCTCAGAGAGACTACACACTGCTCCGTGTTATTTGAAAAATTTTTGAGTAGGTGTGTAAGTAAGTAAGCAAAATATGTATAAAATACTGTAATCGTTCAGCACATTACAGGTGCTAAGTCAGCCGCTAGAGGTTGTTTAAAGCAGATTGCAACAAGTGAGTTTTGAGCAGCTTTCTGACTGAATCCAAGGTGTGGGGCAAACTGTAGGAGGAAGAAAGATTTTAATGGAGCTATTTGTGATTTGTTATGCTTTGATGCTATTCTTTGGATAATAGAAAGAGCATATTGCCTGTAAAACACCTGTGCTGGTTATTTCTAAAGATTCTTTTAATGGGACTTGGCCCATCCTGGAGTACTACTTCAGCAGAAAGCCACCAGTTAAACAGAAACTGAAATAAGGAAGATGGCGCTGGTAAAGCATGTCGTGTGCACTTGCCTATAACAATTTACCATGTGTGAAATAACCATAATAAATTATTATATTTTACAACATTTTACAGTGTATTAATTATATTTAATTATACTGCTATTGTAATACCTTTATACTGTAAATTGATTTATAGACATTGTAATAGCCTTATGAAGTAAATTGAGCTAGTCATAGGCATCAAAACAATGACAAAGTAAAAATTAATTGACCTTTCAATTGGAATTTACATATGTGTCATATTTTTAAGCTATTTTGTGTGTGGCATTTAACATCGACTGGCAGCAGTTGACTGCTGGTATTTCAACTGAGTTGAAGTGTTGCAGTCTAGATCTTGCTTTTTAAACTCTATTTTTTCACTCGTCTGCTTCCTTCTTTTATCTTTTCGATCCATTTTTATGTTCTTAGTATTTGGAAGAGTTCATACTGTCACTGATGAACTCTTAATATACTTTAATCGCAAAAATATTCCTGTCTTCATCCAAAGTATAAATTTTTATGATAATTTCTCTTGAAATTACTGTGGATTCCTATCTACCTTAAATGCCTAAGAAGAGTAATAGGCAGCCAGCAGTAGTCAGTTGCAACGACTTGCATGTACAGGCGACATGGATTTAATGTCGTTCACAGAACCGTCGGTATGTAGGTTGAGTGCCTACTTAGCACATTTTGCTGCATGCTTAACACTAAGCCCATCAACACGTTATGCCTCTGCTAAATTATTATGCCTTTATTTGGAAGTTATCTGTCAGTGTTGATCAACTCTTTACAAGATGATAACAACAGTGTCTGTCCCATCTGCTGTCTGCTGATCATGCCGTTATTCTTGATCTGCCGTATTCCATATGTGAGCATATCTGCACCAGCTTGAAACCTGTTAAATGCCTCGGCAATGACTCACTAAGGTCCGGTTTTTCCACAGCAAATTAATCTCCCGTTAATTTAATCCGGCATTAAAACGGACGATTTAATTGGCGAACTGCCGGTGGAAAAACGACATCTGAGTAAATTGATCATTATCTGCCGGATTAAGTTAACGGGAGATTAATTTGCTGTGGAAAAACCGGACCTAAGTGTCACTTTATAATCTCTTTATTGTCAAAAAAATAATTAGAAGTGTTATAAGCACTGTCTGTATAGACAGAATCCATGTTCACTGTATGAAGGAGAAAGCTGTTGTCTAGACCTGTTTACTTGGTTGTTACTTCTGCTAAAACCTTTCTCAAATGCCTTGTATGTGAACTAATTGACACCAGCCAGCTTTAACATTTATTTTCTTGCAGTGAAGTCGGTAGAGGTCACGGTGGTGTGATCTGGCGTCTAATAATTATGTGAACTTGTTCTGTGAACTTTGCATGCTGTTGTGCCTAACAGTTAGTTGGCTTTGTAATTAAGTTGATTTGCTGCATTTATAGTGTGCTTTTTCGCTATTTGAAAATTACTTATGATACTGTCACACCTTTGATGATTTAGCCAGCGTATGCTGACGTATGAAAATTTTTCTAAAATGCTGGCATACGCTGAACTATTGAATTTTTTTCATTTTTGGGCAAATACATAGCATACTATTAACTAGTTGGACATATACATAACGTATTAGTAACGTATATAGAATACTTTGACAACTTACTTACTTACTTACTTATAACTTATAAATAACATATGAGTAAATGCTTAGTGTGTTCCTGGCATTCACAGCTTATGCCATCGATAGTCTAATGCACAATGCATGGCTGCATATCGCCGATGATCATGTGCCATCCTATAAAATGGCTGCCGTTTGACGATTCAAATCATGACTGTACACACATAGTCATGCCAAAGGAGACTTTAAAGAACGTTTCCAAGAAGTACCTGAAACCCAATTGTTATAAACTAGTTCCACTAAATGCTGTCACTGTCAGTATGCCATACTCTGATAGCTGTAAGATAGAAACACGTTCAGTATGTTCTGTGGTCATATACGTCTGTATATGTCACTATACGTTGGAGGTAAGTTCGGCATAGGTTCAAAGCATGTTATTTATACGGTATGCTATGCATTGTTTTAACATATTCTGACATACGACTAACTTAAAGTAATGTGTCAACGATCACATAACTACTTACAACTTACGAGCCATATGCTGGCATACCTCAAAAAAATGCACAAAATTCATCGACCTCACTGTACTATGACATATACCAGTGTGCTTTAGCGCGCTCCTAACTTATACAAAACTTTCACAAAACTTATTCAGCATATGCCACCATATTCACCAAATCTTTCATACTTCAGCATATGCTAGCTAAATCGGCGAGGTTTGACAGTACCATTACACAAATATTGGCTTGCTAATACCAACATCCAGTTCCAGCTATATATAATAAATTGTCTCTTCCCCGTAAACTGGGAAGTGACAGCATGTTTCATGTACATCTGATTTGCCTTTTCGGTGGTTTACAAACCCACTCCCGTGCTGATGTTCACCATCTAAATTAAATGAACATTTTTACCAGTTGTGCAGAAATGAGAAAAACACTTCTCTTTTACTGCATTATCTACTTTCTGTGTTTCAAGGAGGCCACATTTCATTTGAGTTTCGGGCTCTTTACACTAGTTGCAGGAGGGCCTCTGTGTTTATAGGCCATGATTCTGGCACGGCTTCAGCAGCGGCTGATCAGTCAGAAGATGTTGACAACAGCTCTGATGACCAGGTAGATATAGACTGACAGTTAAATAGGTGTGAAAAGTTTGTAAACTCGGTGAGCAAATAAGGAAAACATTCTGTGCACAGTGCAGTGAAAGTCACTGATATACCAAAGTTTTCAATATCTAGTTTTTTTATATAATATTCACTTTAATATAGCCAAGACAAACCGCTCGACCAACAACACGTCATATAGACACATCTGTCAAGTTGAATTCTGTTAGCTCGGTGTTTTCTGATTGCTGCAGAAATGGTCCTGAGACTGAAGTTTTTGCATCCATTGTATGAGACAAATGTCTAATGTAGAACACAGCCACATCTGTAACCATCTGGCAGTCATTAGTAAGGTAGGACGGTTGTGGCAGAGGACATCTATCTGTACCTTGTGGTTTGGTTTTTAGATCCCGGAGTAATTTTTTTACTATACAGAAACTTAAGTATCAGTAAACTTGTCAGCAGTGACTGTGTAGCACTGAAATTGTGTCTTTTGCTTTATTTTACATATTTATTGTCATGTTAATGCATAGTACACTTTTAAATGGAACAAACTGCACAGAATAAATTGCATAACAGTGTTTTTTGCATGCAAACATGCTTTATATCGATACCCATGCTTTGTATTGATATCTTTTGAAATAATTTTCCATGACTTTTTGCGAATTAAAATATAATATTTTCTAATGCACTAACTGCTTTAGTTTGCAGTGCTAACTTGCTATGTACTTTGTAATTTATTGCACTTGTTTGTTTTCAACTTGTATGTCACTCAGTTGGATGTTCTGGCCATTTGATTTGATAAATATATCAGTATAAAGCAGCATTAACATTACCTCAACTGAACACTGTCCAGTTTATTTGAGTTCAGCTGAGATGAGATGAGGTGAAATCAGTTTTGTTCAGTTCATTTCCTTTTAGTTAGTTCAGTGTGAACGCAACCTAACATTTCTGTAATTTGCTTTAATTCGGTTTAATGTTGTGGCAATTACCTTACCTTCCTTGTGCTTTGGAGAACCTTGATCACAAGACATTTTGCAGTTGATTTATCTGTTGGTATTATTGCAAATACCACAGGCTACAGAAAGCTTTAGAGGTTCTTTTGAACCATTATTAATCGTATTGTTTCTTTTTTGGTAAATTTTTGCCGTTGTAAAGCATAGCATCTGAGGAAATGTGATGGATTTTATGTAAAAGCAAGGTCGAAAATGAATTGTTGGCAAAAGAATATTTTCATTAGTTAAACCAAAGTATTTTTTGTTTGCAATATGTTCTACGAAAATAACATTATGTGCTATTAAGGAAGCGATGTCCCTATCTTCAGGAGATGGGGGCACTGGATAGGCTTAGGGTCCATACATGCCTGTGTTATTGTTGATCTATCGTATTCCATATGTGAGCATATCTGCAACAGCTTGAAACCTGTAAAATGCCTCGGCAGTGACTCACTAAGTGTCACTTTATAATCTCTTTATTTTTAAAAAGAAAATTAGAAGTGTTATAGAGTGAATCCATGTTCACTGTATGAAGGAGAAGGCTGTTTACTTGGTTGTTACTTCTGCTAATAACCTTTCTCAAATGCCTTGTATGTGAACTAATTGACACCAGCCAGCTTTAACATACAAGGGTGCCAACACCCGTGACCACAGGCTGTCTCGTCTGCCTATGTTCACGGCTGCATCAGGCGCTGGTAGTAAGAGATGCCTGTTGCCACTGGTGCATGTTGGCATTCCATTAACATTCCTGGGTATTGTGCACTGACCCTTAGTAATATTTTATTGCATTCAGTGTCGCTGATGGTTGAGTGACAGCCACTCATCTCTGGAGGCTGTCTTCTGGAACAGTGGAGTATCTGAGGAGGAACTGGTTGACCCAGATTCGCTCAGAAAACAGCCATAAAATGGAAGTGATAGTAGTAATGAAGTTGTCTAGTATTGTCTGTTGTCCATCATGTGGTGACATTGATGTAATGTTGATGGCCGCCATACAGGTAAAGGTAAAGCAATATAGCAGTTTGTGCTAGAAGCACCGGACCGCTATGGAAGCCTGCAGGCCATATGGGATCACATAGAGTTACCTGCCACCCGGCAGAGGCAGTCTCTCCCGCCCTTACATTGGCTGTAACTTGCCGGTACTCAATTTATCCACCATTAAGGATGAAAGGCTGAGTAGACATGAGCCAGTGCAAGTAAACGACTTGTCAAGAGTTGCTACAAAAGTGTCGGCTATACCAGGTGTCAGCTGGTTTATCCGGCCTACTGCCC
>Ga0209782_1000152_pt1 | contig 27333 bp, 26 predicted proteins | sample WorMetmaBAHAMAS1_FD_187390 | JGI IMG/M metagenome (GOLD analysis project Ga0209782, IMG submission 187390) | Marine gutless worms symbiont microbial communities from Max Planck institute for Marine Microbiology, Germany - Inanidrilus... | ecosystem: Host-associated > Annelida > Digestive system...
ATGAGGCGGTCAAAGACTTCTTCACGGTGGCCCAGGGGGGCGTTTGCCGGTGTCGACCATGATTTCCATGAAGAGGTGGACAAGGATCATGGGCGCCTGGAGAAGAGCTGCGAACCCTCCCCAATATGGAGCCGTGGAACGCACGGGAAGTTACGATACTCGGGAACCTTGAAAAATAGCGGGGCCATCCATGCCCACACCCGGGCGCCTTGAATTTTTCAGGATGCCCACTTGGGGTTGACATCCCCCGGACAGGTCGTAGACTCATCAGTCCAGCGCGGGAATAGCTCAGTTGGTAGAGCACAACCTTGCCAAGGTTGGGGTCGCGAGTTCGAGTCTCGTTTCCCGCTCCATTCAAAACTCACCGAATTCTCACTTTTGGTGGCAATGCCATGAAGTTAAGCGTTACCGGTCAGCAACAAGAGGAAAAACTGCGAATCCTCGCGGATTGATTTGCGCCGATTCGCGTGATTCGTAGTTTTCCCTTACCAAATCGGCTGTCGGGCGAGGGCGCGTCCGGATTGGTTTGTCCCTCTCGACGCCGGGGCACGTGCCTGACCCGACATCTAACTTAATGGCATTGCCTTCTGTAGCACCCCTTGCGGGTACCTGGCCCGTAGGCCGGGCAAAGCGGGATGGGGTGTACCCATGCACGGGGCCTGCGTTTCAGCCGAACGCCACGTCTTTGTAAACCGCGGCTATCGGGCAACGGAGGTCAATGGAGGTAAGCACGAACTCCCCCCCTGCGGCAACCAGATGCAGGACCCACCTCCCCTGGGGGCATTCTGTATGTCCTTGACCCGAACACCATCCACCCCTGGTGCACCATCGTTAGCGGACACCAGGCCCCATGCCGCCGCACGCACGTCAGGCCACGATGCGATCGGATTGAATATCCATCGCACCTGTGGCTCCTGCTTCGCTTTCCTGTACCGTCATTCCTCCGCTTGAAGACCCCACCGGCCCAGCCCAGGTCTCTGACCTGACAGGTCCTCGCCCCCGTACTCGTTCGGTTTCGCTCCGCAGATTACGCCGATTTCCGCAGATTAAGAATTAAGAATGAAATAATCCTGAAGGACTTTCATTGGAACGAGCCGAAATGGAACCACAGAGAGCACAGAGAATGGATCTCTTTCCGTTCTCCGTGCTCTCTGGTGCGCCAGGCGAAGCCTGGTCAGGCTGGGGAAGCGTCGGAAGGCGTAGACAGCGAAGCGGTGAGCCGTAAGCCGTCACAGGTTGAACCGAGAACGGCCTCGAAACACAAAACGCAGGTGGCCAAGCTGCCAGAGAAGCCGAAGCCAGCACGCACCGGGAAGCAATCAGCGAGAGCACCGGTGCGACCTGCCGGGGTGAGAGCGGATGGCGCGCAGCGACAGACTGATCGGGAACCTGGGAGATCCGAAAGCGACGGTGGAAGACGGGATAGGCCGGAAGATCAACCGGGAGAGGACCCGGATCATCCCGCTCGGTGAGCCCGGAGCAAGCCGGAACTTTCGCGGCGACAGCTTCCGGTACGAGCCAGACCGATACGGGCGTGCCGAGCGGTTTCTCAACCGGGTACCCAGTGCCAAAGTGTGTGCGCGTGAACAGGAGAAGCTGCGTGGGATGATCAGCGACTGGGCTTGGTGCAACTCGAAGGCTGGACTCCCCAGCGATAGCTTCGGAGGTGAAGGCAACCGGAAAGCGCAGTGCGGGAAAACCGCATGCTGCGTTTGATGAGGGGGAGCAGGCAAACGTGGCTAGGAACGGATAGGCCGGGTCTACGGACACGGGAACCTGCTCTCTACTTTACCGGTTCAATCATTCTTCGGCTTTCTCTGGGTCCCCTTTGTGCCCTTCGCGCCTTTGCGGTTCATAGGATTCGGCTGGTAACCGGCGACTGGTAACTGGGAATTTGCAATATTGAGCAGGTGTCAGGTCCAGTGCTCCTTGATACCGAGTCCGACTCCGGCGGCCAGGGCAGCGAAGCCCGGAAAGGAGGTATTTACATTGGCGCAGTCCCGGATCTCGATCGGGGCCCCGGCCCGGAGCGCCGCGATGGCGAACGCCATGGCGACCCGGTGGTCGCCGCCGTTGTCCACCCGGCCTCCGCCATAGTTGCCGCCTAGGATTCTGATGCCGTCGGCGCGGGGCTCGACCGTCACCCCGAGGGCGGCGAGGCCGTCCGCCATGGCCTGAATCCGGTCGCTCTCCTTGACCCGCAGCTCCTCCGCACCGGTCAGCAGGGTCTCGCCACGGGCACAGGCGGCGGCGATGAACAGGGCCGGGAACTCGTCGATCGCCGACGGCACCTGGTCTCGGGGGATCGGAATACCCTTCAAGGCGGCCGCGCGTACGCGCACATCCGCCACCGGCTCGCCACCGGCGTCCCGCGGATTCATGAGCTCGAGGTCCGCACCCATGGCACGCAGGATATTCAGCACCCCGCTGCGGGTCGGATTCACACCCACTCCCTCTAGGGTCAGATCCGAGCCGGGGGCGATGCTTGCCCCCACCAGAAAAAAAGCGGCGGAGGAGATGTCCCCGGGGACCTCGAGACGACAGGCGGACAGCCGCCCACCCCCCGTGACGCAGACCTGCTGCCCGGCATGGCGCACCGGATGGCCGAAGGCCGCGAGCATACGTTCGGTATGGTCCCGGGTCGGTACCGGCTCCGTGACACAGGACTCACCCTCGGCATAGAGCCCGGCCAGCAACAGGCAGGACTTTACCTGGGCGCTGGCCATGGGCAGCTCGTATCTGAGCGGGCGCAGAGAAGTGACCGGTGCGATGCGCAGTGGCGCGGTACCCAGGTCCGTGGTCTCGATCTGGGCACCCATCCGTTCCAGGGGCTCCGTGACCCGCCGCATCGGCCGTTTGCTCAAGGAGGGATCGCCTACCAGGGTTGTCGCAAACCGCTGCCCTGCCAGTAGTCCGGAGAGCAGTCGCATGGAAGTACCGGAGTTGCCGAGATCAATAGCCGAGCGCGGGGTGCTCAGGCCCTGCAATCCGACCCCTGAGATGCGCACCCGGCCGCCGTCCGGCCCTTCGATGGGGACCCCCATGGCGCGGAAGGCGCCGAGGGTTGCCAGGCTATCCTCGCCCTCCAGAAAACCGGTGACTTCGGTCACTCCCTCGGCGATGGCGCCGAGCATGACTGCCCGGTGGGAGATCGACTTGTCTCCGGGTACCCGGACACGTCCGCACAGTGCACCGCCGGGCAATATGCGGAATCTCAGATCCAAAGCCGTGCTCAAGTTACCGTCCACCCGAAATCTCTATGGATTACAGCTACATTGGAAGCGGCGCAATTTAGATTCAATTCGATTTCTGGTAGTGCTTAACCTGCAATTCAAGGCATACCACAAAAAATGGATCCATTCACAATGGGAAACAAAAATATGTGTGCAAAGACTGTGGCAGACAATTTGTCGAAATGCGATGAAATGTGGTCTTTTATCTGGCTCAAGCGCAACAAGCAATGGATTTTGTTGGCAATTGAAAGCGATCACTACAGATTAAGCACTACTCAATTCCCTTTATACCTCATCCTTGGTTCTCCCTTGGAAACAAAACATACAAGGTTGGGTAAAGCCTGCCAGGGACGGCGAGCGTGCCCAACAATGGTGTTTGGCTATACTGTCGATAGCTTGTTAACCGATAAGAAGTTTATACGCGCTCGTCCTGATCTAATGTCAACGAGGCCTAGCAATTTCCCGCGCTGGCCTTTGCCAGGCGGCATAATGCGGCTGCAAGCCGGGGGTCTTCGATGCCGGTGGCTACCTCGATCAAATGCTGCACTGTTTTTACGGACAGCTTGCTGTTTGATTCCTTTGGATGAAGTCCCAAGGCTTGAGGCCGGACGCGGATGTGACAGGCGATGATGGAGCCGTGATGGGGGGCAAGGTGGCGCTCGAGCTCCGGCGTAAAAAAGCGTAGGCGTGACGACCAAACCGGGGAATCCGTGAGGAGCGTCAATACACCGGCATCGAGGTGGGCATGCAGGCAGTGTTCATCCAAGGGTGGGGGCAAAGTGCCCCGGATCTCGCGCAACAACTGCGCGTGGTGTTCGATCGCGGTGGCATAACCGGCGATTTTTTCTTTGTGCCGCAGGAAGCTGCAGACGTGCTGAAAGTGTTTGGACACGAACGGGAATGCGGTTCGAATTGAGGATTTTCTAATAGGGCGCTCGGGATTTCTGCTAAGCTAATCTAAACGCTCAGGTTAATGGTAGACAGTGAATGGATCGATATTACACAAAAAGGCGGCGAAATAGTATCGTAGTGAAGGTGATTATTCTAGTCATTTTTACCGCTGGGGCAATGGCAATAGGTTTCTGGTTTGGTCAGACGAGCGTGTCATCGGATCTGGCGTCCCCGCGGATGGTGGCCGAGATCGATGCCATCTTCAAGGGTGATCGCGAGCTGCTGAAAAGGGTTGGCCGGAACTCCGAAGTTCGGCTTGATGTCTTCAGCGGTTGGGTCGGTACGATGCATGCAGAGATTCTTCGCCTGAATGCGTTGGGTGAACGCTTGGTGAGGATGGCCAAGTTGGATCCTGCGGAGTTCGATTTCGAGAAGTCGGCCCCTGTGGGTACCCCCACAGATGTTCGAGTGACCAAAGAAATCGGCCTGTCGGAGCTGGTGGAGGAAATAATCGTCCTGCCCGGCCTGATTGACGACCGCAAGCGCAAGCTGAAACAGCTTGAGCAAGTGATCATGGAGAGGGGCCTTAAAAAACATGCCGTACCTTCCGGGTGGCCAGTTCGCTCCGGCTATATCACCTCTAGGTTCGGGTATCGCATACATCCGATCCTTAACAAGCCGCACTTGCACAGCGGTATCGATTTTGCCGCCAGGCCGGGAGAACCCATACTTGCCACTGCGGACGGGGTCGTTGTCTTCAATGGTCAAAAGCCAGGATATGGCTATGTGGTGGAAATCCGCCACATGGATGGCTTGGAAACCTGCTACGCTCACAATCGGGAGAACCTGGTCGAGGAGGGTGAGTTGGTAAAGAAGGGGCAGATAATCGCTAGACTCGGCTCCACCGGGCGCTCTACCGGTCCCCACGTTCACTACGAGATCCGCAAGCACGGCACGGCCGTCAACCCTATAAGCTACATCGGCTATGCCGGTCCCACGGTGTTGTCCGAAATGAGCAACTGAGCCGCGAGCCGCGAACTTTTTGTACGGGAACCGGAAAACCGCGAAAGACACGAACCTTCATTCGTGGGATATTTGTGCCCTTTCGTGTATCCTGTTCCCCGTGCCCGCAGAATTTGACTCATTTGTAAAGATTCTGGTCCTTAGAGAGTTCATCACTACACGTTAAGCACCAACCCGTTAAGCACCAACCGAAAAAATATTGCTGAATCAGATGATTATCGCTGTGGACTACGATCTAAGCAATCTCGAAACAAATAACCATCTGAATTTATTCAATCAGGCTCTTTATGGATTCCAGACGGGTAGGATATTTTGCGCAAATTCGCCTTCTCTCTCAGCAAGCCAAAGGGGCATCGTATAACTTGCTGTTGTTGTTGAGAAAAGACTGCCTGTTCTGCCGTCAGGCAGAGTGCTACGGACCGCCGTCTGTCCCCTTCGATCAGTCTGGAATCCATAAAGAGCCTTCAAAATTAATATCCCGCGGACACTACTAGTGACGTAGAATGGTTCGCTGTCTACCTGCGCCGCTGCCTGTCGGCAGACCGGCCTGTGGCAAGCAGGATACACCACGTTCCTGCCGTATTCTAACATGACGGCGGCACGACCACACGACCATAGGGTGTGGTGAGTGCGGTGTGGTGAGTGCGGTGTGGTGAGTGCGGTGTGGTGAGTGCGGTGTGGTGAGTGCGGTGTGGTGAGTGCGGTGTGGTGAGTGCGGTGTGGTGAGTGCGGTGTGGTGAGTGCGGTGTGGTGAGTGCGGTGTGGTGAGTGCGGTGTGGTGAGTGCGGTGTGGTGAGTGCGGTGTGGTGAGTGCGGTGAGTGCAACGAACCATGAGAACTTTCCCCACTGGCGACTTGGTTTCGTCGCCATTTTTCTCTTCGAGGCCCCCTGATGAGTTGGTACGGAATTCTGGATTTTTCTTTATGGCAAGTGGTGGTAGCCGGGCTGGTCCTGACCCATGTCACGATCGTGGCTGTTACGGTCTTTCTGCATCGCTCGCAGGCCCATCGGGCGCTCGATCTGCACCCGGTGGTAAGCCATTTCTTCCGCTTCTGGCTATGGCTCACCACCGGCATGGTGACCAAGGAGTGGGTAGCGGTACATCGCCGTCATCATGCCAAGTGTGAGACGCCTGACGATCCCCACAGCCCCAAGATTCTGGGCCTGAGCAAGGTCCTGATGGAGGGTGCGGAGCTATACCGCATGGCTGCCGGTAATCCGCAAACCCTCTTACGGTACGGTTACGCTACCCCGGACGATCGGATCGAGCGCCACCTCTACAGTCGTTATAGCTGGCAGGGGTTGGGGCTGATGTTGATCCTGGATCTGCTGCTGTTCGGCGTCTACGGTATTACCCTGTGGGCGGTTCAGATGATCTGGATCCCCTTTTTTGCCGCCGGGGTGATCAATGGCGTCGGCCATTACGGAGGCTATCGCAACTTCGAGACGCCGGACACTTCGGCCAATATCCTGCCCTGGGGCATCCTGATCGGCGGCGAAGAATTGCACAATAACCACCATGCCTTCCCGAGCTCTGCCAAACTGTCCTCGAAGTGGTGGGAGTTGGATCTGGGCTGGTTCTACGTACGACTGCTGTGTGTTCTCGGCTTGGCCAAGGTGAAAAAGATCGCACCCAAGCCACGCATCGTCGAGGGCAAAGGCAACATCGACATGGATACGGTGCGTGCGGTAGTCACCGGGCGCATGCATATTGCCGCCCGTTACGCATGCGAGGTGCTCACGCCGGTTACCCGCGCCGAACTGTGTCGCAGCGAACACCATTGCCGCCGTTTGTTCAAACGAACGCAACGTTTGCTGGTCATGGAAAGGGCGAGACTGGATGAATGCGCAAAACAACGTCTGGAACAGGTATTGGCCCAGAACCAAACGTTAGAAACCGTCTACCGATTCCGCGAACGTCTGCGAGACCTATGGGAGCAGACCGCACCCAGTCAGGAAGCCCTTCTCAACTCGTTGCAGGACTGGTGTCAGCAGGCGGAGGCCACCGGTATCCAGGCACTGGAGGCTTTTTCTCGCAAGCTGCGCGGCTATACCCTTGCTCCGGCTCTCTAGCTCGAAAAAACCCACCATCGGCGGATTTTGCGTGCCGAGAAAAAACAAAGATCACTTGATCTTACCTTCCTTGTAGGTGACATGTTTGCGCGCCACCGGATCGAATTTTTTGATCTCCATCTTGCCGGGCTGATTACGCTTATTCTTGGTCGTAGTGTAAAAGTGGCCCGTACCGGCACTGGAGTTCAACCGGATCTTTTCACGTGCTGCTTTAGCCATGGGCTTTACTCCTTACACTCCTTACACACCTTTTTCGCCGCGGGCGCGCATGTCGGACAGGACTTGGTCGATACCCTTCTTGTCGATAAGGCGCATTGCATTGGTGGACACGCGAAGACGCACCCAACGTTTCTCGCTTTCCACCCAGAAGCGATGATAGTGGAGATTGGGTAAAAACCGTCGCTTGGTCTTGTTGTGGGCATGGGAGACATTACAGCCGGTGAGGGGCCGTTTGCCGGTCACCTGACAGACTTTGGACATGACATGCCACCTCCTTGGGGGCGGGAACCTTGATATTCCGAAATCCTTTAATTCTACCTGAACCAGGATGTGCGTATATAGGTTTCTTTGCGATTAACCGGTTGCTTCTGGCTTCCGGTCGCCGGCTACCAACCGCCGGTTGGTCCGAATACCCGATTGCACCGCGAGGGCTACCTTCAGGGCCTCGAGTCCGGCCCGGCCATCGACGAGTGGGGGGCGGGAGGTTCGAATACATTGGACGAATGCTTCGAGCTCTCGGTCCAGGGGCTTGACGAGCTCGACCTCGATGCGTTCACGCATGATCTTGGGCCGCCCCGTACCCTGAGCCGGTTTGGGATAGGCGAGGTCGAGCGTCTGCGCGACAAAATCCAGGGACAAGTAGCCACTGGGTTGAAACACCCGAATGCGCCGCGTCTTCTTGTCCGAGACCCGGCTGGCGACCAGGTTTGCCACCGCCCCGTCGGCAAACTCCAGACGGGCACTGGCAATGTCGATGTGCTCGGTCAGCACCGGCGTGCCGACCGCCGCGATCTGCCGGATCGACGAGCCCATGAGCGAAAGGAGGATATCGAGGTCGTGGATCATAAGGTCGGAGATGACGTCCACGTCCGTCGCCCGCTCCGTGAATTCCCCCATGCGATGGGCCTCCACGTAACGGGGCGCGGAGATTCTCCGGGCTAATGCCATGATTCCCGCATTGAAGCGCTCCAGGTGGCCGATCTGCAGGATCGCGCCGAACTGCTCCGCGAGACGCACAATTTCCTCGCCTTCTTCACGGGTTGCGGCGATCGGTTTTTCCAGCATCGTGTGAACGCCGCACTGCAGGAAAGGCGCCGCCACTTCCAGGTGGACCTTCGTCGGGGCAACAATACTCACGGCATCGACCCGATCGGGGAGTTCCCCTGCGTGCGTGAACGCAGCGCAGCCCACCTCGGCCGCCACGGCGTGCGCCCGGTCGGCATCCGGGTCCACGACCCCCACCAACGACACATCGGGCATGCGGGAGTAAATCAGGGCGTGGAAGCGTCCAAGGTAACCGACGCCAACAACGGCAACACGAAGCTGATTTGTCATTCAAGGGCACGGATAGGGGTGATTTTTGAAGTGATAGGGTAGACGGATTCATCGGCAATCATTCCGATTGCCACCGTTTTTCTCGTTACCTGATTCTAGATTTTAGCCCTCTCTTCTGGAAGAATACATTTGGTCTGAACGATTGCGTTCATTTTGAAGAGACGCTACAACCGCTTGATTCCAAAAAGATTCCTGTGCTGGAGGGGGGATGAGTTACGGTCCTTTGTCTTTCGTAGCAAAGACAAAGTTTGGGTCTGGATTGTCATGAATGGAGAGAGCCGAGAAATCGTCGCCTCCGCCTGCGGCGATCGCAGCGAAAACACCTGTCGAATACTCTGGGATCGCGTACCATCTGCTTATAAAGAAGCCATCGTTTCATAGTTACCATCATGGGGCTCTGGTTGCTATGGGCAAGGCGCTGCATGCGAGATCCATTGGACCCTTACCAATTCCCCCTGATCTTCGTGTTGCTGCCTCCGGTTGCCGGCGGATTGTTGCTCAATGTCACCCTCCCTGAGCAGGCCAGCCCCTGCCAGGAGATAACGAACGGGGCGAACGCGCGGACGGAAGAGACCATCTATCACTAACGTCCTGGGAAACTGGTTCTTCCATAAGGACATCTTCTGGCAGCTGAGTCACGGCTATCTCGGCCTGTGCGCCCGGTTGGCACCGCCCGAGGGATGCTCGGAGGACCCGGCCGCCGCTGAAACGTGGTGGTGCGTGCGGTCGGGCGCGGTCAATTACTATCTGGGTCTCGGCGGTGGGCACAAAGATACCTGTCGGCCATCGTGCCCGAGTGGCAGCGGACCACGGACCGGCACCGGACTAGCCCCGAGCCGACCACATTCGGTATGCGGACGGTCGTTTCGACCTGGACAGCCTACAACGGCTTTCTCATCCGAGACCTCGGGACGGGACGCTGTGCCTCCGGGGTACTTGCAATCGCCCAACGGTTGGCGCCCAACTCCAGGGGCGGGAGCAGGTATTTCAGGCGTTTACACATTTGGAAGCTAGATTCAGAGCAATTATACGCTATTTCGCGCCCGATTTGCCGGCCTCGGAAATCGCCGAGCTGAGTGGAGCCGCCCAACGATTAATCAGCTATTCATGAAGTTACGAATCGGGATCGCCCAGGTTTGTAACGCTTCATCACCTCTATCCGCTAGACATTGAAGCTCTCGCCACAGCCGCAGGAGTCCTTGACATTGGGATTGTTGAACCTGAAGCCTTCGTTGAGCCCTTCCCTGGCGTAGTCGACCTCGGTCCCATCGAGGTAGAGCAGGCTCTTGGGGTCCACGATGACCTTGACTCCCTGGTCCTCGAAGACCTGATCCTCGGGTCCCAGCTCGTCCGCGAATTCCATCGCATAGGCCATGCCGGAGCACCCGGAGGTCCGCACCCCCAGGCGCAACCCCACTCCCTTGCCGCGGTTGGCGAGAAATTTGCGGACGTGATCCGCCGCCGCTGCCGTCATTGTGACACTCATGATTCGACTCCCTGGGCGTCCTGTTTCTTCGTGTAGTCCTGAATCGCGGCCTTGATGGCGTCCTCCGCTAACACCGAACAGTGGATCTTGACCGGCGGCAGGACCAGCTCATCGGCGATGTCCTGGTTCTTGATTTGGCGGGCCTCACCCAATGTCCTGCCCTTGACCCATTCCGTCAACAGGCTGCTGGAGGCGATCGCCGAGCCACAGCCGTAGGTCTTGAAACGGGCGTCCTCAATGACGCCTTGGTCGCTGACCTTGATCTGCAGGCGCATCACGTCGCCGCAGGCCGGTGCCCCGACCATGCCGGTGCCCACAGTACCGTCGTCGTTGTCGAACTTGCCCACATTGCGCGGGTTCTCGTAATGGTCCAATACCTTTTCGCTGTAAGCCATGGTCTGTTACCTCCGGACAAATCAAACTGCGGATGGCCTTAGTGCGCCGCCCACTGTACGGTGCTCAGATCAATACCCTCTTTGAACATGTCCCACAGGGGTGACAGCTCGCGCAGGCGTTCAACCTGCTCGCGGATCTTTGTGACCGCGAAATCCACCTCTTCCGAGGTGGTGAAACGTCCGAGTGAAAAGCGGATGGAGCTGTGCGCCAACTCGTCCTCGCGGCCCAGGGCACGCAACACATAGCTCGGCTCCAGGCTGGCCGAAGTGCAGGCGGAACCAGAGGACACCGCCAGATCCTTCAGGGCCATAATCAGGGATTCACCCTCGACAAAGGCAAAGCTCAGGTTCAGGTTGCCGGCCACCCGCCGGTCCCAGTCGCCGTTCAGGACTACCTGCTCCATATCCTTGAGACCGTCCCACAGGCGACGGCGCAGGGCCGCTACGCGCTCGTTCTCCGTGGCCATCTCCGCACGGGCAATCCGGAACGCCTCGCCCATACCCACGATCTGGTGCGTCGGGAGGGTCCCGGAGCGCATACCGCGTTCATGGCCGCCGCCGTGCATCTGGGCCTCCAGACGCACCCGCGGCTTGCGGCGCACATAGAGGGCGCCGATGCCTTTGGGGCCGTATATCTTGTGGGCCGAGAAGGACATCAGGTCGATCTTCATCTGCGCCAGGTCGATGGGGACCTTCCCGGCGCTCTGGGCGGCATCGACATGGAACAGGATCTTGCGCGCCCGGGTCATCTCGCCGATGGCCGCGATGTCCTGGATGACCCCGATCTCGTTGTTCACATGCATGATCGAGACCAGGATGGTGTCGTCCCGCAGCGTGGCTTCCAGCCTGGTCGGGTCGATGAGGCCATTGGGTTGGGGGTCGAGATAGGTGACCTCGAATCCTTCCCGTTCGAGGTGACGGCAGGCATCCAAAACCGCTTTGTGTTCCGTTTTAGAGGTGACGATGTGCCTACCCCGTTGGCGATAGAAATGGGCAATGCCCTTGATCGCCAGGTTATCCGACTCGGTGGCACCGGAGGTCCAGACGATTTCCTTGGGATCGGCGTCGACGAGCTCCGCGACCTGGCGGCGGGCCTCCTCCACTGCTTCCTCCGCTTCCCAGCCGAAGGCATGGGAGCGTGAGGCAGGGTTACCGAATTTGTCCTCTGGGGTAAGGTAACTGCACATTTTCTCAGCGACCCTAGGGTCGACTGGGGTAGTCGCCGAGTAATCCATATAGATGGGTAGTTTCATCTTGAAAAGGCTCCGAACCGCTTGACTGTGCTTACCGTACTTCAGGCACCGGCAGGCAGTTCCCCGACGCTGCACCGGGCGACCCTGACCTCGGGTTTCGGCGGGTCCTGATACTCGGCGAGATCCTGCACACCCCTGCGATCGATCAGATCCTGCAGACTGATTCGATTGAGGTATTCGTAAATCCGGGTACTCAGATCCTGCCACAAATCGTGGGTCAGGCAGGGCCCTTTGTTCCGGCAATTATGGCCCCCCCCGCACTGGGTGGTATCCACGTTCTCGTCCACGGCGGAGATGACCTCCGCGACCTGGATCTCGGATGCCTGCCGCGCCAACCTGTAGCCGCCGCCGGGACCACGCACGCTCGAGACCAGGGATCGCTTGCGCAGTCTGGAGAACAGCTGTTCCAGGTAGGATAAGGAGATACCTTGCCGTTGTGCGATGTCCGTCAGCGCGATCGGTCCCTTTCCGTGATGGAGAGCCAAATCGAACATTGCGGTGACGGCGTAGCGCCCTTTGGTAGTCAGTTTCACGAATAAATCGCTCTGCCTTGAGGAAGGCTCGGAATGCTACAATAACCAACTTATTCAGTCAAGTATTGACATAAAATAAATCTTGCGGAGGGCGAACACAAGGTTCACCCCCAGATTGCTGACAAAGGCCTCGCGAAGTCGGGGCCTTTGTGATTCATGGTGTTCATGTTGAAGACACCGACAGTGCGGCAGACAGAGCTCGAGATGATGTTCAAGGTCCCGTTCATCTTGCCGGGGCTGCCCCCGCTGCCAGCCTCATGCACCAGCAGCGCCAACAAAACCCGCTCATCACCCACCATGTCTGGCAGGACGCCAGAGACAGAACCGACGCCCACCGCCTGACCGATTGGGGAAAACGGGTTTACACGCGCAGGAAGGAAACCGTCGAGCGCCCATTTGCCGACGCCAAGCAATCGCACGGCCACCGCTACGCCCGCTTCAGAGGATTGATCGCCGTCGCATGCCAATGCCTGCTCGCCGCCACCGCCCAGAACATCAAGAAAATCGCCTTGACCCTCGCCAAAACAGCCCCAGCACCAGCCTGAGGCGGCCAAGGATCGCCGCGATCACGGCTCATCCCACCCCAAAACACAAACCACGCCGAAATACAGCGGGGTTTGTCATCGGGCTGAGGCCCGCACAGCGGACCCTATGGGCTCACCACCGCTGTCCGCGCGTACCGGGATACCCAGGGGTTTTCAGGCAGATTCATCCGTCTTTTCCATTCCGTAGTCGGTGGAGTAACGGAGTCCGTGTTTGTCTTCGGTCCACGCCGTCTCCCCATCTCGCGCCATTTCGATGAGGTAAATCCTTGTCGGGAAGGGGGGGGCCGCCCGCGAGCCTATGCAGTTACACGGCGCCCTCGCGTGGCTCGGGCAGCTCGGTTGCCGGCAATGTCAGCGGCCTCGCCCTACCTCGATCCGCGGTCCAGAGGACGGGGTAAGGCGCCTCCTCGGGAGTTTCGCGCTCCCACGCGCTCAATAAATCGCGCCGTATCGCCGTCGGCAAGGTCGCGGAAGAGCAGGATGGCGCTACTCCCGGTGGTCTTTTGGCGGCGCAGGACTTCTTCCAACAGGCCGTTCATGTAAGCGTTGTAGGCATGGACCTCTTCGACGATCAGTACGGAGCGGTTGAGACCGAAGCCGCGCACGAAGCTGTGTCGAAGACCACCGAGTCGGCAATGCCCGCTGTGAGTAGGCACCAGGCGTAGGCGAGGGTGGCTTCGGTCTTGCCGCTGCCGGTGGGGGCCTCGACGTGGTCAGGCTGCCGGATAGTGGAAGTCTCTCGACCATTGTCTGCACGCCGCGTGGTCGCTCGTCGTCCTTGAGAAATGCGGCCAGACCCCGGGGCGCGAGAAAGAGCCTAGTCGCCTGCTCGACCTACAGCCGACGTGTTTCCGCATCCTGGTGCTGGTGCTCGATGTCCAGGGTCGTGTAGCCGCAAATGGGCTTATGGGGTTGGCAAATCGAGCCGTGATGACCGGCGACCACGGCCAACCAGTCGGCGAAGACCTTTGTCTGCTTGCGCCGGTCGGTCCCGATCCACGCGGCGATTTCTGCGTCAGCCTAGGCAAAGCCGTTGTAACCGTGGTTGTAAGGTTTACGCCGAATGTTGCCGAGGTCGATTCCAGGCCATGTCGCTTGCAGGGCGTCGGGGGCCTTGCTCTGGAACAGGATATGGAGCTTGCCGATGTCATGGGGGGCGACAAATCGGAATCCGCAGCGAATGCCGTCTTGAAGCTCTGCCTGATAGCTCGGGAGCAGTCCCACAAGGCCGCAGCGACCGCCGCCACATCCAGCGCGTGATAGACCAACGGATGCTACTTGAGCTCTCCCGGATGTTGCGATCGGCCTTTCCCCAATAGCGAAAGCAAACAGACGAGATGTCCACGGATAAAACCCTGCTGTTTCGTTGCGGTAGCTGCTTTTTAGCACAGGAGGCGGTGGCTCACGGGTGGCGAATCCGCAGCGTGCGTACCTGACCTCGGAGGTGAAAAAATTCGATTGCACAGCGGTTATCTGTTTGCCGCGGCCTCGGCGGTTATTCGGACGGCTCGATCCGGGACGCTGGGAGGGGTGTGGAAGTGGGGAGAGAATCCGACTTAGCTGACCAAACGCAGGCCGGGGGGCAGGGATTCGCCAAAGATGAGCGCCTCCTCCGAGGCGTCGAGTTCGGTAACCGCCTGTACCATGGCGATCCATTTCTGAGACGCTTTCTCTTTGCGCAGGCGTGCGACGACCCGGTCGCGCACCGCGGGGTCCAGGTCCCGCTCGCGGTCTCCGCTCATCCGCGCCAGCTGGGTGGCCGCGAATGCCGCCGGCACCACGGCCCGCCAGTCGAGGTCGAGCAGCTGTTCGAGCCAGGTCTCGGCGAGCGCGCGCGGTACTACCTGGTGCAGGCTACCGTAGAAGGGGACCCGCGCCCCTAAACGCCCCAATGCCCACCAGCGCCGGGTCGCATCGGTGGGTTTCCGCCCCGCCTTTAACAACAGTTCGCCGAGCTGCGCCTTGTGCTCGGGGGGTAACCGTTCGAGGCTCGCCGCCAGCTGGATCATGGCGTCATAGGCCGGCGTCTGCGCGCCTTTTCCACTGCGGCCGCCGGGCTTGTGGAGGTGACCTTCGAGATCTTCCAGAATGCGTAACTGCCGGGCCTGGTCCAGGCCGCCGCCGACGCGCCGCCACAGGGCCCACCATTCGGCCTGGTTGCGCGCTTCATCCTGGTATTGAACCCCCTGCCCATAGATGGTCCAGAGCTGTTGGAGGCGCCAGTCGTCGAGTGGATAGCCGTAGCCGGGGCGCAGGCAGAAGCCGGTCAGGTTGAACCACAGGCGCTCATGGTCGGCGCTGCGCCGCCGACGCTTGGCGCCGTCCCAGAGGATACCGAACAGCGCGCGCAGCACCGGGGTCTCCCAAGTGCCGCGGCGGCCGAGGAGCTTCTCCAGGCCCCGCTGCAGCGTCTTGGCTTCCTTGGGCCCGACGCCCGCGGCTCGGTTCCCGTAGACCCGTTCGATCCGTTCCGCTGCCTGGGAGAAGCCCGCAGGAAGCTCTGCGGGTATGGCCGCGGTCGCCCGTGCTTGCCGGCCGCGGAGCTGGAACTCCAGGCGCCACCGCCGCCTGAAGTCAGGCGGGGCAGCATCGGTTGCAACACAGTCGATCTCCAATGTGCCGATGTCCGTGAGCATAGCCGCCAGCTGGACCGGGACCTCGCGGGCGTCTCCCACATCCGCGGCCGTCGGGCCGTCGAGGACGGTGGCCAGCGGCGGCAGCGTTCGGAACTGTTCGCGATCGACCTCGACCAGCTCGCCGGGCGAGGAGCATTGGTCACCGGTGGCGGCGAGGAGGCTGAAGCGTACCGGTTGGCCCAGGCGTAACGAGAACCGGCGTTCAGTCAGGCGCAATTCCCGACCCTCTTCCGATCCGCGCGGCAGCAGGCAGACCGCACGTTGCGTATCCCGCGCTGCTTCCTCGATCATCAGGAAATAGCTGCGCGCCGAGCCACCGCCGATGCGCACGCCGCGCCCGCGCCTGGCCAGGGCGTAGGCCACGGCGCCGCGGGCAACCGCCAGGTCTGGATGGTCGTTGGAAAGCATCCGCGGGGGCTCGCCCCGCCAGGTGCCCAGAATCCCGAAGAGTCTTTCTGCAAGGGCCGCGCTGCGAAATACACCGCCGTTCAGCAATACCGCATCGGGCACCGGTACGGTGCCGGGGACAGCCGGGTCATGGCCCCCCGCCGTCAGGTCCCCCGCGTGATCCGCCAAAAAGGCGGCCAGGTGGCGCGTGATCGCCGGGTCGGCGGCATAGGGGAGCCCGAACTCCACGAGGGCCGCCTGCCTGGACCGGGGGCGTTCGTCGGGACCCGTGGGCGGAAAGAAGCCGTCGACGATCAACTCCCGGACCTCATCGCGGCCGAGTTCCGTCGAACGGGCCCGACCGATCAGGCGCGCACCCGTCCCCACCAGGGTGACGGACGCGGTTTCGGGGGCCCGGTGGGCGAGTAACCGATCCTTGGCGCTACGACACTGCTGCACCAGCTGCGAGAGCTGTGCGGCACCAAGTTGGCCACCGGTCCCCACCAGCCGCCGCTCGGCGATGTGGGCTAGGGTCAGGTCCATGTTGTCGCCCCCCAGCATCAGGTGCTCGCCGACGCCGATACGCACCAGGCGGGGATGGCCGTCGGCGCGCTCTACGCGAATCAGAGTCAGGTCGGTGGTGCCGCCGCCGACATCGCAGATCAGCAGGGTACGGACGCCGGAGAGGGCCTGTCCGAGCACCTCGGCATGTCGAGCGAGCCAGTCGTAGCAGGCGGCCTGGGGCTCTTCTACCAGCCGGACCTGCGGCAGACCGCCGCGCCGGGCGGCCTCCACCGTGAGCCGACGCGGGACCTCGTCGAACGAGGCGGGAACCGTGAGGACAATATCCTGGTGCTCGAGCGGGTCGTGCGGAAAGCGATGATTCCAGGCCCGGCGGATGTGGCTCAGATAACCGGCACCGGCGTCCAGGGGCGAAACTCGCGGGACCTCCGGCGCGGCGCCCCAGGGCAGGATGGCCGCGGTACGGTCGACGCCGGGGTGCGAGAGCCAACTCTTGGCGCTGGTGACCAGCCGTCCGGGGACCTTGGCGCCCAGCTCCTGGGCGAGCGCGCCGATGATCGCCTCCCCACCGGCATCGTCGACCGCGTCCAGTCGCCACGGAAGAACGCGGTCGTCACCGGCCAGTTCGCCGCTGGCCGGATGGTAACGCATGGAGGTGAGCAGGGGACGTGCCGCTACCTCTCCGGGGGCCACCAATTGGTCGATCGGGAAGACCTGGAGTGGCGCTTGCGGTGCCTCGTTGTCGGCACAGGCGACGACCGTGTGGGTGGTTCCGAGATCGATACCGACAGCGTAACGAGACATCGGGAGTTCCAACTAGTACTGCTGAGCAGAAATAGTGATACCGCTCGTGGTCAAACCTCGTGGTCGAACGCGGCTTTCGGGGGCGCTAACGTGACCCCAACGCCAACGATTTGCTACTAATCTTCCGCCTCCTGATGCCGGATGTACCCGCGGATCACCCGTTCATCGCGAACGGCAGTTGAGACATAATATACCCCCTCGCCCAAAAATGTTGCCCAACAAAATTGCGCTTACGCTCACCATAGACTCGGGCCACGTGGATCGCGCTTCTCCCCTTGATGTACCCAACCACTTGCGACACTGCAACTCGTGTGCTTGGCGGCTCACGAGCGGGGTGTCCCAGATGGACTCTCATCGGGATGGCTTCCCGCAAACGTCAAACTGTTGCTGTCTCCACGGCATAGCCGGGGGATTTCCCTTCCCATTACTATGGTTCGTCGGCCTGAGGTGAGGCCTTACCAGGTGTAAGAGAGGAGAAAAACGAGTTCGTCAATCACCGACGACCTGCTTGATGTCGGCGGCGGTCAATACCCGTTCCGACCACGCTAACAATGTCAGCGAGTCAGCGCATTCGATTTTGCGGCGTACCGCCTCGGGCACACTCCCGAACTTCAGCTGCAGTAGCCGTAGCAGGATTGCTGCCTCACCTTCCTGCTTGCCTTCTAACCTGCCTTATTTCTCGGCGAACTTCCTGCCTGCCCTGTTCGATGAAGCGTCGATGAAGCGTGCGGCAAATCGCTGCCGATCACCAACTCTCGTTGGGGCGCCTGTCCGCGCAGGAAGATCACCACCGGGGCACTACCCGGTCGGTGGCGACCAGCTTGGTCAGGTCCAGGCAAGTAGTGCGCCAGTCGGCGGGTGGAGAAGCGCTGCGGGTCGGTCTCTTCTTCATAGCCTCTTAGATTCTGGACAACTGACGATCATGGCAAAATGCGCCAGTGGTTCGCCCAACCTTTGGTGCCGAGGGCTTCCTATCCAAGCGTATCGTCTTCATTGAGAAATCTGCGAGAATCTGCGTAATCTGTGGGTAAATTTGAAGCGACCGGATCGGTTTTCCTATCTCATATCCGCACATGAATGTCTCCCTCCGCCAGCTCCGGGTCTTCGAGACAGTAGCGCGCCTGCTGAGCTATACCCGTGCCGCCGCCGAGCTGCATCTGACGCAACCGGCAGTATCGATGCAGGTACGACAGCTTGAGGAGGAGGTGGGCCTGCCCCTGTTCGAGAAGCTCGGTAAGCAGATCAGTCTCACCGAGGCGGGGCGCGAGCTCTTCCACTACAGCCGCACCATCGGCCGTTCCCTGCAGGAGATGGAAGAGGCGGTCGAGTCACTCAAGGGAGTCAGCCGCGGCCGCCTAAGTATCGCCGTGGCCAGCACGGTGAATTATTTCGCGCCGCGGCTGTTGGCGGCCTTTCATCAGCGCTATCCCGGCATCAGGCCACAGTTGGATGTCACCAACCGGGAGCGCCTGATCCATCAGCTCCGGGAGAACGCGGTGGATATGGTGCTGATGGGCCAGCCGCCGCAGGCCATGGAGGTGGAGTCCGAGGCCTTTATGGACAATCCCCTGGTGGTGATCGCTCCCCCCGAGCATCCGCTCGCCGGAGAACAAGCGATCAGTGTCCAACGCCTGGCCGAAGAGGTGTTTGTGATGCGCGAGCCTGGCTCCGGCACCCGCCAGGCTATGGAACGCTTCTTCGGCGAGCACGGGGTCGCGATCCGCCACGGTATGCAGATGACCCGCAACGAGGCCATCAAACAGGCGGTTCGGGCGGGACTGGGCCTGAGCGTGGTCTCGGTGCACACGCTGGAGCTGGAGCTCGATGCCGGGCGGTTGGTGATCCCAGACGTGGAAGGCTTTCCGCTTGCGCGTCAATGGCACCTGGTCTATCGTCGGGGCCGGCGCCTCTCGCCCGCCGCCCAGGCGTTCCGCCGGTTTGTGCTGGAGGAGGCCCGTGGTTTGGCGGATCCGCTGCCGATCTCCGGTCGCCGCCCCGGTAACCTGTGCTACGAGCAATAGGCGCCGGCAAATCTTGATATGTCCAACGGAATGGTTTGGCCATGGTTTCGTTGAAGTAGTTGATAAAATCGCCGATCCTGCCGGCCAGGTCGCTCTTGGGTTGGAAGTTGCCGCGACGGACGAGCTGGAGAACCAGATTTCGATCTGGTTGAGCCAAGAAGCGTGTTTGGGTGTGAAATGGAACCCCAAGGGATGTTCAGGATCGCTGAGAAACGCCTGACGATCGCCGATGTCTGCACTCGCCTCGCCGGTGGCGACGTGGTCCAATGGGTGATGGCCCACCCGCTGTCGCACGGATCCTTGCAGGCCAAGGCAATGATCGCGCAGGCATCCTCGGCGCTGTAGGTGGCCGGCTTACCGGGGCGCGGGGCATATCAGCCAGGCGTTCGGCGACACGGTTGCCTGTGCTCGCGAGCCAACGCCAACGCCGCCGCCAGTTGCGAACCGTTCGCTGAAATTTATACGTGCTCGCCCCGCTGTAGGCCTCACCGCCAACTGCGTCAGTTGAGCGTTTCGGGTACGATTCCGTTGTCTTTTCCGTCTCAGTAATCCCACTCCATGGTCAACAATCTGCTCAAGAAGGTCTTCGGCAGCCGCAACGAACGGTTGGTCAAGCGGATGTCGAAGGAGGTTGCCAGGATCAACGCGCTGGAGCCTCGGATCAAGCAGCTGGCCGACGCCGAGTTACAAGCCAAGACCGACGAATTCCGCCAGCACCTGGAAGTGGGGCGTACTCTGGAGGAGCTGCTCCCCGAGGCCTTTGCCGTGGTGCGCGAGGCGGGCCGGCGGCGGCTGGGCATGCGTCATTTCGACGTCCAGCTCATCGGGGGCATGGTCTTGAACGACGGCAAGATTGCCGAGATGCGTACCGGTGAGGGTAAGACCTTGGTAGCTACGCTCGCCGCTTACCTGAACGCCTTGCCCGCGCAGGGTATGCACGTGGTCACGGTGAACGACTACCTGGCCCGCCGCGATGCCGAGTGGATGGGTAAGATCTATCGTTTCCTGGGTATGACTGTGGGGGTGATCAATTCCTCGGGGGGCATGGGGCCGGATGCCGCTTCCTACCTCTATGATCCGGACTATGAATCGCCCATAGGTCAGGGCTACCGGCACATGCGCCCGGTTACACGTCAGGAGACCTATGCCGCCGACATTACCTACGGCACCAACAACGAGTTCGGTTTCGATTACCTGCGCGACAATATGGCCTTTGCAACCGAGCAGCGGGTACAGCGCGATCCCTACTACGCCATCGTGGACGAGGTGGACTCCATCCTCATCGACGAGGCCCGCACGCCCCTGATCATCTCCGGCCCTTCGGAGGGTAGCACCGACCTCTACCAGCAGGTCGACCGCATCATTCCGAGCCTCACACGCCAAGAGCCCATCACCAACAAGGAAGGGCAACCGGACTTCGGTCCCGGAGACTTCTCCGTGGACGAGAAGATACGCCAGCTTTACCTCAGCGAAGCCGGCCATCAGAAGGTGGAGGAAATGCTGGCCGAGATGGGTCTGCTGGGCGAGGGCGAGAGCCTGTACGATCCTGCCAACATCGTCCTGATGCACCATGTCTACGCTGCCCTGCGGGCCCACGCCCTGTTCCGGAAGAACGTGGACTACATCGTTCGGGACGGCCAGGTCATCATCGTCGATGAGTTCACCGGCCGTACCATGCCGGGGCGGCGCTGGTCGGAGGGCCTGCACCAGGCCATAGAGGCCAAGGAAGAGATCCCGGTCCAGCAGGAAAACCAGACCCTGGCCTCCATCACCTTCCAGAACTTGTTCCGCCTCTACCCCAAGCTCTCTGGCATGACGGGCACCGCCGACACCGAGGCCTTCGAGTTCCAGCAGATCTACGGCCTGGAGGTGGTGGTGGTCCCCACCAATGAACCCATGATCCGCAATGACATGGGAGACCTGGTCTACCTCACCCAGAAAGAGAAATACCAGGCCATCACCGAGGACATCCGCGACTGTGTGCAGCGGAGGCAACCGGCCCTGGTGGGCACGGCCTCTATCGAGACATCGGAGCTGATTGCCGGGCTTCTGGTCAAGGAGAAGATCCCGCACCAAGTGCTCAATGCCAAGCAGCACGAGCGTGAGGCGGGCATCATCGCTCAAGCCGGGCGTCCGGGCGCGGTCACCATCGCCACCAACATGGCCGGTCGTGGGACAGACATTGTCCTGGGCGGCAACCTGGAGGCCGAACTCGAAGACAATATCGATCCGAATGCCGAGGAGACCATCCGCACGGAATGGAAACGGCGTCACGATGAGGTCATCAGCGCCGGCGGGCTCCATGTGGTCGGCACCGAACGCCACGAGTCGCGGCGCGTCGACAACCAACTGCGCGGCCGTTCCGGACGTCAGGGCGATCCGGGCTCCAGCCGCTTCTTCCTCTCCCTGGAAGACAACCTGATGCGCATCTTCGCCTCCGAGCGTGTCGGCAACATGATGCAGAAGCTCGGCATGGAAGCGGGAGAGGCCATTGAGCACCCCTGGGTCACCAAGGCGATCGAGAACGCCCAACGTAAGGTCGAAGGGCACAACTTCGACATCCGCAAGCAGCTGCTGGGATACGACGACGTGGCCAACGACCAGCGCAAGGTCATCTACCAACAACGACGCGATCTCATGGACGCCACGGACGTCTCCGATACGGTCGCGGCCATGCGGACCGACGTACTCGCCCGGACCATCGACAAATACCTTCCCCCCCAAAGCCTGGAGGAGCAATGGGACGTCCCCGGTCTGGAGCAGACCCTGACCGAAGGCTTCGGCGGCGAGTGGCCACTCGGCGAATGGCTGGACCGGGATCAGGACCTGTACGAGGAGACCCTACGCGCGCGCATCAGTGATGAAGTCACCGCGCGGTACGCGGAAAAGGAACAGGCCGCAGGTGCGGACGTCATGCGCCAGATCGAGAAGAGCCTGATGCTGCAGACCCTCGACACCCAATGGAAGGACCATCTGGCGGCCATGGATTACCTACGCCAGGGCATCCACCTGCGCGGCTATGCCCAGAAAAACCCAAAGCAGGAATACAAACGCGAGGCATTCGAGATGTTCAGCGCCATGCTGGACGACATCAAGCAGGAGGTCGTCACGACCCTCTCCAAGCTGCGGCTTCGCACCGCCGGCGACCTGGCCTTCCCCGACATGATGGAGATGCCAGAACAGGAATTCGAGTTCAGGCACAAGGCATTTCATGGGCTGGATGCCGAACCGGGGGAACAGTCTGCGGCGGCGACCCGAGCCGAGCACCAGCAACCTTATGTACGCGAGCAGCGCAAGATCGGACGCAACGAACCTTGTCCCTGCGGCTCCGGAAAAAAATACAAGCACTGCCACGGCAGAGTGAGCTGATAGCCGTAGCATTGATGGACGGGGCAGGCGCGGAAAACGCTTCAATCACCTACAGAGAGCGATCCGGGGTCAGGTACGCTGGAAGCAGCATCCACTCGGACGGCTGGAGAGGCTACACCGGGCTGGTGGACATGGGCAAAAGCATTTCTGGGTGCATCATGGTCGTGCAAAATTCAATGGTGTTCCCCGACGAACGTTCCTTTTACACCGCAAGGAATGTGAATTCAAATTTCATCACCGATGAGGGAGGAAGATCTCTCTGAGAGAATACTTACTCTTCTGAAAGAAAACCCGCTCTAAAGTTATCTAGACCAACTTTTATATAGTGAATAAAATTCCAGATAGCTCCGAAACGATTCTTGATCTTCTTGGAAACTGTTTATGAAGAAAACGGTTCAGCAGGAAAATTATCACTACATGTTAAGCACTACCAATCCATTTACCCTATCATTTCAAAAATCACCACTACCAGGACGCGGTAAGAAGAACGACCGCGAAGGCGGCAATCCCCTCGCTGCGGCCAGTAAAACCCATCCGCTCCGTCGTGGTCGCCTTTACGTTGACCCGTTCCACCGGACAAAGCAGGTACCCGGCGAGCGTCTTGGTCATGGCCCCGATGTAAGGCGCGAGCCTGGGGCGTTGAGCAACGACCGTCAAGTCCGCATTGCCCACGCCGAATCCGCGTTGATTCAGGGCCTCCATCACCCGTCGCAGCAGGACACGGCTATCGATACCGGCATATTGGTCTTGATGGTCAGGAAACCAGAGACCGATGTCCCCCAGGGCGGCGGCGCCCAGCAAGGCATCGCAGAGGGCGTGGATGACAACATCGCCATCCGAGTGGGCGGCAAGTCCCTGGTCGTGCTCGATCCGGACCCCGCCGAGAACGAGCGGTCGCCCGGACATGAAAGGATGCGCGTCCATACCCTGTCCGATCCGAACGGGTATCAGCGGTTGTTGACATTCATCGTTCATGGCCTGGACGCCCCTGCTGCCGAAGGTAGAAATCTGCCAACAGCAGGTCCTCCGGTCGCGTGATCTTGATGTTGTCGGCATGACCCTCGACCAGCCTTGGCTCGAGTCCCAGCAGCTCAACAGCGCTGGCATCGTCCGTGACCAAATGGTCCCGATCCAAGGCCGCGCGCAGGGCCTGGTGCAGGAGGCCGAGCCGAAACATCTGCGGGGTGAAGGCGTGCCAAAGGGCGCCCCTGGGCACAGTGCGGCGCACCGCACTGCCCTCCGTGACCTGCTTCATGGTATCCCGCACGGGCACCCCCAGGAGGCCGCCGACCGGATGGTCGGGCAGGGTGACCAACAGCCGGTCGAGGTCATCCCGACGCAGGCAGGGCCTGGCCGCGTCGTGTACCAGGACCCAATCCGCTGCATCCGCTTCTTGGGCCAGAAGGCTGAGGGCGTTGAGCACCGAGTGGCAGCGTTCGCTCCCCCCGTCCACCCGCCGGACCTGGGGGTGATTGGCGAAGGCCGTTTGGGGCCAAAATCGATCCTCCGGGTCGAGGGTGACGGAAACGCCCGAGATTTGTGGATGATCCAAAAGAAGCTTCAGGGACCACTCGATGACGGGACGGCCGGCCAGGTCCAGGTATTGCTTGGGACTCGATGTGCCCATCCGACGGCCGACACCGGCCGCAGGAATAACCGCCCAATATCTAGGATTTGTTGACATTTAGGGGTAGGCTCAACACTCGTGTCACCAGCCGCCATCTCGATCATAGCGGGGTGTTAGCCTCCTACCCACCAAGGAAACGCGAGGCTGGTAAGCCCGCGGTAGGCGGGGGCACGAAGTCGTGGCCATAGGCTGCTGAATCGCCAGCGCAACACCTCATAGAATATACGGAAAACCTTGTCGGTTTGCACATTTATGCGGAATTTTGTTGGGATGTCGCATCCACTTTACATAATGTATATTATGCGAAATTCAGAAGTGGGGGTCGATCTGACTGACCAGCCCCCGGTCTATAGGCCCGACTCGGCAATCCCGCCCGTCAATAGAACAGGCGAATGACCTCCCCCCCTTGAAGAGACGCTACAACCGGTTATGAATTGCGGTCCTTTGTCTTTCGTAGCAAAGACAAAGTTTGGGTCTGGATTGCCATGAATGGAGAAAGAAGCCATCGTTTTCAGTGATTATTGGCGCGCGTATCAGGCCGTCATTCCGACCGCGCAACTTGAGCGTTGGAATAATCCCTTATGGCAACATTTGGCACGCTTCGTACGTAAGACGTTGCCTTTTTACAAATGGATTAAAATGCATGAGATTTGGTTTAAAACTCTTCTTGTTGGCTAGATATCACTTCAAAAATTACCACTACCCACGCCTTTTTTCCGACACAGTTGCTGCAAAATCTTCCCGATTTTCCTGCGTGTTCGCATCGTACATCACCTTCCGGCGGTATTTCGAAACGAACACCAGATGATACTTACATTCCCATTCACGTGGGCTAAGCTTTGAAAAAATGAAATCACGATCTGGCACAAGTGCAAAGGAATCCCCATCCTTCCTGGAAGGGTATGTGAACAAGCCGGATTCGCAGGCGTTGCGGACCCTGGCAGAGGAGATCGCCCGCGACTTTGCGCCCCGGCTTGAGCAGACGAGTGTGGTGCTCTATGACCGGGACCCGGAGCACCTCCAGGTCCAGTGGTATATCACCCCCCAGGCGCTTGCCGAGGCACGCCACCTGTTTCCAGGCAACGGGACTGGTCTACGTCAGGTCCTGCGTCTGTGCCGCCTGGATCAGGATGGGCGAATCAACATGGTTGCGAGTATCCCACAGGGCTCCGGCGCAGCGGAAGGAATGGACCAATATGATTTTGCTTTACGGGGAGATGGCGCCGAGTATATCTGTGAGCTCGGTCTGGAGTCGGACGCAGGGGGCTGGCTGTTGCTGGCACGCTCGAACCAGGTCCGATTGGGGGACCCGCACCTCCCGGCGCCGCGGATCCCCTCCGTCCCTGACGATACATCGGCCCAAGATAGAGCGCACGGGACAACGGAGGAGTTGGATGGGCCCGAAGATATTTTCGTAGAGGCTGCATTGGCGGCCGTCGGTGGGCCCCTCTACCCCGCCTTTCCGAACCTGGAGCTGGATGATGTGCCGTCGCCGGGGCGTTCCGAGCCCCTGGTGGAGGCACCCGGACAGAAGACCTCAGGCCAAGCAGGGTCGTGCGACCGTGGGCCGGAATACCCGCCCGGCGTCCCTTCATACCTGGTGTCCTATCGGGAGTCGGGTGACGTGCCACCGGGGTCCCCCGCCCCCGCACCCCCGGAGAAGACGCCGGCCCTGGCACGGCCAGAGGCCTGGAGACCGGAATCCCCACCCGGTATTCCTCACGACCCGGCCCCCTACCCGGAAACGGGGGCCGGGTCTCCTCCCGGCGTCCCCGTAGAAGCGGCGTTGGCGGCCATCGGTGAGCCTCTCTACCCCGCCTTTCCAAACCTAGAGCCGGATGATTCGCCGCTAGGGCGTTCCGCATCCCTGGAATCCGCACCCTTGGAAAAAGCGCTGGGCCGAGTATGGTCACAGGACCAGAGCCTGGAATTTCCGTCCGGTATTCTTCAGAATCCGGCTCCCCACTCGGAGACGGCGACCGATCTTCCCCCCGGTGCCGAGCAGGTGGATATGCCGCCGCCACTGCTGCCGTCGTCGCCGGGGCTGGACGCTGCGACGGACGCTATGCCTGGGCCGCTTTACGACCCACGGGCAGCCCTGTCCAGTGCGGTACTGTCCGCCGGGATGGGACCGTCAGTGCCTGATCCTGATATGGAGATCCATGCAGAGCTGATCGTTCAGGGACGTGGCACTCCGGGTTCCAAGGTCGATCTGTTCGGCTGCCCGATCGCAGTCGGCGCGGACGGATGCTTTTACATTCGCCAGTCGATCGACATCTCTACGTTGCAGTCCCTCGCCGCCGTCGGGGGCCTGCCGTCGCGCGGTTAGGCTAGGCCCGCTATTCTTCCTCGCCGCGCCTTGTCAGCACGCAAAACTCTTTGTAATTTCCCGCGTTCAGATAAATGTCAACAGCCCCTAGTACTGCTGAGCAGAAATAGTGATACCGCTCGTGGTCAAACCTCGTGGTCAAACGGTGATGAGCTTACGCACCAGGATGGAGAACCAGATTTCGATCTGGTTGAGCCAAGAAGCGTGTTTGGGTGTGAAATGGAACCCCAAGGGATGTTCAGGATCGCTGAGAAACGCCTGACTAGACGCGGCGTTGCGTAGAATCCCACAGCGTCCTTTGCGGCCGAGATCGCCTTCAAAGCCGATGCGCTCTGCCACCAAGCAAACCGCCGACTCGGAGTAATAGATGTTGAGGTTGTCCATCGCCAGGTGCATTCGCGGTTGTTGCACGAGTGCCGCGAGATGGGCGGCGAAATCCTCCCCGGTGCGCGTTTCGCCGATGTCTGCACTCGCCGCGCTGGTGGCGACGTTGAAGCTAGCGATGAGGGTTACAGGTGCCGTGTCGGGTGTACTCGAACTCGCGCCGTTCGACGCGCCCGGGCCTGACGGGCAAGGTCGGGGCGATGCGTTCCGAGGGCCTGGATGCCGGTCATCTCGTCGATGCTGAAGGTTGGGATACCAGCGGCGGCA